>JGI24707J26582_10000706_pt1 | contig 26417 bp, 22 predicted proteins | sample BioPla1DNA1_FD_26582 | JGI IMG/M metagenome (IMG submission 26582)
CAAGGTATCTTCATCGGTATAAGCGGTAAGATAAATAATAGGAATACCAAATAATCCATGAATTATTTCGGCAGCTTTAGTCCCATCAACTTCTCCTTGCAGTCTAATGTCCATTAAAACCAAATCAGGCTGCAACTCTTTGGCCGCTTTAACAGCCTCTTCTCCGGTAGCCGCAACCTCCGTAACGATATATCCCATATTTCTCAGCGACTGCTGTAAGTCAAGTGCCGCGATCCCTTCATCTTCGACAATCAGTATCTTTATAGCTGTCATTGTGCAACTCTCCTATTCCCCGACATTAAAGGCAACTGCAAATTCAGTTCCATTGCTGTTCGTATTTATCTGAATAGTGCCCCTTAATTGTTTTATCAGAACGATTACTAACTTCATTCCCAGTGACTCGCAATTCTCTATCTTAAAGTCTGCTGGTAAACCAATCCCATTATCACTGACGGTCAATTTAGCTAAATTATCGGCATGATAAAGGTGAATACGTACTTCACCTTTCAGATCAAGTTTGCTGGGAAAGGCGTGTTTAAGCGAATTTGAAACAAGTTCGTTAAGAATTAAAGCGCAGGGGACTACTCGGTCAATACTGAGCGTAAATGGTTCAATATTTATCTGCTGGCTTATGCCTCGCGCAGCTGCCCCGTACGAATGGAACAGATTAACTAAGAGGCTGGGAATATATTCACCGAGATCGATATTTGCCAATGATTCCGACTGGTAGAGCTTTTCATGAATAAGAGCCATTGAGTAAACGCGGTCTTTGCTCTCCTTAAACATCTCAATAGCCTTTGCATCCTTGATATGGGACAATTGCAGATTCAGCATACTGTGGATTATTTGGAGATTGTTTTTGACACGGTGATGTATTTCCTTAAGAAGGGTCTCCTTTTCATTTAGGGCAAGTTGCAAGTTTGCCTTGCTGTCTTGCAGTTCCTCGTTAGCGGTAGCAAGCTGGGCAGTACGCTCCGCAACCCGCTTTTCGAGTTCCCTATTGAGCGTCTGGATCTCTTGCTAGGCATTTTTATGGTCGGTAATATCAATCCCCATTTCCATAATAAGCGTCGATCCATCCACATCAATAAATGGAAAGTCCAGAACCCGATACTCGCGTCCGTCCGGGCCGCTCCATTCCCACTCATGGGGCTTCATAGTTGCAAGGACGGTAAAACTTTGGCAGTTTTCGCAGGGCTCGCTGCGCCCGAATAGCGCTTCAAAACAGCGCCGGCCGTTTACTTCACCGAATTGCTCGCGAAAAAACCGATTAGCAAAGGGAATATGATAATCAGGTGTCATCAGTATCAAATAAGTCGGCAGCATATCTACGACATTATTAAAGCGCTGGCGTTCTAATTTCACGGCCTCCTCGGCCAATTTACGCTCGTCGATATCCCGTTCAAGCAGCTCTAACTCATCTTTCCCACTGCGCAATGCTTCCTCCGCCTTCTTCATCCCCTCAACCAAGCGGGAGTTTTCTAGTGAAATAGCTGCCTGCATCATCAGTAGTTCGGTCATCCGGGTCTTTTCCGGGGTAAATACTGAACCTGACAACCGGTTTTCTAAATATAGTATGCCGATCATTTCTGTTTGTTTGATCACCGGCAGACAGAGCACTGAACGCAGCTGTAGTTTCTGAACCTCCGGATTATCTTTGAAGATGCCCTCGTGGCAAGCATTGTTAAGAAGCACCCGCTCCCTGGTTCGATACACATAACGGACAATCGCTTTGCAAATATCCGGAATGTTATCAAGCTCTTGATTAAGCATCTGGACCGCTTGTTCTGTAATGTGACCGCCCGACTGGATAATTAATTTTCCACTTTCTTCAGTAAGTAAATAGCCGAGCTGCGCCCCGGAACTCTCAAGGACTACTTTCATAATCTTCTTCACTAAGGAGTTTTGTTCTATTTCGGCTGATATGGCATGAGAGGATTTCATAAGATATTCGACGTCAAGATTAGGCAGAATTGCAACAGACTCAGCCTCACAATATTGGGAGGAACCATTTTCCACCTCAAAGTACTCAGGATATCGCTCGATAAGATTAAGCAACATTCGTTCCGCCCGACATTTCTTGTATAACCGAGCTGCTTCCACAAAATAGAGTCTTTCCGAATGCTTACCGGATTTGACGAGAAACTCCCCAAAACATTCGTTAAGATAGCCTTCCAGGAAGGTATAGTTTTGCTGCTGTGCGGTGTCTATAGCATCGAGATAGCGGCCTCTGGCTTCATTAAACTTACCGGTGACTCGCTCAACTTCAGCATAGAGAAAAGCGAGATATGGTTTCAATAACGGACCTAATGCAGCCCATCTTTCAATCTTTTCAATAACCGGCCGGATTCTTGCCTGTAATTCGCCTTCATTAAGCGCGCCTAAGCCTTTTTCGTACATCTTAAGCTCATTTAATACCAGAAATACATGCCACTGCCGCTTCAGCACATTGTCGGTCAGGCCGGAAAGGTATTGTTGGCCCTTACGAAGATATAGCTGTGCTTTTTCGTGCTCCCCGTGATAATAATGCGCCAATGCCAAGTGGACGTAGTAACTTCCGACAGAGGCAATATGATTATTCTGCTCCCATTGCCGTAATTTCTCGTCCATCGGTAAGGGTGAATAATCTCTCCTCATGGGTTCAATCCAGCCTGCCTGCATGGCTTCGGCAAGACCAACTAAAAAAGAAAGCTGATATCTTTTTGAAAATTGCAGACATTCCTTGGCATAATCTTCAATGGCAGACATATCGGTGCCCTGAACCTGAAGATTCCACATTAGAGGCCCGTAAGAAAGCCCAGCGTTATACAGGTCACCGCAGTTTTTTCCGCACTCAATGGTTTTTAGACAATAGTTTACGATTTCCTTTGGGCGGGACCTTGAGTGCATATTGCACCAAACTATTCCGTTCATGCCACGGGTTGCACCAAACGTATTAGGATATTTGGCCGACAGATCGCGCGCTAAATCTTCGTACTTAAACGCTTGTTCAAAATCGCCCTGTTCGCCAAGCAGAAGTCCCATAATGCTAAAGGAATATATTACCGACTCATCCATGCCACCCGCAAGACAATGCTGAGTTGACTGCGCAGCCGCGAGATAAAGCTGCGGCACCATGCCCGACAGATAGAGGTCAGGAATCAGCTCGCTGTAAAAGGCTAGCTCGATTTTGCTTTTTCGATCGGTAGTGAACGGCACATTTAGGATAGTCTGCCAGATATTTTTATTCCTTGCGACTATTTCAGATATCAGCTTCCGGCACCGCTCATCCGACTCATTCGGACTATCCGGGATAGCTTTCCCAAAATAGGCCAGTCCCCGATTAGCCGTCTCAATTGCCTTTTTAAAATTGCCGATAGAGGATAATGAAGCTGTCTGCTCTGCCAAACACTCAGCTTTGTCTAAATCAGTTTTCGCATGATCCAGGAGTTCTGTCAGCACACTCTCTGAGCGCTCGTAATTGCCGCACATAAGCTCTGTCTTAGCAACCATCTGATATATTCTGAAGGTGCGTTCATAATGGTCTTCCTCCCAGCAATCAGACGGCAGCAGTTCCTTGCTCAAATTGAAATAGTCGTTAGCGGCCTTGGTCGCCAATGAATCTAACGCCTTATTACCGGCATGATAATTAAGATCAGCTAAGCGGTAGGCAGTATCAGAATCGAGCTTGCTATCCCTACCCAAATTTAGATGGGAAACAACAGCAAAAAGCGCTTCTGGTTTTTCAATATTTTGAGCGTTTTCATTAATTCTTTTCAATAAATGATTCCCAATTTGCCAATGAATCTGACGACGCCTGTCCGCCGATATATGAGACAAGGTTGCTTCTTGGACTTTATCATGGATAAACCGCAATTGACTCTTATTCTCCATCAGCAGTCCTTGCCCCAGGGCTGGTTTCAGGATTTCAAACGTTTCTACCAAGGTTATTTCCTGAATTAAGGCTATATCAGCAGGCGAAAAAGTATTGCCCATGCAAGCGCAGAGCTCCAACAAAGCTACTAACTCAGGCGGGAATTTGCGAATCTTTGTATCGAAAAGCGCAACCACCGTATTGGGCATGTTAGACTGACGGATTTTGTTAATATCCCAACGGCATTGCCTTTCCCTATCAAACATCAAGAGATCTTCATTGTACAGATATGATAGACTTTCGCTTACGTATAACGGATTGCCTTCGCTCAATATGCTTATGATATCGGATAACGCCTCAGTTTGCGCCATCGGAGCGTCAAGAATGTATGAGACCATCTCGTGGCAGTAGCTGGAGTTCAACGGCCCCAGCCGGATTTCTTCCAATGGTTGGCGACCTTCTTTAGCACTGCGAATAAGCTTTGTCAGAGGATGACTTAAGTCGACTTCGTTATGGCGGTACGAACCTATGAAGAAAAGGTACGGGTGCTCCTCATGGTTCGCAAAGATGTTTGCCAGAAAGTCAAAGGAGGCGGCATCACACCACTGCAGGTCATCGATGAATAAAGTCAGCGGATGCTCATTGCTTGCCAGGCAGGTTAAAAACCGGCCAAAGACATTGTTGAATCTGTTCATTGATTCAACCGGTGGTAGTGGTTTAACCTCGGGCTGTGTGCCTATCAGATTCTCCAGTTCAGGAATAACATCGGTCAGGACCCGGCCATTGCTACCTACGGCCTTCAAAATCCTGCTTTGCCAGGCCGCTACATTCTCGTCGCTTTCGGTCAGAAATGTTCTGACCAGATTCCTAAAAGCTTGTATCAGCGAGCTGTAGGGAATGTTCTTCTGGTATACATCGAACTTTCCTGATGTGAAATATCCTCGATGCTTTACAATTGGCGCCTGCAGTTCTTGGATAAGGCGGGTTTTGCCTATGCCTGACAACCCGGACACAAAAAGCGAGCGAAAGGACCCTTGAGCTGCCTGCTCGTATTCTCGCAGGATTAGATCAGCTTCTGCATCGCGCCCAACCATCTTGGAAATGAAAGTGACCCTGTTTGTGTAAATATATCTATCCAGCACAAATTCACGAATTGAGCCCTGGGCTCCATATTCATCGCGGCACCTTACCAAGTCATTAAATAGCCCCTTTGCACTTTGGTAGCGCTTTTCAGGAGCTTTATACATCAGTTTGGTTATAACTCCACTTAAAATAGGGGGAACCTCAGGATTTAATCTGTATACACAAGGCGCCTCTTCAGCAAGATGCGCGTGGATTAGCTCAAGCGGGTCATCCGAAGAGTATGGCAACCGGCCGGTTAGCATTTCATAGAATACTATCCCAAGCGAATACAGATCAGATGAAAAATTCACCCTGTGATTGATTCGTCCGGTTTGTTCCGGAGAGGTATAAGCTAAGGTATCCTTTACAAAAGAGCGGTCGTAAATAAAGTGACTGACGTCCCTAACATCGAATGAGCTTATGAAATCGATTAGCCTGATTGCTAAGGTATTAGGGTCTACCAATATATTGTGCGGTTTAATTCCGCCATGAATGATTCCTGCCTCATGAATGGCCTCAAGCGCCAAAGCCAGTTGACAGGCAATGGCGAAAAAATCATTTAAAGAATTTTTATTCCGCACATTACATAGCTTGTCAAGCGGTATCCCGTCAAAATACTCTTGGCTGACAAAACAATACTCTTCATTTACGGTAAATGCACTGGGCGTAATAACAAGACTGCTGTTTACTACTCTGAGATGCTCTATTATCTGGTTGAATTGGGCAACAGCAGCATTTGACGGAGAAACCGTCTTTAAGACCTTTAACGTAAGCGGGCGGTTTGGATTTCTCTTATGGTAAGCCTTAAAAATTGAAGAGGTCTTGCTTTCAAAAATTCTTTCTTTAATTTCATAGTTAGGAATAATCATATTGGAATCACACCAGCCTGTCTTCAAGATGCAATTTTAGGATCGTAATCCTCACCTCAGTTCATTATATCTAACGTTAGTAAATTCTGTTTTGTTTTCCATAATACTGCTTATTTGTAACTAATTGTCAATGTTTAAGGTGGGTACCGCAATTTTCTTATGTTAATGGCCGGACAAAACAACTATAATGTATAATGTAATAAGCTTAAGTAGGTTAGCTGTCACTTAAAAGGGGGGACGAAATGGCGCAGAAATCAGCATTATTGCTGGGAGCAAGTGGATTAGTGGGCGGAGAATTGCTTAAACTTTTATTAGACGGCGATGAATACCAGCGCGTTACAATCCTGGTACGCAGACCGCTCGCCATTCAACATCCGAAATTAACTGAAGTGGTTATAGATTTCAATTCCCTCGAACAAGCCAAAGACAAGTTTAGCGCGGATGACATTTTTAGCTGCCTTGGAACAACAATTAAAAAAGCTAAAACCCGCGAGGCCATGAATAAAGTAGATTACGAGTATACGATGTCAGCAGCCAAGCTCGCAAAGGCCATGGACGCTGATAAATTTCTTGTTATTAGCTCAATAGGTGCTAATCCTAACTCCCCAGTCTGGTATTCGCGTCTGAAAGGCAGGTTGGAAGCAGATTTAAAACAGCTAGGGCTGCCAGCTTTATATGTTTTTCAGCCATCCCTGTTGGTTGGCAAACGTAAAGAATTCCGGTTTGGCGAGTACACAGCCGCATTTCTGTCCAAATTTATACCCTTTATGTTTAACGGTCCTTTAAAAAAGTATAAACCTATTAAGGCTAGTACGGTGGCCGCCGGGATGTACAGAGCCGCCCAGCTTCCAAACTCAGGTATTATCACCTTTCAATCGGATAAAATTAACCAGCTTGCTTATTCCTTAGTCGAATCGTAAGCACCAGATCATTTAAACCTTAAAACATATTATTAGGCAGGACAATTTATGAAACATTTATTCAAATTACTACTGCTCAGCATTTTGATACTAGCCTCCGCGCCTGCGACTGGATATGCGGGGCCACTTGAAGCATATGACGAGGCCTATGAACTATCTATAACAAGCGGAGCCAGCATGGCATCCTATCACGATAGAGCCGGAGAATTAGCGACCCGTTATTTAGAGCAAGACGGTTGGCAAATTGCGCATTATGTTCAGCCACATAATAAGGCCGGAGCACGCTTCCTTGTAGCTAAAAAAGATGGCCTTCTGGGAAAGACTGTCTACATCGTCGCCATTGTGGGAACCGAGAATCTTAACGATATGAAATTTAACCTTAAGGCTGACAAGGTTTATTTTGGCGGCAGCACCTTTGAAGAATTTGCCGCAAATGCGGCTTTAAAGAATATATCAACCGACCAACCGCAAGTTCATAAGGGCTTTAATGAATTTACCCAAAGCGGGTTGACGGCAAAGCTGAGTGATTCTTCCGGCCCTTCCCTTCGGTTCACTGACCTGCTCAACTCTGACAACGACTATATTCTCTATCTCACCGGCCATAGTCTGGGCGGGGCAGCGGCCACCATCGCCGGGGCAAGACTTATTGATATAGGTATACCGCCAGACAAGCTTAAAGTTATTACCTTTGGCGCTCCCGCGGTAGGTAATCCCGCTTTTGCCGCAAAATACCAGCCAATCCTTGACCTAACGCGCGTTGTAATCTCAGGCGACCCCGTAACCGGTGTTTTGCAAACCTTAGCCGGCGGCTATAAGCAGTTTGGCCGGGAAATAAAATGGGAACTGCCAGCCACTACTCACGACGATCCGCATAAACTAACCAGCTACGTAGATTTAGCGCTAAAAAACTATTACGACGAGCGAAAAAAGGCCCTGCTTGCCGGCGCAGAGTTAGCCAAACCACGTATTTCGAAGGAGGCAATAACTGAACCGGTCTACATCGCCCCCCTCAAAAACAATCTCCCGCCCGCTTTGAAAAACGAATACCGGTACATGAGTGAGGCATTAAGAGATGAAACCCGCCGCATAATACCCAATTTCGTTACAGCCGATAAGAATTCAGACGATTGGCGGGAAAACGCGCTTGCCGCCGGTTGCCGCTGGGCAATCGTCCCTGAGGTTAGCGCCTTGCAAGTCAANCAAGAGCGCCACACCTACTATATCACCTTAACCCAAACCATCTATGACGTAAGCACTGGGACAGCAACTGATCTAACAATATATTCGACAGGGACTTACAACTTAACACCGTTAGAAGCATTTATCCATGCTTTCAAAGGCAGCAGCTCAGCTTTAGTTGACGCCCTCCGACGAACTTCTACTAATCCTGATATATAGAAAATAAACATAACGGCGTTACCGAGCCTAGCGTTTCGGTAACGCCGTTTCTATCTGTCTCAATCTATCAGATTTAACATGTACCGTAAAAACTACAGCCAACCTTGAAAAACCAGTTAGTAATTGCAGACATTAGCGGATATACTAAATTCAACCTAGATGGCAAAAGAAATATCAACCTGAGGCCAGCTATATAATTAAGCAAAGAGGTGAAAACATGCTGGAAGAATTAATGACATCAATGGCTACTGACAAATTGGCGGAACTAAAAAAAGATCCGACAAAACATGAGGAATTTGTCCGCATGGTCGTCTCGGCCTTGGATATGTCGACCGAACTACTAAAAGAAAGTCCCGAATTCCGCCAAGCCTTCGCCCGCGTCCATACCGAATTCTTCAAATACCCAGAATGCCAAGAAACCATCGCCGCAATAAAAAAAGCCGCGCACGGCTGAAAATCATTAACAAAAGTAAGCAAGCAGACCGGCATCGCTCTTAAGCGCGTCGGTCTGCTTCTTTTTTGTCTCTAACTTCAAATACCGCTAAGCGGTCATCACGTTATGCAACCCCCGAGCATACCAACGGAACATACCCTTGAGTCTACTCTGGAAAATGATAGAATAGTATTGAAAAATATTAAGGGAGTATACGTAATGGATAATGTACTTTTTGCCTTTATTCTAACCTTATTTGCAGGATTGAGTACGGGTATAGGCAGCTTGATAGCTTTTTTTTCTAAGAAAAGCAGTCCGAAATTTTTGTCAATAATGCTTGGGTTTTCAGCAGGAGTTATGATCTATGTGTCTATGATAGAAATTTTTGCTAATGCCCAGACGGCTTTGATTGCTGAAATGGGCTCGAAGACGGGGGCATTAATCACCGTAATTTCATTTTTTAGCGGTATGCTATTAATAGGTATAATTGATAAATTAATACCTAAATCGGAGAATCCGCATGAACTTCATTCAGTTGAAGAAATGCACGAAGACAATCCGGAGAAAGGACATCATGCAGAGCAAATAAGGCAAAGGGAAGAAGCCAAAAAAAATCATAAGCTTCTTAGAATGGGTCTGTTCACGGCGTTAGCTATAACGATTCATAATTTTCCTGAAGGCATTGCAACTTTTATTGCAACACTAAAAGAACCGGAGATTGGTGTCCCCATTGCAATTGCTATAGCTATTCACAATATACCGGAAGGGATTGCAGTGTCTGTGCCGATATATTATGCAACAGGCAGTCGGAAAAAAGCATTACTGTATTCTTTTTTATCTGGGATTTCTGAGCCTGTCGGAGCTTTAATAGGTTATCTTATCCTTATGCCATTTCTGAATGATATTCTTTTAGGTATCATTTTTGCTCTTGTTGCAGGTGTAATGGTGTTTATATCTTTAGATGAATTGCTGCCAGCTTCTAGAGAGTACGGTGAGCATCATCTTTCAATTTATGGTTTGGTTTCAGGTATGATGGTAATGGCTGTAAGCCTTTTATTGTTCGTATAGTTTAGTTTTTAATGATTTTCTAGTCTGAAGACTGTTGTTGGTGTAAATGCTAATATCAAATACACAATTATTGCAAAGTAAAAAACTGCACAAAATTGTGTACTTTTTCTTACTCACGGTAAATATTTAGCGTGCTCAAATCAGAAAACTGGTACTGCTTCTGCGAGCGGTACCAGTTTTCATGTAATAGGGATTTATTTTTTAGAGGCTATGGCTAAATCTATTTATCTTCCTTTTCTTCCCGGTCACAGCCGCACCAGACGTGCTTACTCTTGGCCATCCAATCCTGAACATCGTTCAGGGCTTCGCCGAAACGCTGGAAGTGAACTACTTCACGCTCCCATAGGAACCTTAGAGTAGCCTTGGCCAGTTCGTCATCGGTAGCGGCAATAAGATGCTCATAAGTCGATCTTGCCTTTTGCTCAGCTGCCATATCTTCCACAAGGTCAGTTATCGGGTCACCGAGAGCGGCAATGTATTTTGCCGACCAAGGAACACCGTTTGCATCAGTCCAGAATAAGGCATGGTCGTGCTGAGTCCATTGTCCTTCCCAACCGGCCGCCTTGAAGTCTTCCGACGATGCGCCGTCAGTCAGCTTGTATACCAGCGCTGCAATCATTTCCATATGGGCCAGCTCTTCTGTGCCAATATCCGTCAAAAGAGCTTTGATTTTGTCTGTCGGCATGGAATAACGCTGGTTCAAATAGCGGAGTGAGGCTGATAATTCACCATCAGGACCGCCATATTGCGATATAACCATTTTTGCAAATTTTACATCCGGTCGGCAGACCCTTACCGGGGCTTCCATCTTTTTCTCATATATCCACATATCGTCTTCTCCCCTCCTTACCTAAACTTCCCACGGCCAAGGTCCCTTAACCCATGACCACTCATTTCTATCGCTGTAGCCGCCATGTCCGAAGTGCATCAGCATTCCGAACTGTTCTTCATATTCTTTCTTAAGCTTTCTTAAACGCTCAACTGCGCAGTTGTAATCGTTAATAGCCTCTGTATCGCATGGATGGGTATCAAGATATAGATTTAGTTCAACTGCTACAAACTCCATTTCCTGAAGTCTTCTAAGCATAGCTATCTGTTTTTCACAACTCATCTTTTTATCACCTCCGTGCTATTAATCCGGTATTGGATATACGCCCCAAAGTTCAGGGAATAGTGTGCCTTTAACTAGCGCCTCTTGCGGGCAGAAGGCGTTGTCATAAAATTGCCACGGTACATAGGCATGCGCCAGCATCATGGGCATGCAGGTTTCACTGGCCATAGATTGGCCCATAGCCATTTCGCCGGAATCCATATAATCCATATCTTCATCATTCTGCCACATTGGATAAGTCTTCTTTTTCACAAGTCGGCCTCCTCTCTTAAATCTACTATATCTTATGTCAAGGCTCTCCCTGGTGCTACAGGAGTAATAAAAAAAAACCGATTCCTGTTGTTTCCAGAAATCGGATTATCATCAACTGCGCATTATTGCGGCATTATGATAAAAGCCAAAATATATAGTCCTATGCCAAACCCGCGATAAAAACTAGCTGCCGCCCATAATAGACGAATCAATGTAACATCATATCCCGTATAATTGCTAACCCCGGCGCAAACGCCAAATATCATGCCATGCGAAGGGTCCAAGGCTAAATGCTTGGTAAATGGCATAACTGCAGCTCCGTTCCCATCATGAACAAACTGCCATATAGTAAACCCGCTCAGCAAATATGCGCCCATGCGAATAAGTCCCAGCATACTACCGCCTCTCCCCAAACCTTTTTACTACCATTATTGCCGGAGAGCGAGCAATTTAAACCAAAAGGCCAGCAATCTGCTGACCTTTTTGGCGTTATTTACTTGACGGCGTTACCAACCGCAGTCTTCGCTTGACCGGCGGGGGAGCTTGTCCGTCCTCTTTATGCACTTTTGCTTTAGCACGTCGACTCACACTGATTAACAGACCAATGGCGCAAAAGTTGACTACCAGCGATGTCCCGCCAAAGCTGATAAAAGGCAGCGGCACACCAACTACCGGCAGCAAACCCGATACCATGGCAATATTGATTATGCCCTGTCCGACAATGAGTCCGGTAACGCCTAGCGCCAGCAGCCTGCCGAACCCGTCTGCAGCCTGAGCAGCAATCCTAGCTCCGTAAATCCCCAGCAAGAGTAGCAAAGTCAGCACAACGCCAGCGCCGACAAATCCCATCTCCTGGCACAGAACAGCAAATGCAAAGTCAGTGTGAGCCTCGGGAAGATAGTAAAACTTACTCGTCCCCATCCCCAGGCCACTCCCCAAGAACCCACCGGATCCGATTGCCAATAGCGCTTGGACTGTCTGATAGCCAATTGAATCCTGATACGCCCATGGATTTAGCCATGCATAGATACGATCAGCCCGATACGAAGCCGCAAACGACAGAGCTACTGCTGACGCTAATCCTACACACGCAAGCAAGACTATCTGCGTGCGCGGTAATCCGGCAATAAGGTATAGCAGCAGACATAACCCGATAATTATCAGGGCAGTACCCATATCAGGCTGCTTGAGAACAAAACCAAAGGCTATCAAGCTAAAATAAAAAGGTCCGCTAAAAAGATCTATTTTCCTCCTGCGGTCAAGCCGCGGCCCCAAATAACTGGCGGTAATGAAAATAACAGCTAATTTAGCTAACTCGGAAGGCTGAAATTTGACGCCCGGAAGATTAAGCCAGCGCCTCGCTCCATTAGCCTCGACGCCGACAAAATGTACAGCAAGCAGCAAACCGATAGTGGCTAGGCCAATCGGCATGATAAATTTCTTAAAAACATTATAATTAGTACGGGCGATTACTAACATTGCGCCAAATCCAAGCACGAAGAACAGCAGATGACGTTTGAGAAAAAAATAACTATCATGCAGAAGCTGTCCGGCTAGTACAAAACTAGCGCTAAAGACATTTACTGTGCCAATTATAAATAGTATTAAAGTAATATAGAAAACCGCTTCGGTATCATTATTCCATAATTTAGTAGCCTTGTCCATCTAACAGCCCCCAAACGTCTGCCTTAAATACAGATCATTATCCTCTTAATTATATTAGAAAAACAATTTTACGCCAAGCCTGTCATTGGCTTCGCGTTATATTACTTTTTTTTTAAAAAAACTATGCCATACCAATGACCAAATCACTGGTGCTGAATATAATAAAGAGCGGAAAATTGTTGGCGGGCCGGTTTACCCGTCAGCCTATGATAAAGAGGTGATTTGCGTGGAAATGGCGCCATTTAACCTGTTGGTCCTCGACGCATCCAGCCATAGTCTGCTTCTGGTAGATGGTCTTAAAGGAGATGCCTTAGCCAAGATGGCTTATCCGGCTGAGTATACTCCAACCGGACTTGCCATAACCAGCGACCTGAACAAAGCCTATGTACCGGCAGTTCATCGAACCGGCAGCGGTGCATTATTTGCGGCTAATCTAAGAACGAATTCATTTTACAGACTGCCTGTCCAAATTCCTCATCCTCTGCAGTTTGCTTTGGCTCCCGATAATGTAACCATTTATTTCACCGCACCGGACGGCGTACTACATATTCTTAATACTTCCACCTTGGAATTGACAGTTTGCGGCCAAGCGGGCAATGAATCATGCACCTGCGTCGGTCTTGCCGCCGATTCCGATAATGTATACAGCGCTTGGGAGATTGACACCGGAGGGGTCGTTGCTACTTTTAACCGCAGCGGCCAATTGACCGGCGAGCATCAGGTCGAAGGAATTCCAACCAATATAATTTACGATCAACATGGCGCGGTTATGATCCCGTTTACTTCAAATGGTACATGCGGTGAAGGACTGATTATTTTTCGTCTGCAAAAAAACGCCCCGCCTTCTGTTATAACTATTCAATGTCCGGCCTGTGTTCAAAGTAATGGGGCGTATCCTTGCCAGGCGGCCGTCGCTCCTGATGGGCAGACTGCCTATCTTGTCAATGAGGACAGCGGCTCAGTTACCATTGTCGACGTTATAAACTCGGTTATTGTTGATCATTTCAGTATCGGCCGCTCGATTTCAGCCTTGACTATTTTGCCTGACAGCCGGTTTGCGGTAGCGTCCAGCAACATGTTCAGGGACTTATCCCTCATTGATCTTGTCAACGGACGCCTGCTATCATTTACCGAAAATAGTCACGAAATTTTAACCCCTATCGCTGTCCTTCCAACCGCTAATTAAGGACTTTTAGATTATTGCTTCGCTAAATTTACAGTTATATAATCATATTATGTAAACAGTACCAGGAAAGAAAGCATAAGCATGAAACCACTGTCTGCCTGTCTACTTGCAGCTGTAATTTTAACAGCAGGTTCCCCACTCACCTTTCAAAAAGCTGCAGTTAACGATCAGCCACAAGCAACGCCGGCATGGTCAGCATCACTATCAAAACAGCCTTCCAGCTATACCGGCGGAGTTTTTAAACCAATTGTCGCTGTTCAAGAATACCTTAACAAACATAACTTGACACCTGGCGCATCACTAGGCGGCGGCGTACAACTTTTGTATGAGGTTGAGTAGCTCCAATTAGAAAACCCGGCTTGCACCGAGCTTTAGCGAAAGCGCCAGCCGTTGGTTGCGCTATATCGCCAGAACTTATATTTGCAGATTCCAATAGACCAAAAAAATCCCCTGATATGATATGCTCCCCTTTAGTAGACAGGTAAAATAATAAAACCTGTTATCTGAATGAAAGGGGAGCATTTTTCATGTCTAGAAAGAGTCTGTTTAGTCCAGAAAAGAAACTATATATATTACAAGAACTTGAACAGGGTGGGCATTCGCTTTTAAGTGCTGCGCCAGGGAGTACCCCTATGCTACATAGTTATCGAGGATTTCAATATACATCTCTAGCCTTTAAAAAACGTTTAGAAGACCATGGTTTAACTCAAAGCATGTCTCGCGTCGGCAAGTGTATTGATGACTACATTTACTTTTACAATTATGAAAGGCTACAGTCAAAATTAAACAGCCTCAGTCCGATAGAATTTCGGAACAAGGCTGCCTAAACTTTTTTATTTTTATTGGCTGTCTACTTGACGGGATGCAGTGCACCACAGGGGATTTTTACGTTATATTAGGATTTCCCGAGCGGACGCGGCCATTTACCGCCCCATTTGTACTTTGTTGGCGATGGTTTCTGCTGCACCGGCTCGACCACGGGCGGAGGACAAGGCGGGGGAGATGGCGGCGGACAGATCGGACAGTCAACTTCTAGGTCATCATCTTCTTTATCTTCATCATCTTCATCTGTCTCGCACTCCATGGTATCTATTTCTTCTGACGGCGATTTGTACATCTCAAATTTAGCAGTATGTTCTGGGCAGAAATCTTCGTCATCATCGTCTTCGTCCCGGTCATTGTCACAATCATAATGACAATCATCGTCTATGTCATCATCAGGGCACTCATCTTCATCAATATCTTCAATTGCCGCGACTGCCTCGCATTCCGGCTCGATAGACGTAATATTGGCTATTATGCCTTTCTCCATCATACTAAGTATCATTAAAAAATGCTCGGCTTCGCGGCGGACATGGTCGGCTAAAAGTTCGGGAATAAGCCCTAACAATCTGCACTGAGCAATCATCTCCTGTGTTGCCCGTTTGAAGTCCCGAAGCTGGCGGGTCGAAGTGCCTACGTCTTGTAAGAAACGTCTAAAAGCCGGCGCTTCATTATCGTTATAGTAAAGCATGCTGGCAAAATCCTGGCTCTGCAACAGCAAGTCGTCGAAATCCTGGCCGAATTCGTTAGCTGTTGCAACCAAGGACCGCTCAGAGGGATCTAAGAGGTGACTCATAATCTTAGCATGGTCGCCCATGATTCGTACCCAAAATGCATTTTCTTTGGTCTTTGCGGCTGCCTTAAGCGCCGGTCGTCCCTCGCACATCTTATCAAAAAGGCGCATTACGTACTCAGCCTCGCGGGCCATATGGTCCAGCAGCGTGGGGAAAAGCCAACCGGCCAGTTTACAGGTCAGTTTTAAACGCAGCAGATGCCGTTTGAAGCGATGCAGTTCACAGACGGCATCGCGGGCATCGCTCACAAGTTCGTTGAATTTCTTTTCACTTTGAACCCGTTCGGCCCGGTTACCCAAAGTATCAAATTCCCGAATAAAGCTTTGGGCCTCATTTAAAAGGTCAGTACGATCACAGGGCAGTCCGAGCCTAATTAAAACAGCATGTTCCTGCATAATATCAAGCCAAAACCTAACCTCCTCAATATTAAGAGGTTCCAATGGTTGAGGAACTGTATAAGCAATAGGCTGACGCGACATTGTAACACTCTCCCATCTTGCAAAAATAATTCGTTTACTCTATTACAATATATGCCGCGTCTTGATTTTATGCTATAAGTTTACGGAAAAACCACTTCACAGCGATGAATTTTCATCCCAAGCCCACTAAATTTTTGTTCATATTCTGTCATAATGTTCTTCTCGGCAAATTCACTATTATGCAGATCGAAGGTCACATTCTCGACGATTAGACCATTTTCAGCAAATTGCTCGAGTGAGAACTCAAACAAGGCTTTATTATCAGTCTTGAAGAAAAGCCGTCCGCCGCTTTTTATAATCTGGCGGTATTTATTCAGGAAATTGATATGCGTCAAGCGGCGTTTGGCGTGCCGCGCCTTAGGCCAAGGGTCGCAGAAGTTAATATAGAGCTGATCAATTTCATTGTCAGCAAAAATATCGAGGATGTTGTTTATATCAAATACTAAAAGCCTAATGTTCTTTAGTTCTTTAGCCGCCGCTTTCTGCGCAGCATAGAAAAGAACATCAAGCTGGGCCTCGATGCCGATATAATTAATATCAGGATTGAGCGCCGCCGTCTCAGTGATAAACCGGCCCTTGCCGGTGCCAAGCTCAACATGAAGCGGCGCGCTGCGGCTAAAAACCTCCTGCCATCTGCCCTGAACGCTGCTATCAATATCTTGGTATACAAAGTCGTTATACTGGTTAATTGCCTCGGCAATCCACGGTTTTTTCCGCAAACGCACTTAAATCCCTCCGCTTACTCTTTTGACAGACCATATTTCTTTAAATAACGGTATAAAGTTACCCGACTGACATCAAGCATATTGGCTAAGCGGCTGACATTACCGCCGGCTGCCTGCCATGCCTTGACGAATACATCTTTATCCTCTTTCCAGGCGTTCCCGACCGGAGCGTCGGCTATCAAGCTGATACTAGTTACTTTAATAGTATCGCCTATTGTGTTAAAAAAGGCGTGCTCGACAACGCCCTGCAGCTGTTTAATATTACCCGGCCAATCGTAGTTCATCAGCATCTCAGCGGCTTCAGGCGCAACTTTTTTACTTTTAAGGTGATGCTGCTCGGCAACTTCGTCAATAATATGACTGGCTAAGAGCGGAATATCCTCACGCCGTTGCCGCAGCGGCGGAATGCGGATAACACTCTTCGACAAAGTTTCATATAGCTCGCTGTTAAATACGCCTTTGTCAGTCAAACGCTTGAGATCACTATCACAAGCCGCAATAATACGAACGTCAATGTTTCTTCTAATATCTTCTCCAACCCGTGAGCTCAAACCGCCCGTTAGGACTTCAGTCAATTTATCGGCCACCTTGGGCGGAATTTTTTCGATTTCATCCAAGAACAGCGTGCCGCCATTAGCCAGTTCAAGTTTACCGGGCCGGCTTTCTTCGTTCTCAGCAACTCCGAAAAGTTCATGTTCAATTAATTCGGGAGTAAGAGCGCCGCACATTACCGAAATAAGCGGTCCCGCTGCCCGGCTGCTGGCTTGATGAATACCATGAGCCAGGCGTTCTTTGCCGGTGCCTGGTTCGCCTTGCAGCAGCACATTATTGCTGCCGCGCGCTACGCGGCCAGCTTTTTCCTGCATGTTTATAAACACCGGAACTTGCCCAACCATACTATTTAAGTTATAGCGGGCCTTATAGCCGACAGCATGGGCAACCAGCGTCCTTAGATCTTCAATTGGCATGGTAACTGCAACAACGCTGTTTATAATATTATCTTGATCCCGCTCCAGCGGCACAACGGTAGTAATATCTTCGTAAGTCTTATTCGCAGTAATCCACGTTACCTCTTTATTATATGAAGGTATTCCCTTGAAACCCTTGAAAAGCGGTGTATGACGGTAATTGAGGACAAGACTGTTTAAGTTGGGCAGGCTTTCTTCTTGGCCTTGCGGACTAATTCTCGCTAATCGGCTGCGGCCCAGTTTATTAGTATATACTACATTGCCGCCAGGCACAATGTGATAGACGGCAAAGGGAGCAGCATCCAAAATAGTGTCAAGCGCCTTTAAATGCCACTGCATGGTTAAACTACTCTCGAGCGAATACTTCATACTCAGAAGTAAAGAAACGATGGCGTTATAGGGAAGTGCCTCCTGCTCAACTGACACGAGCGTCAATATATACTTAACTTCTCCGTCCACCATTATCGGGGCTGAACATGCATCGCCATCCTGGCATTCGCGCAGCCACATTTCAGGGCCAAACATAAGAAATGGTGCCTTATGCTCATAGGCTACACTAATACTCGATGCTCCGATGTCCCGCTCTGACAGCCGTGCCCCTTCAACCTCGCCCGGCGTTTTCTGAAAAAACGGCATGGCATAGCTTTTTAGAGTATAACACTCATTATCTAAAATAAATAAGCTAAGATTATAGGCATTAAAATACTCACTAATCTCCTTATATAACCCGTCGAGGTATTCAATGGCCGCATGATGGATTTTGCGACGCTCTGCTAACTCCTGTTTACTAAGCCTTACAAGCGGTGGCAAGCTGTCGTGCGGGATGCCGCGCGCCTTGCTCCTCTTCCATGATTCAGCTACCCAGGGATGGGTGTTCGGGTCTAGAACCCCCTCCTCGACAAACTTTCGGTAATAAATCTCAAGCTTTTCCCGACTACGCCGCTCACGAATCATAATAACCTCCGTTTTTAGTAATCTTATTTATTATTCTTGTAGCTATTAAACCGTCAGCTCGCGCAGCTTTTAATAGATCATTATAGCCGACGAATAGCGATAGCTTGACGGATCTTGTGCATGTTATTAACTATCTGTTCCTGATGCCGAAGCATTACGCCAACATACAGGACGTCACCGATAGCCAGATGAGCTAAACGGGAGGCCATAGCCTCCGAGCGGTATTGAGTCTCCTTGGCTGCGCCGCATAACGTTACATCAGCCAACTTGCTTAGCGGCGACTTAGTATAGCTGGTAATAACTATTATCGTCGCGCCGCTTTCTTTAGCCATCCGTACCGAGTCTAGCAGGTCCCGGTTAGCTCCGGTGTGAGATATGGCGATAACAACATCGCCTGCACCCAAAAGGGCGGCCGACGTTATCTGCATGTGAGGATCGGCATAAGCCCTTACCGGAATACCGAACCGCATAAAGCGATGTTCGAAATCAGCTGCTATCACTGCTGAGCCGCCCGAGCCATAGGCATCAATGCGCCGCGCCGCGGCTATTGCCTCAACTGCCTTTTCAAATTGAGTTTCATCAATTATTTTAAGGGTGTCCTGAAGTGTTTCATTAATGCTATGGAACAGCTTACCGGCAATAACAGTCAAGGGATCATCCGGGTCGACCTCTTCGTGGACCGATTGCATAGGTGTATATAAATCGCCGGCCAAGGCGATTTTAAAGCTTTGATAGCCTTTATAGCCAGCCTTCTGACACATACGAAAGACAGTGGCCTCGGCACTGCCGGCTACTTCAGCCAATTCGGTAATAGACATGTGAATAACTTCGGACGGATTAGCTAATATGTATTCGGCGACTTTTTCTTCAGCTTTGGTCAATATATTGCCGATTCCGCGTAAGCGCGGGAGACATCCGCCAACATTCCTCTCAATTTCCTCCATGGAAAACATACCTCACATATATCCAACGTTTACACTTTTTATATAATTCTATCAAGGCCGTTAACAGTAAGCAATACTTACATATTTTTCTTCTACAATTAATATACCGCGAGTACTAGCAAAATACTCTGATATAGCCAAAGACCTTATCAGCCAGCCTGGTAAGGTCTTTTTATTAGCCGCAATTTCGAGTATAATTTTTATATAAGACACACTAATCGGAAAATTCCTTCAACAAGGGAGAGCTCAATGGATATTATTAAAGAGCTGTTAAGCGGTATTCCTCTGCCGCGCATGGTCAAGATTCGTCAGTCCTTCCCCGCCCCTAAGCTGGCCAATATTGAGTCAACACTGCGCAAGGAGCTGTCTAGGCCGGGTATTATTGATACGATTAAGCCGGGAATGAATATTGCCGTCGCTCTTGGCAGCCGCGGCATAGCCGAAATCGCCACTCTGACCGCATTAACTGTTGAGGAAATTAAAAAACACGGCGGCCAGCCATTTATCGTTCCGGCAATGGGCAGCCATGGCGGCGCAACTCCTACCGGCCAGCGAGAAGTCCTGGCCAATCTCGGCATAACTGAACAAAGCGCCGGGTGTCCGATTATTTCTTCAATGAAAGTCGTTGAACTTGACCGCTTAGATAATGGCCTGCCGGTATATATCGATAAAAACGCCTTTATGGCTGACGGCATCGTTGTAATCAACCGCATTAAACCTCATACCGCATTTCGCGGTCAATGTGAAAGCGGTTTGGTCAAGATGATTACCATCGGCCTCGGGAAGCAAAAAGGCGCCGAANCCTGCCATGCCTATAGCTTTAAGTATATGGCTGAAAACCTTATCGCCATGGCCAAGATTTCTTTAGCCAAAGCCCCGATTTTGTTCGGCGTTGGCATAGTCGAAAGCGCCTATGACCAGGTTGCTAAAATTTCCGCGGTGCCGGCCGCCCAAATGATTGAAACTGATATGAAACTGCTGCGCGAGGCTAAAGCAAACATGCCGCGCTTGTATTTCGATCAGATTGACGTGTTGGTTGTCGATCAAATCGGCAAAGACATCTCAGGCGACGGGATGGATCCCAATATAACCGGACGCTATCCCACTCCTTATGCCTCGGGCGGCCCTGATATCAGCAAAATGGTTGTTCTGGACCTCAGCGAACGGAGCCACGGCAATGCTAACGGTATGGGAACAGCCGATTTTACTACCCGCAAACTTATAAACAAAACTAATTTTAAGGCTACTTATGCCAACGGCTTAACCTCAACCGTTGTCGGCCCGACTCACATGCCGACCGTACTCGACTGCGACCGCGATGCCATCCTGGCAGCGATAAAAACCTGCAATGCTCGCGACCTGAGCTGCGTCCGGCTTGTCCGAATTAAGGATACGCTTCATCTTGGTGAAATTCTGATTTCAGAGGCCATGGTAGCAGAAGTAATAAATCACCCTAATATCACAATTCTAAGCCAGCCGGGTGAGATGACATTTGATGAATACGGCGAGTTAACAAACTAAACTCTGAGGGGGTCACACAATGGTTCAGAAAGCTATAATGGGCGTAGACATCGGGACAACAGGCTGCCGGGCGGTAATTTACCGCCAAGATGGTACCATCCTGGCTAATCATTCAGAAGATTATCCATTATACACTCCCCTAGCCGCCTGGGCCGAGCAAGATGCAGACGATATCTATTTGGCCTTTATTAAGGTTGTCAGCAGCGCCATGAAAGAGACGGCCCTCGAGCCTAACCAACTTGCAGGTATATGTTTCAGCTCGGTTATGCATAGCCTGATTCCAGTAAACAGCGCCGGCGAGCCGCTTCACCGCATGCTTACCTGGGCTGATTCCCGTGGCCAAAAGTATACCGAAAAGCTACAAGCAGAGCATGATGTCACAGGATTTTACCGTAAGACAGGCTGTCCGCTGCATCCCATGTATCCTTTGTCAAAAATCTTATGGTTTAGGCATGAGCGCCCTAACATTTTTAAATATACGGCTAAGTTTATCGGCATTAAAGAATATATCTTCCATAAATTATGCGGCCGCTACCTTGTCGATAAATCAATCGCTACTGCAACGGCCTTGTATAACTTACACACCTTGGCCTGGGATCAGGATCTTTTAAAAATTGTTGGAATAACTGAAGCTATGCTGTCCGAAGTTGTCCCGAACACCTACATAGTTCCGAATATTTCCCCGGAAATAGCATCACTGCTCGGAGTTCCGCCAGAGACCTCCATTATTATCGGCGCTAGTGACGGAATCCTCTCAACTATCGGTGCAGGTGCAGTAAATCCCGGTCAGGTTACAGCAATGATTGGTACAAGCGGCGCTGTCAGAGTCGTTACCGACCGGCCCCATATTGATGAAAAAGGCCGTACTTGGTGTTACAATATGACCGAAAACTACTGGGTGCTCGGCGGCGCTATCAACAACGGCGGTATCGCTTTTCGGTGGGCCCGCGACAAGTTTGGGACGACCGAACAATATGTTGCGGACAACCTGAGCATCGATACCTATGAAATCCTTAGCCGCTATGCCGAGCAAAAGCCGGCCGGTTCCGACGGCCTTGTAATGCTGCCGCTTTTTTCAGGGGAAAGAGCTCCTTACTACAACGCTAATGCCCGCGGCGTATTGTTCGGCCTCAATCTTAATCATGGTAAACGGCATATCATCCGCGCCACGCTTGAAGGCATTATTTATTCCATGTACAGCGTATTCGCCGCCCTTGAGGAAGTATCCGGCCTATCGGATGAAATCCGGGTCGGCGGCAGCTTCACCCGGTCAAAATTATGGGTACAAATAATGGCCGATGTTTTTGGCCGCGTGATAACTGTTCCCGGTCAACCGGAAGGCTCGGCGTTCGGGGCAGCAGTCCTCGGTATGCATGCGCTTGGTTTGATTAGTGATATTAAAGAGGTCGGTAAGTTTATCAATATCAGCGAACGCTATTATCCTGACCAAGCTAACCACGACCGTTATCAGCGTTTATTCAAAATCTATGAACGCATCTATTACAATCTTGCAAAAGAGTTTGATGAAATCGCCGAAATACAGCGGACGTGGCGGTAAATTGGAATCTTACCACTCCGAGTGAAACCAGCCTTCACGGTCAATTCGCTCATAAGTATGGGCGCCAAAGTAGTCGCGCTGAGCCTGAATCAAATTGGCAGGCAGTACGGCGCGGCGGTAGCTGTCATAGTAGTCGAGTGAGGCGCTAAAAGCCGGAGTGGGGATACCTAATTCCTTGCAGGTTTTGACTACTAATCGCCAGTTATCCTGAGTTTTATCCATAACCGAGCTGAAAAATGGGTCTAACAGCAGATTAGCCAGTCTAGCATTGCGGTGGAAGGCTTCCTGGATTCGCCCCAAAAAACGCGCCCGGATAATGCAGCCCCCCTGCCACAGTAGCGCTACATCACCGTAATTGAGATTCCAGTTATATTCATCGCTGGCTGCTTTTAACAGCGCGAACCCTTGCGCGTAAGAGCATATTTTGGAGGCATACAGCGCATCATGGATAGCGGCAATAAATTCTGTTTTGTTTCCAGCAAACTCTGCTTTCGGTCCGCTCAGCACCTTGGACGCCGCTACCCGTTCAGTCTTATAGGCTGACATACAGCGGGCAAATACTGCCTCAGTAATAGTAGGTGTCGGCACTCCTAAATCAAGCGCACTTTGCGATGTCCACTTGCCGGTCCCCTTTTGCCCCGCTTTATCCAAAATTACTTCAACTAACGGTTTGCCGGTCTCATCATCTAATTTCAATAAGATATTACTGGTGATTTCAATAAGATAAGAATCTAATTCACCCTTGTTCCAGGCGTTGAATACATCATGCATTTTCCTGGTGCTAAGACCAAGCGTTTCTTTCATTATATAATAGGCTTCGCTTATCAGCTGCATATCACCGTATTCAATACCGTTGTGGACCATTTTTACATAGTGACCAGCTCCGTCAGGTCCCACATAGGCACAACAGGGTCTATCACTTACCTGTGCTGCGATGCTAGTGAAAATCGGGGCCAGTTCATTATAAGCATCCTCGTGACCGCCCGGCATAAGGCTAGGACCTTTGAGAGCCCCCTCTTCACCGCCCGATACGCCCATACCAACAAATCTAATCCCTCTAGCGGCAAGCTCGCCCGCACGGCGGCGGGTATCGGCAAAAAAAGAGTTGCCGCCATCGACAATAATATCGCCGCGTTCTAAGTACGGTAATAGCTCGTTGATCATGTCATCTACCGGCGGTCCGGCTTTAACCATAAGCATAACTTTGCGCGGCTTTTGGAGCATAGCCGCAAATTCTGCTATCGAATGGGCACCGCCAATCGACAATCCTTGCGCCTTTCCCTGTAAAAATGAGTCAACTTTGCTGACTGTCCGGTTATATACAACAACATTAAATCCCTTGCCCGCCATATTAAGAACTAAGTTCTCTCCCATGACAGCAAGACCAACTAACCCAATATCATAATCCGGTGTCAATTAGTTTCCCCCTCTTTATCTGCGACTTACTTAATTAACAAACACCTTGCAGCCTAATTTAAGATTCCTAGATAATCGTCAGCCCGGAATCATGAGAAAATAAATGGGCTTTATTCATTTCGAATGTCAGTTTAATTATTTGACCAAGCGCCGGTTTATAATCAGGATTTACCTTAACAATAAGATTTTGCTCACCTAATTTTAGATGGAGCAGGGTCTCAGACCCAAGCGGCTCGACTACTTCAACCCTAGCACTTATATCAGACGAATCTTGCTGGCCGGGATGAATATTCTCAGGCCTTACTCCAAGGACAACCTCGTTTGCAACACAACGGCCGATTGTATCAGCCCAAGCAGTCGGAATTGCGACTTTCATGCCGTTGGCAGTAAGTTCTCCGCCCCCGGCATTTCTGTCAAGGCGGCAATTAATAAAATTCATTGGCGGCGCGCCGATAAAACTAGCTACAAACCGGTTAACCGGCTTGTCGTACAGCGTCTGCGGATCGGAAATTTGCTGAATTATTCCGTCTTTCATGACAACTATCCGATCAGCCATTGTCATGGCCTCGGTCTGGTCATGGGTTACATAGATGGTGGTAGCTCCCAGCCTGGCATGCAGTTTTGATATCTCGGTGCGCATTTGGACTCTAAGCTTGGCATCCAGATTAGACAGCGGCTCATCCATTAGGAACACTGCCGGTTCGCGCACAATCGCCCGCCCCAGCGCTACCCGCTGCCGCTGGCCCCCTGATAATTCTTTTGGCTTACGGCTAAGATAATCGCTGATATTTAAAACCTCGGCCGCTTCTTTAACCTTTCGATCAATTTCATCTTTGGCCACACCATGCAGTTTTAGACTAAACGCCATATTATCATAGACATTCATATGCGGATACAGCGCGTAGTTCTGAAAGACCATAGCGATATTGCGGTCGCGCGGTGGTTTATCGTTAACTAGCTGCCCGCCAATATAAATATTTCCCGAAGTCTGCTCCTCCAGCCCGGCAATCATGCGCAGTGAAGTCGACTTGCCGCAGCCTGAAGGTCCAACAATAACAATAAACTCGTTATCTTCAATTTCCAGATTAAAATCATCAACCGCCGTAACCTGACCAAACTTTTTGACAACATGCTCACAAACTACTTTTCCCATTTGAATACCCCGCTTTACCAAATTTCTAGCCTTTAACTGCTCCCATTGTCAGGCCTTTGATGACGTACTTTTGGAAAATCATTGTCAAGATTATGGCCGGCAGAATTATAACAACAGCTGCTGCCATAACACTGCCCCAGCTTACCTCGGCATACGAAACAAAGTTATAGATTGCAATTGGCAATGTTTTAGTCCGCTCTGAGCTTAGGACCAGCGAGAACATAAAGTTGTTCCAGGAAAACAGAAACGAAAGGGTTGTGGCCGTTAAAATTCCCGGCCCTGATAACGGCAGCACTACCTTCATAAAAGCGCCCTGCAGCGTGCAGCCGTCTACCTGTGCCGCCTCTTCCAGTTCGCGCGGCAGTCCGTCAAAATAATTGACCATGATCCAAACGATGAACGGCAGCCCCACTAGCATATGACTGGCAATAAGGGCAGTGTAGGTATCCACCATACCAATTTTGGAAAAGAGAATAAACCATGGGATAAGATATGATATTCCCGGCATTAAACGGGCCAATAGAATAAATACGCCTAAGACCCGCTGTTTATAACGCGATATTGTATAGGCAGCCGGCAAACCGATAATCAGCGACAAAACCGTCGAACCAACCGCAATTACCGAGCTGTTCCACAAGAACCGGCCAAATTGCTGATCCACAAAAACACTTTTATAGTTTTCAAGCGTCGGCGTAAACACCCAGAGCGGTGGTGTGGTCACAATCTGGGCCTGGGTTTTAAACGAAGCCAGCACTATCCACGCCAACGGGAAAAGAAAAGGAATTACAACAATGACTACCATTGCATACCATAAAGCTTTGTGCAGCCGTTTTTCACGCATATTCTTCACGCTCCAGTCGGTAGTTCCGCTTAAAGGCTTTTATTGTTCCCATGACCGCCGTATCCACAACACGATCAGGCTGCTGCCCAGCACCAGTGCCAGAAGCGCCACCAGCGCCGAGGAAGCCGCGCCAAATTTGAAATAGCCGAAGGCTAAATTATAAGCGTAAATATTCAGCGTCTCGGACGCAAACCCCGGGCCGCCCGCCGTCATTGTATAGATAATGTCAAAAGTTTTAAAAGCGTCAATGCCACGCAAAACAACGGCAATCATTATAGTCGGAAATAGCAGCGGCAGCGTGATATAGCGAAAGATCTGCCACTCGCTGGCGCCATCCACCAAAGCTGCCTCATACGGCTCGTTGG
>JGI24707J26582_10000709_pt1 | contig 26376 bp, 22 predicted proteins | sample BioPla1DNA1_FD_26582 | JGI IMG/M metagenome (IMG submission 26582)
AGAGAGAGAGTGCCGAATTCTAATATATAAGGAGAGGAAGTTTGAATGAAAAGATTGTATTTTGCTTTCTTCAAACGTGAGTTTCCCCTAAAGCAATTGGCTATGCTGTTAATTGTATCGGCGTTTGCTGTTACTGCAGGCGTAAAATTGTACGATGTTGCCAGTAACGAAATTCAAGTAATTGATGATGGCAGGCCAATAACCGTTAAAACAATGGGGCGTACTGTTGAACAGGCCTTAGGCCTGATGGGCATAAGCGTAAGCTCTGATGACTATATCAGTAAGCCATTGGATACAGCTCTGGAGTCAGATGTTCTGAATGTTATAAATATTAAACGAGCAGTACCGGTTAACATTGTGGTAGATGGTGAGCTTAGGGAAGTCAGGTCCTACAAGGACACGGTTGAGGAAGTACTAGAGGAAAATGGTATTACATTAGGGAAATTAGATCGATTCGAAGATTGCACTGCATCGAGCGAAGTCGTTGAAGACATGAGGATTCGAGTCATTCGCGTTAATGAGGAAATAATCGCCGAAGAGATAGATATACCTTATAGCGTTGTAGAAAAGCCTAATAATACTATGAACGAAGGCGAAGACAAGATTGTTGTAGCCGGTGAAAACGGAATAAAGGAAAAGTATTATAAGATACTATACGAGGATGGCAGACCCATCGAAAAGCTTTATGTCAACGAGAGTGTTGTGAAAGCTCCGGTGGATCAGGTAGTTGAGTACGGAACCGTAATGAATTTTAGAAATTCAAGGGGTGACACGGTCAGATACACAAAAGTATTGAAGATGGACGCAACATCCTACACAGCATCCTTTGAAGATACCGGAAAGCATCCTGACCATCCCGCGTTCGGTATTACCTATACTGGTATGAGAGTGCGTGAAGGCATGATCGCAGTTGATCCGAGGGTTATACCTCTGGGCACAAAGGTTTATGTAGAAGTCCCCGGTCCTGCACCCGACTATGGATTTGCAATAGCATCAGACATAGGAAGTGCGATAAAAGGTAATTTAATTGATTTATACTTTGATTCGGCTGAACGGGTAAGACAATGGGGAAGAAGAAAAGTAGTTGTGTATATTTTGAATGATCAAAGCGATAGTCGTTGGAAAGAAAACGATAGTCCATGCAGATGATTATCAAAAAACGATATTTAGGCGGTAATTACCGCCTTTTTTTATTATAATAAATGTAAACGGTATGGTGACTGTTTTGAGGCATCATACTAAAGGGTAAAAAATAAGGCATAAGGGAAATATATAGGTGAAATATGATAAACACAAATCAGATTCTGCAAAAACACAATATAAGGCTTACAAAATCTCTTGGGCAGAACTTTCTTACCGATATTAATATTATCAAAAAGATTGTTGAGGCCGGGGATATATCAGCCTCTGATCTGGTTCTGGAAATCGGCCCCGGAATTGGCGCCATGACAGCAGAACTGTCAAAATCAGCGGGCAAGGTAATTGCAGTAGAAATTGACAAACACCTTATACCTGCTCTTAATGAGACTCTAGGCTGTTTTTCAAATGTAAGTATTGTAAATGCCGATATTATGAAGGCTGATATTGATGAGCTTGTGAAGGATTGGACAGGCCCACTTAAGGTAGTATCAAACCTGCCGTATTATATTACAACCCCTATTGTCATGATGCTTTTGGAAGGTGATATCCAATGGGATACAATGGTTTTCATGGTTCAAAAAGAGGTGGCCCAAAGGATGGCTGCTGTCCCGAAAACAAAGGATTACAGTTCCCTCACTATTGCAGTGCGCTATTATAGTGATCCTAAGCTGATGTTTACTGTGTCAAAACATTGCTTTATTCCAAAGCCTGATGTGGATTCGGCCGTTGTCAGACTCAAGAAACGGGACCTGCCCTATATGCAGGATATTGATAAAAATTTCTTTTTCAAAGTAGTCAGAGCATCATTTGGACAAAGACGAAAAACCTTGCTAAACTCCCTTGGCTCACAGCCCTGGCTCCGGGGTGGAAAGGACATTTTACGCCAGGCTCTGGTTAAGCTTGGCAAGAATGAAAATATTCGCGCCGAGGAGCTTTCAATAGAAGATTTCGCAGATCTGGTCAGGGAAATCTAGAACTGTCCCCTGTGTTCCTCCGGGAAAAGTTATATAAGACCGGCTAACCGCGTATATATATAAGAGACATATATGGGGGTGTTGTTATGCAGGCCGGTTTTGCAAGGAAATATGCCATAATGGAGGAGCTTGACGGAGGCTTTGGTGCCGGGAGTACTCCGGAGGCCTTTGTTCGCCTTGACTCCTGGGAAGGGAGGATTCAGGCTACTATTCATGTAAAGGGGCTTAAACAGGGGCCTTTCAAGTACAGGCTGTATTTGATCTTCGCCGACAGAGGCAGACTCAAGCCAATCCTGTTAGGCGATGTAAACACCTCATATAATGGAATGCAAAGCGGACTGGAGATAGATGCTCAAACTCTGGTCAATAATAGTCTCAGGCCTGAATATGTCCGATATGCTGCACTTACGGCAGAAAGTCAAAACAAAAAATGGATCCCTTTGTTTTCAAGCTTTGAAAAGGGCGAGAAATGGGATGAAAGCATCAGACAGGTTCTTATAATGAGCACACAAAGGGAACCCGAAAGGGAGCATGAAAAGAAGTCTGATGATGATTTCAACCTGCATAGCGTTTATACTTCCGGATCAAGAACTCGGACCGAAACTCAGGAGTCTATTGTAACAGAGAACACAAGCGCTTCTCATGCAAATAGCAAGTCCGGATCTGAGCCGTTACAAACAGAGTCAAAACTCGACCGCAAAGAAGCTTTGGCAGAATTATTGGGACAATCCTTAGAGGCTTTAAAGGCTGGCAAGTCCGGAGCTCAAGCTGCGCGAACATCTGATGAAGGTGCAGACAATGCTTCTCCATCAGGAGAGCAAATTGATAGCATGGCCTATAGATCCCGTGGAGGAATATCAAAAAGAATAACTGAAAAGAGTCAATCAACGCCAGCTTCAAATCTTGCAAAGCTAGAGGGCATGCTGTCAAATAATTATGAGGTTTACCATCCTTTTAAACGAGCCAATAAAGGCTACATATGGTACAAGGTGTCGGATCTTGCACAGCTTAGCAATATTATGTACATGGCGGGGATTAATGTTCCGCTCTTTGCCAATCCAAAAATTTTAGTCGGCTTATTTAAGTATAAACATATCCTGGCCGGGATTTATAAAGGGGATACTAAAGACAGTTATTACGTTATTGGGGTTCCGGCAAAAAACGACAAGGATAATAAGCCCTTTGAAAATGCTTGCCGCTGGGCACCTGTTGAAGATAGTGAAATACGGGAAATGACTGGCTACTGGCTGATTTATGTAAGCATAGATACTGGTCAGATAGTTGTGTGAAATAACACAGGGGGACGGTTCTTCTGTGCTTGACGGTAAATCTTCCCATACATACAGGGACAGGAGAGATCTCCAGAAGTTGTATCAATCTTATAACGGTAAATCTTCTCATCCATACACAAGTGGACAGTTCTCTATGGGGGCTCGGTACTTATACCAGGCCTGTGCCCATACATACACAAGTGGACGGCTTCTCTGTGTTCTGACACAGGGCGACAGTTCCTCTGTGCTTCTAGCTTCCATCCCTGATAAATTGACAATAATATTATTGAAAGCCTATACTTAGGGTATCATTATTATAGAGATATATTATTACAAGATATTAGGAGGGGACAAGCATATGAAAACCAACATTGCCCGTTATATTGATCATGCCGTACTGAAGCCTGAATTGTCTCAGGAAGAAGCAAGAAAGGCAATCCAGGATGGAATTGATTATTCAGTCAGGACTGTTTGTGTAAGACCATGTGATATTGATTTAGCAGTTAATCTTTGTAAAGGGACACAAACAGAAGTATCCTGTGTCCTTGCGTTTCCCCATGGCTGTACTACCAGTGAAGTAAAGGCCTTTGAAGCCGCCCAATATATCCAGAAGGGTGTGGCGGAAATTGATATGGTGGTCAATTATGGATATATCAGATCAAAGCTATGGGATCTGGTATCAGAGGATATTCGCGCCGTATCAAATGAAACAAAAAAGGCCGGGGTTCTGTTAAAGGTCATATTTGAAACCTGTACCCTGACAGTTGAAGAAATAAAAAAGACCACCGAGCTTTGTATTGAGGCGGGGGCTGATTATGTAAAAACCTCTACTGGCTTTCATAGTTCAGGGGCATCAATTGAGGCTGTGGAGGCTATGCTACAGGCTGCCGACGGCCGGATCAAGGTAAAGGCTTCGGGCGGAATAAGGGACATAGAAACTGCATGCAAGTATGTTGAAATGGGCTGTGAAAGGCTTGGCGTAGGCTATTCAACAACACCTGTATTAGTAAAGGGTGAAGGCCAGACGGACAGTGCATATTGAAGTAAAATTTTTCTTGACAAAGAAGTTTTAATCCTATATAGTTTTTTATTAATACCATTCCGGTATGAATACTACTATTAGATATGAGGATGCTGTATGCTACTGTTATTTGAAGATTTGCTTAGGCAAAATTTTAGAAATGGCCGAATGTGACCTGTTAAAAAATTTCCCGGAAAAATAATATTTATGAAAGGATTTTTTAACATGTCAAACAGAAAATATAAATTTGAAACCATGCAAGTTCATGTAGGTCAGGAAAAACCTGACAGTGCTACAGATGCTAGGGCTGTGCCAATCTATGCAACAACCTCTTATGTTTTTAAGGATAGTGCCCAGGCGGCAGGAAGGTTTGCTTTAACTGAGGAGGGCAATATTTATACAAGACTTATGAACCCCACCTCTGATGTCTTTGAAAAAAGAATTGCTGCATTAGAGGGGGGAGCTGCTGCGTTGGCAACATCATCAGGCTCTGCGGCAATTGATTATGCCATACGAAATATTGCATTAGCAGGAGACCATATTGTTTCATCCACCACAATTTACGGAGGGACATATAATCTTTTTGCCAATACATTCAAGGAAATTGGGATTGAAACCACCTTTGTCGATGGCAGCAATACTGCTAATTTTGAGAATGCAATAAGGCCAAACACCAAGGCTCTATTTATAGAGTCTCTCGGGAACCCTAATTGCGATCTTATTGATATTGACAGGGTAGCTGAAATTGCTCACAAGAATGGGATTCCATTAATAGTTGATAATACCTTTGCAACACCTTACCTCCTGCGTCCTATTGAGCATGGAGCTGATATTGTTGTTCACTCAGCCACTAAATTTATTGGCGGACATGGAACAGTGCTGGGCGGAGTAATAATTGACAGCGGTAATTTTGACTGGGCTCAGAATGACAAATTCCCGGGCCTTACACAACCAAATCCTAGCTATCATGGCATTGTATTTACCGAAGCAGTAGGAAGCCTGGCTTACATTGTCAAGATTCGCACAACACTTATGAGAGATACGGGTGCAGCAATCAGTCCCTTTAACTCCTTCTTATTGCTTCAGGGATTGGAAACACTGTCCCTGAGGGTTGAAAGACATGTGGAGAATAGCCTTAAGGTTGTTGATTATCTGAATAATCATTCAATGGTGGATAAGGTAAATCATCCGTCATTGCCTGATCATCCGGACCATGATCTTTATAAGAGGCTTTTCCCGAAGGATGCAGGCTCCATCTTTACCTTTGAAATAAAGGGAGATGCAAGAAGTGCCCAAACATTCTGTGAAGGCCTGGAGCTATTCTCATTACTGGCCAATGTAGCAGATGTAAAATCTCTGGTGATTCATCCGGCCTCTACAACTCATTCGCAGATGAGTGAAACCGAGCTTTTAGAGTGCGGAATTAAGCCAAATACCATACGCCTGTCAATTGGAACAGAACATATTGATGATATAATTGATGACTTTGAACATGCTTTCGGTTCTATAAAATAAAGAATTATTTTAAAAGGGCTGTGAAAATACAGCCCTTTTTTTACACCAATATAATGGGAAATTAAGGGAAAAATGCTTTTGTTTTAGCGAAAGGTTTACATTTAGTAGTGAAAACATATATAATAATATAGTTGAGTAACGCATTTATTAGTAATTTTGCACAAGGGGGAACCTTATGGCTGGTATTGTAGTAGTAGGCACCCAATGGGGAGACGAAGGAAAGGGAAAGTACATCGATATATTATCAGGTGACTCCGATTATATAGTAAGATACTCCGGCGGAAATAATGCAGGACGTACTATAATAAGCGAGGGTATAAAATATTCCCTTCACTTATTGCCTTCAGGGATTTTAAGAAAAGACAAGATTTGCATTCTTGCAAATGGAGTAGTCATAAACCCGGCAGTTTTCCTGCAGGAGATGGACTATCTTAATAACTTTAATATTGATATGGCTCAGATTTTTATTAGTGACAGAGCCCATGTTGTAATGCCCTGGCATATTTATTTGGATAACCTTCAGGAGCAGGCCAGGGGAAAGGCTGAATTAGGTACAACAAAACGCGGTAATGGACCTGCGTATGCAGATAAAGCCAACAGAAGCGGAATCAGAATGGGAGACTTAGTTGATCCTGAGTATTTTAAGGAGCTGGTACATGAAAATATAGAGCTCCAGAACGACCTTATAGTAAAGATTTATGGCGGAAATCCTCTCGATGCAGATAAAATAATCGAAGAGTATTCTGAGTATGCGAAACGACTGAAACCCTATGTCCGGGATGTGAACTTCATGATTCATGAAGCCCTGGAGGACAGGAAGATTGTTCTCTTTGAGGGCTCTCAGGCTACCTTGCTTGATATGGATTTCGGGACATATCCCTATGTTACATCATCTAATCCGATTGCAGGAGGAGTTTGCACAGGAGCAGGGGTTGGTCCTAAAATGATTACTGAGGTTCTTGGAGTTGTAAAGGCATATGTAACCCGCTTAGGAGCTGGACCCTTCGTAACAGAGCAGGATAATGAAATAGGCCGTATGCTTCGTGAATATGGAAACGAATACGGATCTACCACAGGTCGTGCCCGCAGATGTGGATGGCTGGATTTGGTCATGCTAAAATACTCTGCAAGAATAAATGGTTTAACGGGACTTTGCATGAACCATATTGATACTATCGGAAAGCTTGACAAGATAAAGCTTTGTGTTGCATACAAGCTAAATGGTGAAACAATTGATTACTATCCTTCAAGCAATAAGGAGCTTAATATGTGTGAGCCTGTATATGAGGAGTTTGAAGGATGGAAGGATACCGATATTTCCAGGGTAAAGAGGTTCAGTGCCCTTCCTTTGGCGGCACAGAAGTACATTTCCAGAATAGAAGAACTAATTAGAGTTCCTGTAAAATATGTTGGCGTCGGCCCCGACNGGGAGCAGACAATAACATTATAGGAGGAGCCTAGGGAAAAGCCAGGGGGGAGGTTTTTTGTGTCCCCCCTGCTTTGTGGAACATAGAACCGTTCCCTGGCTTGACACCCCGGTCTCGTTTCCAACTTTTATACTACTAGGTCGACATGCTGGATAGTCCCAACCTGTCCATTTTCTTTGAGGAAAATACCCGATGAACGAATCTGTCCTAAGGCATCATTTGATTGGGATTTGATGCCAAATTCAGTCTGTACATTTCCCAGATAAATGGCACCTACTCCTACCTGTCCTAAAGCCAGAAGAACTTTATTACCCGATTCATCGGTTGTCCAAATTCTGAGCTTGTCAAAAATGGGATCATTTTCGTCGATCCATCCGTTATTGTCCTCATCATAGCCTGCCAGCTCATCGAAGCCGTTGCCTGTTTGCGGACCGAAAAGTTCGCTGCCGTCATCAATAACATTGTTGTTATTCTTGTCCAGTGCCAGAAATCCTGAGCCTGGCCTGGTGAAGGCAATCAGGTCATTCTTGCCATCACTGTCGATGTCAAAGGAATAATCCCTATCCCCCAGCATTGCAGAAGTATTTCTGAAATTGAGAACCAAGGGATCAATGAGTGCATCTCCCGCGCGTATGGATATGCGGTGATAGCTCATAAACTCACGGCTGACATTAAAGTTCAGGTTGAAGTTTATTGTTCGCCCGTCTTCGGTGACAATGCTACCTGAAGAATTAAATGACATACTTTCGGCTTCATAGTGAAATTCTTCCCTGTCGTATTTTAATCCCCAGCCAACAGAAGCTGCGCCGTTTTGACCTGCTGAATCGTTATTCTGAATTTCAGGTTCAAAGGTTCTAAGCTTGATTCTTTTTCCTGTGAGTACATAGATAAAATGCTCAAGTAAATCAATTTTTTCTCTGTCCTTATCAGTAAGCTCGTAGGCAACTAAGCCTTTAGGGCTGCTTGGAGCTGATATGTTGTTCAGCTGAAGCGCCTTTCCTTGATCCGATATGTCAAGAAGAATATTATCATTTGTATTTTGATTCTGATCCTGATCCTGGTTCTGATTCCAGTATTCAAGATTTTCTTTTGTAGAAAGCTGCTTAACAGCAGACCATTGAGAGCTCATATGAACTCGCGAATCTGNAATTTTCATAAGACATGCCTCCTTGCATAATNAACTATCCATAGTTAATAAATATATCGGCATATTTTACGAAATACAGTATTAGAAAACCAAGAACTATTCGAAATCATCCATTCCAGACGGCATCTGGTTTTCATTCCGGCTTATTTTATTGTATTATAATGATAGTGTTAAGTTGTTTTTGTATTAAATAAGAGGATGGTTATTATAATGGGTGGCTGGGATGCTTTTGTAGAGGAATGCACTTCCTGTACAAGATGTAATCTTCATATGGGACGAAAAAATGTGGTAATAGGTAGGGGCAATATAAACTCGCCTCCTGTTTTGTTTGTGGGCGAAGGGCCGGGAGAGCAGGAGGATATCGAGGGGGAAGCCTTTGTTGGAAGGGCTGGAAAGCTTTTGGATCTCGTGCTCGAGGCATTACAGATACAGCCTGAGGATTATTATATTGCCAATGTTGTGAAATGCCGGCCTCCAAATAATCGTGTGCCTGCCAAGGATGAGATTGAGACATGTATGCCATGGCTCAGGTATCAGGTTAAGACTATTAAGCCGTCCATTATTGTATGTCTCGGTTCTGTAGCGGCCAAAGCATTGATTGATCCTGACGCAATGATTACTAAAATCAGAGGAGACTGGGTTGAAAAGAGCTCTAAGTTTGTTATAATGCCTACTTATCATCCGGCTGCAATATTGAGAGATGTTCGAAAAAGAGAAGACTTTTATCTTGATATAAAGAAGGTTCGCGACAGGTTAAACCTGATTAAGGGCAAATCTTAATTTATTCATCTATGAAACTGCAGCTCACTAAAACTTGTCCACCGGCATATCATGGAGTATGAATCTAACCAGAGAGGCTGTAAATGGTATATTTAGATAACGCAGCTACATCATATCCGAAGCCTGTGGAGGTCTATAATAAGATTGATGACTTCTTAAGACGAAGTTGTGCCAACCCCGGTCGCTCATCCCATGAGATGGCAAGGAAATCTGCGGCAGAGGTAATTAAAGCTAGAGAGATGGTATCACAGCTGTTCAATATAAAGAATCCTTTGAGAGTCGGGTTTACTGCCAATGCCACACATGCTCTGAATATGGCCATTTTCGGGGTATTAAAAAAGGGTGACCATGTTATTACAACTGCATTAGATCATAATTCGGTATTAAGGCCCCTATTCGACCTTAAAAAAAGAGGAATTATCAGCCTTACTGTAATAACGCCTAAAAAAAATCTGGATGAAATAGAGTCGGATCAGATATCAAAGGCTATACGCCGTAATACCAAGCTTATTGCCATAACCATGTCGTCAAATGTAACAGGCAGAGTTTTGCCATATAAAGAAATTGGTGAGATAGCCTCGACCAGAGGAATTTACTATCTTTTAGATGCTTCCCAGGGAGCGGGAGTTCTTCCTTTAAATATAGAAACAATGAAAATTTCTCTCTTAGCCTTTCCCGGGCACAAGAGCCTGATGGGGCCTCAGGGAACAGGCGGACTTTATGTGGATGAAGGTATTAATTTAAGGCCCATAATTCATGGAGGAACAGGAAGCCGTTCCTTTGAAACTGTCCATCCGTTGTTTATGCCCGACATTCTAGAAAGCGGTACATTGAACACGCCGGGATTAGCTGGACTGACTGAAGGGGTCAATTTTATTATTAAAACAGGTACAGACATTATTTATAAAAGAAAAGAAAGGATGCTCACAACGCTTTATGATGAATTAGCATCCCATAATAAGATTCAATTGTTCTCAACAGTTGAAACCGGACAGAATAGTGGAATTATTGCTTTTGTCATAGATGGGATGGACTCCTCTGAAATTGCAAATATTCTTGATGCTAAATATCATATTGCTGTAAGGCCTGGTTTTCACTGTGCCCCTTTGGCCCANAAGGCCCTGGGAACAGATAAAACCGGATTAGTAAGACTTAGTCCGGGCTACTTTACTACTGACCAGGAAATCCAGTATGCAATTGACAGTATAAAGGAGATTGCAGATAATGCCTGATCAAATATCAATAAAGGTTATTTCAGGGGCCGAGCCTAATCGCCATGGCACAATAACAGTTCCTAACCCTCGGCTGATATAGGTGAGGGTGCCGTCGATATCATGAAGGCCCTTTCTGTAACCTGCTCTGCAGGTTTTTTCACTTCGGCATAATCTATATTCAAGATTAAAGGGCATCCAGATTTGCCCGCCATGGAAATGGCCAGATAAAAGCAAATCCACATCACCCTTATTNAAGTTCAGTACAGTCTCAGGGTTGTGGGCAACAGCCAGGGTAAAGTCAGCATCCGTATTTATTTCTGCTAATGCTAAATCCTTATCTGGCTTTCCACATCTAAAATCATCTAGACCAACTATATTAATAGTTTTTCCGTTTTTTTTATAAATAGTAGACCTATTAATCAAAAGCTCTATACCACAGTCTTCTAAGGCAGAAAAAAACAAATCCTTATGTGTATCAGAAAAGTTTAGGCGTTTGTAGTCGTGGTTTCCGGGGACTGCAAACACAGGATAGCCGGCCAAAACCTTTCTTGCCCATTCCTTGAATTTAGGGACTTCACTTTGGTCTTCGTGCATGTCCCCTGCCAGAACAATCATATCCGGCTTATTATCGAGTATAGCCTTAGAAACATCTTCCTCAGGAACCCTTAAAAGCCCTATATGAATATCAGAAATCAGGCATACTTTTATCCCTAATTGGCTGCGGGGAATTCTAACGAATTCGCTCTTTAGAGTTCGGGCCTGATGCATCATTATCAAAATCAGGATGATTGCCATAATCGCTAAAAACAGGGCAATATAAAACAGAGTCATTACTTTCACCCTCCACAATTTAGATTAGCACAAGCTGAACATCTAAGTAAAGGTGGGGATGGTTTTGTGTCATATCAGGAAGTTGGAAGATAGATGTTGGAAGTTAGAAATCGGGACTTTCTGACTCTAACTTCCAACATCTAACATCTATAAGAACAGGACCGTCCCCTATCTCACTGCACACACATAATCCTTTTTGTTTTGTTATAATAAAATAGTGATAAATATTTAATAGTAAATCATAATAGGAATGAATGATTTTTCTAGGAGCCTGGAGGAATAACTCATGAAAAGAGTAATTATTATAGTATTAGATAGCCTTGGCATTGGTGAAATGCCTGACGCAGCTGCATATGGAGATGCCGGAAGCAATACCCTGGGGAATATAACCCTTGCCATGAAAGACAAGCCCTGGTACACACTTAAAAATCTTAAGGCCTTGGGCATAGGTAATATTGAGGGAGTGGACGCAATAGAAAAGGAACCCAACCCTATAGGGGCAGTGGGCCGTCTTAAGGAAAAATCCAAGGGCAAGGATACAACGACAGGTCATTGGGAGATTGCAGGAGTTGTATTAGAAAAAGCCTTTCCCACATACCCCGAGGGTTTTCCGCCCGAGGTAATAGACGCTTTTGAAAAGGCAATCGGGAGAAAGAGTATAGGAAATTATCCCGCATCAGGAACGGTGATTATTGAAGACCTTGGAGAGGAGCATATTAAATCTGGCTATCCCATTGTCTATACTTCGGCAGACAGTGTCTTTCAGATTGCCGCCCATGAGGAGGTTATTCCAATAGATCAGCTTTATGATTATTGCGAAAAGGCGAGAGCTCTGCTAGTTGGAGACCATGCCGTAGGTAGAGTTATAGCCCGACCCTTTATAGGCCAACCGGGAAGCTTTAAACGAACCGAACGAAGGAAGGACTATTCACTAAAACCAATAAGAAAAACTGTTCTAGACTTTATTCAAGATCAAGGCTATGAGGTAAGAGGGGTAGGAAAAATTGAGGATATTTTTGCAGGTCAGGGCATTACAAAGGCTGTGCATATTAATGGCAATAACGACGGAGTTGACCGTACAATTGAATGGATGAAGGATGACTTTTCGGGACTACTGTTCACCAATCTAGTGGACTTTGATATGCTTTATGGCCATCGTAATGACATAGAAGGCTATGCAAGAGCTATTCAGAAGTTTGATGACAGACTTCCTGAAATAATGGATGCAATGAATGAAGAGGATATCCTGATTATAACGGCCGATCATGGCTGCGACCCCACCACAGCGAGCACTGACCATTCAAGGGAATATGTGCCCNTACTGGTTTACGGGAAGCATATAAATAAGGGCAGCAACCTTAAAACGAGAGAGAGCTTTGCCGATATTGCGGCAACGGTGGCAGAATATTTAGGTGTTGATGCTCAAATTGAAGGCAANAGCTTTTTATCAGAGATAATCTAAACAGACTTCAAACCTAAACAAGATTAACGCTAGCCACGGCTTAAACGCCTAAACAGGCTTTAGCAGTTAAACAGGAGTCAACGCCTGAACAAGAATCAACGGCTAAACGGCTTTAACGCCTGCTACGGTGTCAACCCCTGCTTGGATTCTGACTTCTAACCTCCAATTTCTATAGAAAGAAGGTCTGACTATGAGAATGGTAGATATCATTTCAAAAAAGAAAAACGGTCTTGGTCTCAGCAAGGAAGAAATTGAGTTCTTTGTAAAAGGTATCACCGATGGTTCTATACCGGACTATCAGGCCAGTGCTTTGTTAATGGCTATTTGTTTAAAGGGCATGGATAAGGAAGAAACGCTGAATTTGACACTTTCAATGGCCGCGTCGGGAGATAATATAGATTTATCTGAAATACCGGGAATCAAGGTCGATAAGCACAGCACTGGCGGGGTAGGGGATAAGACTACTATTATTCTCGGACCCATAGTTGCCTCTTTAGGTGTCCCGGTGGCCAAAATGAGCGGAAGAGGCCTAGGGCACACTGGCGGTACCATAGACAAACTGGAAGCCATACCCTCCTTCACAACCGAGCTTAGCCAAAGAGAATTCGTGAGCATTGTCAAAGAAATAGGGCTGGCTGTTGCGGGACAGACGGGAAACCTGGTGCCGGCCGATAAGAAGCTGTATGCATTAAGAGATGTTACCGCCACAGTGGAGAGCATTCCTCTGATTGCATCAAGCATTATGAGCAAAAAACTGGCATCAGGGGCTGATTGTATAGTTCTTGATGTGAAGGTGGGAAGTGGTGCCTTCATGAAGACTATAGAAGAGGCCCGAAAGCTTGCAAGAGCCATGGTTGATATAGGAAAGGGGGCCGGCCTGAGAACAGTTGCTGTCATAACTGATATGGACCGACCGTTAGGAAACACCGTAGGCAATGCTCTGGAAGTAATGGAAGCAATTGAAGTTCTTTCAGAAAACGGTCCTGATGACATAACCGAGGTTTGCATAGTCTTAGCCGGAAAAATGCTTGAGCTGGCCGGAAAGGGGAGTTTTGATGAATGCAGGACTCTTGCTGGTGAAGCTATTAAGGACGGACGCGCCTTACGGAAGCTTAAGGAAATGATCAGAGCACAAAAGGGTCGGGAGGATGTTGTAGATAATATAGAGCTGTTGCCTAGGGCAAGGTATACCAGAGAGTATACGGCGTCCTCATCAGGTTATATTGAAGCCATTATATCTGATAGATTAGGCATTGCGTCCATGCTTTTAGGAGCGGGAAGAGCTACCAAGGAGAGTACCATTAATCCGGCGGCAGGAATCGTTCTGTTGAAGAAGCCCGGTGATGAGGTAAAAGCAGGCGAACCAATAATTGTACTGCATGCAGATGACGAGAACCTTTTCCAAAATTCTGTTAAAGAATTGGACAAAGCCGTTATAATCAGCGTAAAAAAACCTCAGAATGCCAATCTCATAATGGATATTATCGAATAAGTTTTCTAAAAATAGAATAACCAAGTTAAGCCTGCATATAGTTTTTATGGATAGGTCAATGGAGTGGATATCTATGAAAATTAAGTGCAGGTTTTTTATTGCCATTCTTCTCTTAGCTTATTTTACCACGGGAACAATTGCATTTGGTGCAGCCAATGATATATTAAGTACATATGAATCGGATTTGAGCATTATGACGGTGGATGCAACGGGTGCGACGGAATCTGAAGCTGATGCAAAGACGGATCCGGCTTTAGAGGCGCAGGCTGTGCCGCCTTTTAAGGTTAATGCAAAGGCGGCAATTCTTATTGAGGCTAATACCGGAAAAGTACTGTTCGCCTTAAATGAAAATGAAACCCTGCCTATTGCCAGTATTACAAAAATTATGACAATGCTTTTGCTCATGGAGGCAATAGACAGTGGCAAGGTGAATCCTTCTGATACAACCACCATATCGGCCTATGCAACAGGAATGGGCGGGTCCCAGGTGTATTTAAAGGAAGGAGAGGTTTTCACTATCGAGGAGCTTTTAAAGGCAGTGGCGGTTCATTCTGCAAATGATGCTTCAGTAGCCCTTGCAGAGGTTATAGCAGGGAGTGAGGAGGCCTTTGTTGCATTGATGAACCAAAAGGCAGAAGAGCTAAAAATGAAAAACACTAAATTTCTGGACTGTACAGGCCTTACTGATGAGGGGCATTACAGCACTGCTNCGGATATTGCAATTATGTCCCGGGAGCTTCTCGTCAAGCATCCCAAAATTATTCATTACACTACTATATGGCATGATTCTTTCAGAGATGGCAAGTTTGATCTGGACAACACAAACAAGCTTGTTAAGAGATACAAGGGAACAACAGGATTAAAAACCGGGTTTACCAACAAGGCTGGCTTTTGTCTATCGGCCTCAGCAGAGAGAGAGGGAAGCAAATTTATATCTGTAATCTTAGGTTCTGCAACAAATGCCGCCAGATTTTCTGAGACAGCCAAGCTTTTAGACTTTGCGTTTTCCAATTGGGAGAGTGCTAAAATTGAGAAGACAGGACTTGATGCAGGTACAATTAAAGTTAAAAAAGGAATAACCTCTGAAATCCCCGTTACTTTTTCCGGAGACGCCTTCGTGGTTGTAAAAAAGGGAAGTAAGGATAAACTGACTGAAACAATTGACATGCCGGAAATAATTAACGCCCCGGTAGAGGCTGGGCAGCCTGTAGGCGTTCTGAAAATAGATCTTGAAGGGGAGCAGCTAGCAACCATTGATATCGTTGCAGCCAAGGACTCACCCAAATGCACCTTTGGCCTGATTTTTGGAATGTTATTTAAGAGGTGGGNTACATTGTTCTGCTAGATGTGAGCTGCAAGCTACATTGCTCTGCTAGCTGAGGATTTAGGCAGAAGCTAGAACTTCATTTTCTAACTTCAAGGGTTCAGTATCTAATGGTGAGATACTTGCGGTAACCTTGTGAATTTAAAAAANCACAGTTGATGTCATGGGTGCTGCTTTACTCCACCCATGACATCAACTGATGCTTCCTTGTGTCATTATTGTGTTATATATTTTACTAAAGCTGTTTTACTATTTGAATTCTTCAATAGCCTTTTCTGCAAAGCTGTTGTCAACGATTTTGTCATGGGGGGCTCGTTTGTCAAGAACCTGGGCTTCCTCCATTACTGTCTGCATCAANTCAAAGGAGTGTTCCTTTAAAACGGGATCTTTATTCCATGCGTCTATCTCCTTGTAACGTCTTGCTACATTTGTAAGGGTTTCCAAATCAGTATCGGGGAAGAATTCCTGTATTGCTTCGGCAATTTCTTCAGGGCTATGGGTATCAACCCATTTTTGCCCCTTATATATTGCATTGGTAAAGCGTTGAATCAGATCCTCGTTGTTTTCTATAAAGCTCTTTTTGGCATAGTATGCTGTATAGGGGATTTCGCCACTGTCCTGACCAATAGATGCCAGTACATAGCCCTTTTCCTCCTTTTCCAGCATTGTTGCTGTGGGCTCAAAAAGCGCAACATACTCGCCTGTTCCACCTGTGAAGGCTCCTGCCATAACAGCGAATTGAACACTGGTGTCAACGGTCAAGTCAACATTAGGTTCCAGACCATGCTTCCTAAGAACATATTCTAATGTCATCTCGGGCATTCCGCCTTTTCTTCCGCCTATGATGTATGAGCCCTTGAGATTCTCCCAACTGAAATCAGGCTCCGGCTCTCTACCTACCAAAAATGAGCCGTCCCTTTTTGTAAGCTGGGCAAAAACTATTGCATAATCCTCTTTGCCCTCGTTATAAACATATACACATGCCTCGGGGCCGGAAAAGCCTATGTCCACCTGTCCCGATATTACCGCAGTCATTACCTTGTCTGCACCCTGGCCGTTGCTAAGCTCAAGGGTTATGCCCTCCTCCTCAAAAAAGCCCTGATTTATTGCGACATACTGAGGAGCATAGAAAACAGACCTGGTAACTTCGCTTAAGCTGACCTTATCTTTTGTATCCGAACCGCAAGAGCATAGAAGCAGGGATACTGCCATAAGTACAATCAAGAGAAGAAGCCTTATTTTCTTCATGGATATATACCTCCTTATATATTAATTTTAATAATTATTGCCATTGCCTATAATTTTGCCGTCAGAAAGCTTTTTTTGAATGAGTAATACGCCTTGATACATTAGCGCAGCTGCGATTGCAAGGATAATCACGCTGGTCATAACTAGGTCAAGCTGGAACACCTGACCGCCGTAGACAATGAGATAACCCAGTCCTGCCTTGGAAACGAGAAATTCTCCTGTAATAACACCCACCCAGGACAATCCCACATTAACCTTCAGTGCATTGATCATTGCTGGGATATTAGATGGAAAGACCACTTTAGTAAAAACCTGAAGCCTGTTTCCACCAAAGGTCTGCACCAGCTTAACCTTATCCTCATCAGTTTGAAGAAAGGCGTTTAATACCTCGAGAATGGTGACCACTAAAGATATAGCCAGAGCCATTACTATAATTGATTGAGGTCCTGCGCCTATCCAGATAATAAAGATTGGCCCTAACGCAACCTTAGGAAGGCTATTAAGTATTACCAGATAGGGTTCGAAAACACGACATGCAAACTCTGACCACCAAAGCAAAACAGCAATAATCGTGCCTATTATAGTTCCGATTGTAAAGCCCAGGACTGTTTCAAGGCAAGTAACTCCAATATGTAAAAACAAATCTCCGCTGTTATACAGGTTTATCAGGGTATTAACCATTCTGGAGGGCTGGCTTGTTACAAAGGGATCTATCAGTTTCAGGTTAGCTGCTATTTCCCAGAATGTAAAAAAGAAGACCAGTATTAAAAGCTGTATTAACAAGATGCTTGTTTTTCTCAGCCTGACCTTTTTTAAATATGCTATTCTTTCAGGAGATAAGCTCGTTTCCACATTTTTATCAGACATGCACATCAAGCTCCTTCCATATATTGTTGAAATACTCTCTGAAGTTTGGAGCCTCACGACATTTAAGGGGGGTTCTGTTTGGACAGTCAAACTTAATAGCATGGGTACTTTTAATCAATGCTGGTCGTTTTGTTAAAACAATGACTCTGTCCGACATGCTGATACTCTCTGATATATCATGAGTTACCATAATTGCCGTTTTGTTTTCGTTCTTTATTATGCTGTATATATCTTCTGTAACAGCAAGCCTTGTTTGATAATCAAGGGCAGAAAATGCCTCATCTAAAAGGAGGATTTCAGGTTTTACAGCTAAAGTTCTTATTAATGCGGCCCGTTGCCGCATTCCACCCGAAAGCTGGCTCGGGTATTTATCCTTAAAATCATAAAGGCCATAGGTACGCAGAAGTTCAAGGGCATATGCCTTGTTTTCGGCATTCAATTTTTTACTTATTTCGAGTCCTAAAAGCACATTTTGATAAATAGTACGCCAATCAAAAAGGTAATCCTTCTGAAGCATGTATCCAACCTTTTCAGAGGTTGTATTTATTTCATCATTATCAATTAATATTCTTCCTTGAGTGGGCTTTAGAAGCCCTGAAATAATTGAAAGAAGAGTTGATTTTCCGCAGCCGCTTGGACCTACAATGCTGATAAATTCTCCTTTGCTGACAGAGAAGGAAACATCCTCGATAGCATTTATTTCACCATTAATTGATTGGTATTTCATGCCGATGTTTTGCACACTGACAATGTTTTCAGACATAGCTTCCCCCCCTTTTTGTCAGGGCTGATACAGAGTTTTTCCCGCACTATTATCATATTGCGAAGGGGTATGGAAGGTGAATAAGATAACCTATAGAACTTTACAAATATAGATTGCGGCGATCATTCCTAAATATGAGGATATCAATGAGGCGGGTATGGCGTGACGGGTGTCCTTGGCATTGGTGGCCCCAAAATATATGGCAAGGGTGTAGAGCACTGTCTCACTTGATCCCATTATGGTTGATAAGACGCGGCCAATATATGAATCCGGGCCATAGGCTTTGATTTGCTGGCTGAAAAGTCCTAATGAAGCACTTCCTGAAAAAGGGCGGACTAACAGAACGGGAATGGTTTCGGGAGGAATGCCTATGAGACTTAAGGGCTTTGTTAACAGATTACTTAATATAGTGATGAGCCCTGANGCATTTAATATCGACACTGCTGCGATAATTCCCACCATAACGGGCAACACATTAAAGGCCGACATTGCACCTTCCTTAGCTCCTTCTAAAAATACATCAAAGACGGGTATGCCCTTGATAAAGCCTGACAGAACTATAATGAGTATAACTGCTGGTATTGCAAGGTTAGATATAAAACTCATTCAAATCCTCCTTTCAGGGGATTTTCTTTCAAATAGTTTAGCTGCAATTACACCTGATACGGCCGACACCAAGGATGCAATCCATATGCAAGGCATAACAGAGGCAGCGTCAGCTGAACCGGCCTGCTGCCTGAGCACCATTACCGTTGAAGGGATAAGTTGAATGCATGCGGCATTTATCACACCGAACATAACCATGGCATTACTTGCCAGCGCTGAATCATTGTTTAGGCTTGAAAGTTCTTTCATAGCCGCTATTCCTAATGGGGTTGCTGCATTCCCGAGGCCTAAAAGGTCAGCGCTTATACTCATCGCTATAGCGCTGTTTGCAGGATGCCCGGCCGGAATAGAGGGGAAGAGAAATTTAAAGANTCCTTTAAGCAGCTTAGCTAAGCTGTCTACAAGCCCACTTTTTTTGGCAACCTTCATCAAACCTGTCCAGAGGCACATGGCGCCAAGCATAGTGATTACCAGCTCCACTGAGTTTACGCAGCTTTCTAATATAGCATCAGAGANTTCCTTGGTTCTACCTGTAAGAACCCCGGTTACTATACCTGCAAAAATCATGATGACCCAGATAAAATTTAACATAACGTCTCCATTTTCTTAATATGGAAAATGTTTTTTTCCCCTTATAAAAGATATTGACAACAAGGCAAAATATTCATTAAGCTTGACGAATAAACATTGGTCATAAATAATGAAAAAAATTAGCAAATAACGAAAATAAAGTGATAACGATGTTGACCACAAAAGCAATATTATGGTATTATGAGTTACAGAGAAAAAATATATATAGACTGGGGGGGNGAGTTTGATGAAATCAACTGGTATCGTCAGAAAAGTAGACGAGCTTGGTAGAGTAGTATTACCCATCGAGCTNAGGAGAACTCTTGATATCGCAGAAAAGGATGCACTTGAAATATATGTAGATGGTGCTACCATTATACTAAAAAAGTATGAACCTGCATGCATATTCTGTGATAATGCAAAGGATATCAAGGTTTATAAGGGCAAGAACATCTGCCCGGATTGCATGGCTGAACTTAAACAAGTATAAAATCAGTTTGCATATAAGAAGGGGACGGTTCACTGAACCGTCCCCTGTCTTAATATATTAGCCTTAAATTCTTGCAAAAACCTTCGCAATAATATCTGCAGCCTCATCCATAAGCTCCCGGGTGTGTGTCGCCGTATAGCTTGTTCTGATCATGCTGAACCCTTGGGGAACTGCAGGGGATATAACAGGGTTTACATAAACACCTTCGTTCAATAATTCCTTGCAGAGTATAAAGGTTCTGATATCTTCATATGTCATGATTGGAATGATTGGGGTGCTAGTCTCGTTAAGAGGTATATTTCTTTCTTTCAGAAGTCCTCTCATATAATCAGCTATATCATTAAGATTTGAAACCCTCTCAGGCTCTTTTTTTAGAATATTCAGTGCACATAGTGCAGCCGCAACATTTGCCGGTGGGATGGAGGCACTGAATATAAATGGCCTTGAAGTGTGCTTAACATAAGAGATTACATCCTCTGAAGCAGCCATATAACCACCTAAACTTGCCAATGATTTTGAGAATGTGCCCATGATTATATCAACCTGGTCTTCCAACCCAAAATGCTCAGCGGTCCCCCGGCCGTTCTTACCTAATACTCCTAGGCCGTGGGCATCGTCAACCATAACTCTGGCACCATATTTTTTTGCAAGCTCCACAATTTCAGGGAGTTTACAGATTTCTCCGCCCATACTGAATACACCATCTGTTACAATGAGTATTCCTTTGGATTCAGGCACGTCTGCCAGGGCCTTCTCCAGATCCTCCATATCGCTGTGCTTATAGCGGATCATGGTTGCATAGCTCAAGCGGCATGCGTCATATATACTTGCATGGTTTTCCTTATCGCAAAGTATGACATCATTTCTACCAGCTATTGCAGAAATGATTCCCAGATTAGATTGAAATCCGGTACTAAATGTGATGCAGGCTTCTTTGTTAAGGAACTTTGCAAGTTCCTCCTCAAGCTCTAAATGAATTTCCAAGGTTCCGTTTAAAAATCTGGAACCACTGCAGCCCGAACCATATTTTTCGATGGCCTTTATTGCTGCCTCTTTGACTCTAGGATCCGATGTCAAACCCAAATAATTGTTTGATCCAATCATTATGGTTCTGTGCCCTTCCATTGACACAACAGTATCCTGTCCTGATTGAAGAGCATGAAAATAAGGATAGATCCCTGCTTTCATAGCCTCTTTGACCTGAGTATAATCGTAGCATTTCTGAAATAGATCCATGGTTACATCTCCTTAACACAGGAAATTTTCATATTAGTAATTCCTTAAACCAAGTTGTTATATTCTCATATTCAAAAGGAACGGATAATATGACCTGATAATATTACCTAGTTTATAATACTATTTCATTGTAACATAATATTTTAAAATATCTAGTATAAAATGGGTTGCTATAGCAATTAATTGAAAAACCGCTATACTATTAACTAAGATTAATTTATATTAGAATAAAAGTAAGCATAAAAAAAGTTGGTGATAATGTGGAAAGTAAAGTGATTCTAATAACTGGAGCATCAGCGGGGATAGGCAGGGCTACTGCAAATCTTTTGATGGAAAAGGGTTTTTGTGTTTATGGCACATCCAGAAAGGTTAAGGGAAATATTGCTCCTGACGCTTCATCAGATGATAAAAACAACTTTTTAAAAGAGAATATTATTGCTTCGGATAAAAAAAGCGGAGGATTCATATGCATGATTCCTTTAGATGTGACAGAGGAAGCTACTATTGCAATGGCTGTGGATCTTGTGATATCAAAGGAAGGACGTATTGATATACTTGTCAGCAACGCCGGAAATGGTATAGCGGGCTCAATTGAGGATGTCTCCACAGAAGAGGCCTCTATGCAATTTGATATTAATTTCTTTGGCAGTTTAAGAGTCATCAAGGAAGTACTTCCCCATATGAGAAGGCAAGGAAATGGTCTGATTATTGCTATGAGTTCTGTAGCAGGAGTTATATCCATTCCGTATCAGGCCCATTACAGCGCAAGTAAGTTTGCGTTGGAGGGGTTGATAGAAGCGCTTAGACATGAAGTGGCCCCCTTTGGTATTAAGGCTTGCTTAGTTGAACCAGGAGACACAAGGACAGAGTTTACAGGCAGGCGTACTATAGCTAATGCTGCAGATGAGAACTCCCCATATTATGATAGATTTACTGCATCTTTATCCAGAATGGAAAAGGACGAGCAGAATGGAGCTTCACCGGATGTGGTAGCCAGGACCGTCTATAATGTTATTAAGCGTAAAAACCCACCGGTTAGAGTAGCAGTGGGTTTTCAGTATAAGCTATTCCTGTTCCTGAAAAAGATACTGCCTTCCCGGCTCTGTGCCAAGGTTGTGGGTATGTTATACAGTTAAGCACGGGGCACAAAGAGAAGACANAACACAGGGGGACGGTTCTCCTGTGTTATCTGTAAGACAGGAGAACCACCCCCTGTCTTAATGTGTTCCTGTGCCTGTATAATCATCGGTGGAGCGCTTATCTGCGTAATAGGCAAGAACATCGCCGTCTATAAGCTGCCATCCGCCCTGATTTGTGTCATAGCTTTCAAGAGCCCAGCCGTCACCGGTCTTTCCAGTGTATTTGACATATGGGTTATCAAATTCATTGTTCTTTCCGACAGAAATATTTTTAAAGTTTACTAAAAGATATCCTTCCTTTAAAAATATAGGGGAGTTGCGTGTCAGGTTTTTTTCCCCGGATAAATCGGTTCCCTTTTTAACAATCAGACAATCAGCAGGAAGGCTATACTCCCCATACCACTTTTGCGCCGAGGCAAAGGCCTTATCAATGCTTACACCTGTGGGAATATTGTTTTTAGGTCCTATAAAGGATCGTAGAGGCTCAGTCAGGGTTATTTCTGTGTATTTATATGTTGGTACTCCGATTTGGGATAACCTTGGAAAGGTCTCAACCCATTTATCCTGGGTATAATCCTTTATTCCCTCCCTTAAGCGGTACAGAGCACCTGCTGCATTCTCAAATTCAGATAAGTTTATTCCTCTATATTTATAGTCTAATACAATGGACATGGTTAAGGTATCCTGAGGACTTCCTACCTTAATCAGTGCAGATTGAGGAGTCGTGTAATACAAATCCACCTCCTGCCTATTCTTGCCCTCCTTATCAACAAAAGCAAAGACAGGCTCTATTCTTAAATAATCCTCGTAATTATAGAAATTACCTATGGTTTTTACTTCGAACTTAAAGGCATATCCAAGCTTAACTGCCCTGTTCTGATAGCCGGGAACATCGTTCTTATTCGGAAGAACAGGCAGAAAATACTTATGATCGCCATTCAGGTTCCCATTTATATCTGTCGGTCCAACATAAAAGGCTTTTCCGGTAGAATTGCTGCTTCCCTTTTCAGTCCTGAAGAATGTCTCCCAGCCAATATCATCTATATCAGTTATAGCGAGGTCATATATTCTGCCCGAAACCTCAACCGCTTTTTCAGACCTAGCCATTGAATTTGCGAGGTCTAAGTTGGCATTAAGCTCTGATGTTCCATTTGTAGGGTTGTTTAAGGCCAAATTCCTAAATTCTACATTATAAATACCTGTGTCCACCCATGCAGGGGTGTAAAATGTAATGCTTGATTCAGAAGTATCGATCCCTAAATCCTTTAAAGAATGCCAGGTGTCGGCCTTCAAATATGTACCCGATCTGTCCGTACCAAGGTATGTATCAAATCCGAAACGAACCTCCCTGTCTTTAATATATTTGGAATAGTCCTTTGTGCCATAGCCCTTAACATCTTTATGTGTGCCCTCATTTTTTATTTCAATGGTGAAGGGCCTCCCAAGAATTAAGGAGCTTGTGCCTTGGGCCGGTGAGGGATGCTGATTATATTTATCATCACTTGAAACACTCAAATCAGAGCAAACGGGAGTATGTACCCGAACCGGATTAATGTCTTCTATGTCAAAAACCAGGGTATCATCTGGATTTTCAGGATTATATGCATAGGTTTTCTGATAGGTTATTATGCCTTTGCTTTGGTAAAGCCCATTTATGATTTTCTCATCAATCTTCAAATCTGAAACATAAAGGATATCCCGGTCAGTTTTTTCAGGCTTCACATCAGGAATGAAACCCTCTTCCGGATCGATTATTATTTTTCCGTCTATTATTAACTTGTCACTTTTGATAACAGGATCACCAACTGCGGCCTCAACATCTTTCCGAACTTCGGCATAATTAGAACCACCAGAGCTCATTCTGAGGCTTGGGGTATAGCCTGCAATATGATATGTAAATTGATCATCTTCCTGATGTGTAATCTCAACCTCAGGTGGTTTATACTCTGCTGATGGTGTAATCAATACCTTTTCCCCGGGAAGAACATGGTTTTCAACCATTGCTTCCTTTATGGAATAAAGTTCGAAGCTTTTAATCTCATAATAGGAGTAAGGCTTATTTACTACAATCGTGGTTGTTATGGGATAATCACTGGCATTTATATAATCTACCTCCACTACTGTGGGTGCATAGCCGGTTACATGATTTGTAACCAAATGGTATACATAATTATCAGCAACTATCTGGACATACACATCCTCTCCTGAGGGGATACCCTCTGTGACTTCAAAGGACTCATTATCCCGAGGAGCAGCATTAATGACTCCTTCAAAGCGACTCAAGGGACTATTTTGTTCACCTGTTTCAATGTTCTCTTCTTGAGAAATAGGCTCTTTATTACCCTCGGTAGTTATGACCCCAACGCCCATAGAATTGTATATAATCCCGCCATTTGGTTCCAATTGCTCTTTTATCTCTTCCCTCTGTTGTCTGCGCACATCTATGTAGGGTGAGCCATAGAAAACCTGATAGGTATCAGCCAGGGCGGCATTCTGTTTAAATAAGGGCTCTATATTTTCTAAATAGGCTTCGTTATAATGCTTGCTACTTTTTCCATACATGCAGATGGCAGGCTCATTTTCAATTAAAAACTGGGAGTTTGCGGTAAAGACAAACACAGGGGTAATCCATTGAATCAAGTCCTTGCTATCTGTTGTAGAGATTTCGCCATTACAGAAGCCCTCCTCCCAGCGGATTATATCCCGAAGAGTCATTGCCATTGGGACTCCATCTACTATGGGATAAATTACAGGCTCGAAGAAAATTTTATAAACCCCGGTTTGGGCTTCGTAGTTCCTTTCGCTATAGATTCCATTTTTAAAATTCTCAGATGAAATACTGGCATTGCAGAGACGGGCTATTTCAGGAATGTTCCGGTACATCTTTTCGCCGTTTATTATGGGGCCCTCGAACCAATTGTCCCATTCTTCCTTTGTGCCATCCCATACATCAGGCATTAGTTCTACAATGTCCTGCCCCAGGGAGTTGAAAATTTCTTCTGGCCCTGCCCAATAATACGGTTCAGAAACAGAAGAATCCTTTTTTCTATAACTCATTCCGTTACCTTTGCGGTCATTATTCATATACCAATAAATTGTTCGCTTTGTATAGGATTCCACTTTATACCAAGGACCTGTTTTTGACACATCTACCGTATCTCCAACCTGGATCACTTCATCTGTTCCTAACTCAAAATCACTATGAGAGGGTGCCCAGTATATCGATATTCTCAAGGCAGAATGAAGACGATTGTACTTCCAAAGCTCATCACCCTCTCCTACAAATCCGTAAGAGGGAAGGCTATCATTATTACCAGCAAAAACATCAAGGGGTATAAAAAGCATATATACAATTGTCATAATTAATAAAACAAAGCGAATCTTTTTCTTCATAATAATTATCTCCTGACAAGAAGGGACTCACCATCCCTTCATTAACAAAACCTATGCTTTCAAACAACTACAAATTGAAGCATGACCAAAAAAACCTTACCCGTTTTCAGATAAAATACCGATGCGGGACAGGAAGCAACAATATAATAAGTTTGGATATGCAAATTCAGGCATGCTATTTAATTATAAAAACATGCGAAATAATAGCGGAACTTCAGAGGCACCTGTCATAGGGGGCCGGTCCAACACCATTTTCCATTTTCATACTCCATCCAAGGCCCATAGGTGGTTCCATCTTCGGTATGACCATACTTTTTGAAGGCCTCGTCTCCCTGGGATTCAGCTATTAAGTGCCACTCCCTTAGATAATGACCCTCGCCTGTTTTTTTACATACAAGATAGGGCTGCCCCATCACGCCTTCGTCTGTGCCCAGGTCACCTTCCTGTATAATGCCGCCCCTGTCGC
>JGI24707J26582_10000719_pt1 | contig 26211 bp, 12 predicted proteins | sample BioPla1DNA1_FD_26582 | JGI IMG/M metagenome (IMG submission 26582)
GATTCATTTTTTTCAATGTCAAAGGTGTATGTTGACCCAGGTTGAGTAAATGAGGTGAAGCTATAGAAGCACTCTTTATCGTCTCGGTTACCGCTAAAGCCTACAGAACCTATAGCTGGTAGTTTTATCTCTTTTATGTCTTTTCCATCTAAATGGCAGATGTAAGCTTTATTAGAAGCATCTTGATNATATGTTAGAATGAGTTGCTTTCCAATAACCTGTGCATTACTTAATACGTTTTCAGTTTCTGGTATTAGTTCCTTCCAATTTTCTATTTGAGGCTTACTCACATCAGTTACCATCAATCGGTATTTGGGAGCCTTGTAGTTAGTGTAAATGTATATTTTATTATTAATTACTTCAATAGGGTAGTATTGGTAGTTAAAGTTTTCTGCCATTGTAATTAGAGGAGACGAAAGATCATCAGAAGGCTTTAGGAATAAAGCATTACCTCTTCCCTCTCCCGACTCATATATGAAAAGTAAATCCTCATCTGTTGAAACTCCAGCACTATAAAAACGCTTAGGATATTTTTTATTTGCATAGACTAGTTGGTCTTCACTTTGTGGAGTTCCTACTTTGTGGTAATATATTTTGTGGTTTTCATTTACACTGGAAAACTCTTTTCCTGCTTCAGGAGCATCATAAGCACTGTAATAGAAACCATTTCCACGCCATGACGCTCCTGTGAATTTGGCCCATTCAATGGGACCATCAATAACTTCTAGTGTTTGACTATCCATAACATATATATTTCGCCAATCTGATCCACTTTGAGATACAGTATAAGCAACGTATTTTGCATCTTTGGAAAAAGAGATATTAGCTAATGCTATTGTTCCATCGTCAGAAAGTTTATTGGGATCTAAAAATACTTTTGGTTCATCATCTAAAGAGTTTTGAACATAAAGAACACTTTGGTTTTGTAGTCCGTCGTTTCTATAAAAAAAGTAGCGTTCTCCTTTCTTAAAAGGGGTTCCTATTTTTTCATAATTCATAAGTTGAGTTAAGCGCTCTTTTAGTCTTTTTCTTTGGGGTATCTGATTTAAGTAAGATTGAGTTACTTTATTTTGTGCTTTGACCCATTCTGCTGTTTCATCTGAAGTGTCATCTTCTAACCAACGATAGGGATCAGCAACTTCTGTATTAAAATAGACATCTATTGTATCTACTTTCTTTGTTTTAGGATAAATCATTTTATTGTTATTTTGGCAGGCTATAAAAAGCACGCTCATAAGTAATAATAAGGTCATTTTTCTCATAAGATCTTGTTTTAATATATGTTTTTTTCAAAGATAATGCTTTTAAGATATGAAAACGAGAGGACTTTATATTATTCAAAAGTTATGAAGATATTAATCGTTCTGTTTTTTGTCTTATTGAATAAAATAGTCGATTTTTGTTTTAGTACTAAGACTTCTACTCTATGTTAAGTAAACAGAATCTAAATCAGCTTTATTTCAAAGATACACAGTTTGTTAATCTTATGACTAAGCGTATTTATAACATACTAATCATAGCTAATCCTTATGATGCTTTTGTTTTAGAAGATGATGGACGGATAGATGAGAAAATTTTTAATGAGTACACCTCGCTCTCTCTACGTTACCCTCCTCGGTTTTGGCGAGTAACCACAGAAGAAGATGCAATAGAGCATTTAGAAGAGATGCCTTTTGAACTTATTATATGTATGCCTGGTCTAGGAGATGTGGATAGCTTTGCTATTGGTAGAAGACTGAAAATGCTCTATCCTGATATTGCTATGATTATTCTAACTCCATTTAGTCATGGAATACGCAAACGAATAGAACATGAAGATTTATCTGCTTTTGATTCTATTTTTTGCTGGTTAGGAAATACTGACTTACTTCTGTCAATTATAAAATTGATTGAAGATAGAATGAATTTAGATCATGATGTGCATGAAGTGGGGGTGCAGGTTATATTATTAGTAGAAGATGGAGTTCGTTATTATTCATCTATCCTCCCCAGTTTATATAAATTTATGTTGAAGCAGAGTCAGGAGTTTTCAACTGAAGCACTGAATGCTCATCAACAGACCCTTCGAATGCGAGGTAGACCAAAATTAGCACTAGCAAGAAATTATGAAGAGGCAGAGTTGTTGTATGAGAAATACCAAAATCATTTATTAGGTGTTATAACAGATGTTCGTTTCCCAAAAGATGGTGTGAAAGATTCTATGGCTGGGATTAAGTTGTATGATAAAATACGAAAAGAAAATCCTTTCTTACCTATTATTATACAATCTTCAGAGCTGGAAAATCAAACTTACGCAGCCAAATATGGAGCAACATTCATTGACAAAAACTCAAAGAAAATGAATGTTGACTTAAGAAATGCTTTTTCTGAGACTTTTGGCTTTGGTGATTTTGTTTTTAGGAATCCTGAAACCCAAGAGGAAATAGCACGGATTAAGAATCTTAAGGAATTACAAAATGTTATTTTTGCTATCCCATCAGAGTCGTTAATCTATCATATTTCCCGAAATCATATAAGTCGTTGGTTGTATTCCAGAGCAATGTTTCCTTTAGCTGAATTCCTCAAATCTTTTGAGTGGACTGATTTAGTGGATACGAATGAGCATCGCCAAATAATTTTTGATTCGATAGTTCAATATCGTAAAATGAAGAATCAAGGTGTGGTGGCCATATTTAAGAGAGATCGTTTTGATAGATACTCTAATTTTGCGCGTATTGGTGAAGGGTCGCTAGGTGGAAAAGGACGAGGACTTGCTTTTATTGATAATATGTTGAAAAAGTATCCGGAATTTAATGACTTTGATAAGGCTAAAATAGAGGTTCCCAAAACGGTTGTTTTATGTACAGATGTATTTGATGAGTTCATGGAAACTAACAATTTATATCAGGTGGCTGTATCAAATATTGAAGATACTGAAATATTAAATTACTTTTTGAAAGCAAAATTACCTGACCGGTTAATAGAGGATTTTGTTGCATTTTTTAATGTCGTGAAGGCTCCTATTGCTGTTCGATCTTCTAGTTTGTTAGAGGATTCACACTATCAACCATTCGCTGGTGTATATAACACATATATGATACCTTATTTAGATGATAAATATGAAATGCTTGAGATGTTGTCTGATGCTATTAAAGGGGTCTATGCCTCAGTTTACTTTAAAAGTAGTAAAGCTTATATGCGTGCAACATCTAATATAATAGATCAAGAAAAAATGGCTGTAATTTTGCAGGAAGTTGCAGGAGATCAATATGGAAGTAAGTATTATCCTTGTATGTCAGGTGTGGCTCGGTCATTGAATTTTTATCCACTTGGCGATGAAAAAGCTGATGAAGGTATCGTAAATCTTGCTTTAGGTTTAGGGAAATACATTGTAGATGGTGGTATAACATTGCGTTTTTCTCCTTATCATCCTCATAAAATTCTGCAAACTAGTGAATTGGATTTGGCCTTACGCGAAACGCAAACTCAGTTTTATGCTTTAGATCTGAAAAACAGTGGAGAGAATTTTTCTATTGATGATGGATTCAATTTGTTGAAGTTAAGAGTTCGTGAAGCTGAGAAAGATGGCTCATTGCAATTCTTAGCTTCAACATATGATCCTTATGACCAAATTATTCGGGATGGTATTTATCCTGGAGGGCGTAAGGTCATTACATTTGCTAATATATTGCAACATGAGGTCTTTCCATTATCAGATATACTTAAATTGGTGTTGAAAAAGTCAGTCAAAGAAATGTGTAGACCTATAGAAATAGAGTTTGCTGTTACTTTGAATAGTGAGAAACGAACAGGTGTTTTTTACTTGTTGCAAATTAGACCGATTGTTGAAAATAAGGCAGTCATGGATGAAGATTTGAGCTCGATACCCGAAGATGAAATGTTATTAAAGTCGGATAATTCTTTGGGGCATGGTGAGATGCGTGACTTATTTGATGTGGTTTATGTGAAAACAAAAGATTATAATCCTGCGAATAATCAAAAAATTGCTTGGGAATTAGAAAAAATCAATGCTCAGTTGACGGATGAAAATAGAAATTATATTTTAATTGGTCCTGGTAGATGGGGGAGTAGTGATAGCTGGTTGGGTATTCCTATTAAATGGCCTCATATTTCCTCTGCTAGATTAATNGTAGAGTCTGGGTTAAAGATGTTTCAAGTTGATCCTAGTCAGGGAACACATTTCTTTCAAAACTTAACCTCTTTTGGTGTAGGCTATTTTACAATAAATCCACCTGCTGGAGAAGGGATATATAATCAGGATTTTTTAGATAGTCAGGAGGCCATCAATGAGACAGAGTATCTTCGCCATGTTCGTTTTGAACAACCAGTCATTGTAAAAATGAACGGAAAAAAGAAAAAAGGAGTTGCTTTACTTCCTACTTTGGATAAGCCTTTGACTCCATAATAACTTTTGTTTGTATATAACAGAACCCCTTTATAAATGTGGTTTTATTTATAGAGGAGTTTTGTATTGATTTTTAATAGTTAATATGTTTTTTGTGTGGATTATTCAATTTCCTCCTCATGGGTTTTTCTGAATTCTGTAGGAGTACATGCATTTTTCTTTGAAAACGCATTATAAAAGCTACCTCTATTACTAAAACCAGAATCTGTTATTATTTCATCGATGGTTTTCTTAGTTTTAATTAAGAGGCTTTCTGCAATATATAATCTAGCATCTCGAACCATATCACTAATATTCTTACAACCTATTTCATTCAATTTTCTGTAGAAACTTCGAATGCTAATGTTCATTTTTTTTGCAATTAGTTCTGCGTTAAGATTAGGGTCTAGTATGTTCTCTTCTATAATTAGCTGTATGTCTTTAACCATTTTATGATCTTCCGAATGAATTAAGTTGCCTTCATCTAATTCAAAGGCACTAAGAGGAGAAGCAAAATATTCTTTTAATTCTTTTTTCCTACTCATTAATCGTTGTACAGAAGATTTTAAGAATTCAATATCAAAAGGTTTTGTAAGATAAATTTCGGCTCCAGATTCAATTCCTTTAATTTGGTCATCTATGTTTTGTTTGGCTGATATTATAATAATAGGAATATGTGATGTTTTTTTGTCATTCTTTATTTTTTGTGTCATTGTAAATCCGTCTACTTCAGGCATGTTTATATCACATATAATGATATCAGGGTAAATATTATCTAGAATACTATTTGCATCCAGCGGATTAGTTAGTGTAATTACGTTATATTCGTCTGTAAAGACTTCAGATAAAAACCATAGAATGTCTATTTCATCATCAATAATTAGTATCGTTTGTTTATTCTTGTCAATCTTTTCCAGCTCCTGTTTTTTAAGAATCTCCTTTTCTATATTTTTAGTGTCGAAATCGATAGAGGGTTGTTCCAGAATAGGAAGTTCTTCTATTTCAGTATTTTTTTCTAATTTGGGGAGGACAATAGTAAAATGAGTCCATTCATTGAGTTCACTTTCAATTCTTATTTCACCTTTTAGAGCTTTTACCATACTGCTTGATGTGGCCAACCCAATACCATTTCTTGTCCAGATTTTTGATGATGTCTCATTTTCAAGAGATTCAAGTATAAGATGCTTATCAAAAATTTTTTGTATGTTTTTTTCCTTGATACCTTTTCCTGTATTTGAAATTTTAATTTCGAGAGTATCTTCGATTTCATCCAGTCCAATTTTAACCGTTCCTTTTTCAAAAGTATATTTGAATGCATTGGATAGTAGATTGATAATGATCGTATTCAAATAGTCTATATCTGTGTTCCAAATAATGTTTTTGGGCACTTTTTCATAAAACCTATAATCATTAGACTGTGCATGTTCTTTGAATGCAAAAATAATTTCATTGAGTACATCACTAACATTTACTTCTTGAATAATTACAGGTTGATTTTCTGTTTCTACCCTTCTAAATTTAATTAGTTCTTGAATAAGCTTATTTAGTCTTTGAGCATTTTTATTGATGATTTCTGCATATTGTTTAGCTTTAGAAATATCAATGTTGTTGTTTAAAATTTGATTACAAGGTCCATGTATTAAAGTTAACGGTGTACAGAATTCATGAGCAATGTTTGTAAAGAAGTTTAATTTAGACTCATAGAGGTCTTCTTTGTGTCCAGCCTCTATAGAGCGAATAAGCTTTTCTCTTTTTTTGTTTTGATTGGCTTGTACTTTTTCTGCACCTCCAATAATAAGTAATACTATTAAAAGACCATAAAATATATAAGCTGTATTGGTTTGGTACCAGGGAGGAAGGATGATGATAGGCAAAGAGAATTTTTCACTTGTTTGGCCAGTAATTCTATTAACATATTTGACAAGTAAAGTGTACTTTCCATGCTTGATGTTAGTAATTGATATCGTGTTTAGGTTGCCATTATTAATCCATTTATTATTCATTCCATCTATTTTGTAGTAATAGACATAATTATTGGCATTTAAATAATCAATAGCATTAAATGATAGAGTGAAAAAGTTTTCTTTATGTTTTAATTTTAATGTGGAATTCTCATCTTTTAAGTAGTTGAAAATATTTTTGTGTTCTCCATATAAATACAAATCATCAAAGGTTATAGGTGGCATATATAAGGTGGATTCGTTGTGTTTATTGCCAGTTATCGATACAAAACCATTAACTCCACCAAAGAGGACTTCTCCAGTTTGAGGGTCTTGATAAGCTGCCCCATCGCTAAATTCAACTACGCCTAATCCATCATTCAGTCCATATATCCTAAAGTTGTTTTTAGATAAGTCAAAATGGATTAGTCCTTGGTTGGTACTTAACCACAGTTTGTTTCTTTTTGGGTCCTTTAATATAGAGTGTATAGTGTTATTGGGGAATCCATTATGGTTGTTAATTACATCTACTATGGTATCTTTATATTCAATAAGTCCTCCACTAGTACCAAAGTACATTTTATTGTTTTTTTTCGTTGTTATAAAGACTTCATCTAGGGTTTTATCGTTTTTCTCTTTAGAAAAACTGATAATAGAATAATCTTCTGTTTTTGTATTTAGTTTAACAACACCATATCCGCGATTTGAAAACCATAGTGTTGAATCATTTTCTGGGAATACATCAAAGAAATAGTTAGAAGTAAACTCTCCTTGATTGATGGTAATGTGTTTAATATCACTGAGTGTTGGAGTATTATCTTGCCAAGATAGTTTTGCTTTTATTATTCCAAATCCTACGGTAGCTAACCATAATGTGGAATCGGATTCATATAAATCATGTATGTATTTGATAGAGTCAGGATTGTTATTAATAATATTAGCTTTTTTTATTTTGTTATCTTGATATGAGAAATAATTTAATCCATGCTCGGTACCTAACCATAAAATGTTTTTATTACTCTTTTCTATACAATAAACGGAGTTGTCATAAAGATCGGAGTTTTTGGTTGATAATATTTGTATATCTTGCTCTTTCCCTTTGTTAGTTGTAGCACTATTATAGTTTGTGAATCTTATTATCCCATCTCCTTTTGTTCCAATCCATAAAGTGTTGTTCTTATCTTTGTGGATTGCTCGAACTGGTCTTCCTACTTGAGAGTGATAGTCTTTCAAATGTGATGTTCTTATTATATGGGCATCATTGGAGTAGATATATAAGCCTTGTCCATCAGTCCCAATCCATACAAAATCTTGTTTTTTATCTTTTAATAAGGAGAACACCCCACAATTTATATTAAGCTTTTGTTCCTTATAGTTTGATGAGTTTTTATCCTTCGAAAGGCAAACTATTCCACTTGTTTTATATGCAATTAATATGTCTTCTTTATTTCTGATAATTGACGATAGTTCTCCTCTTGTTTTTGATGTGTTTTTTATATTATATAAAAAATCATTGTGGCGAAGAGACAGTTTATAGCAATATAAGTTATACTCATCATCTACAATAAAAATCTCATTATTTGAGTGATAAGCATACTTTATAGGATGGAAATGACTGGTCTGATAAATCTGTTGTGTCTGTATTTTATCATTTTCGCTGTATGTTATTTTGAATGATTTTATTTCTCCAGTAGATGAAACTGTCCATAGGTTATTATTTGCATCTATAGTAGTGCATAGTATATTTTTAAATATAACATTGCGAAGTTCGGTAGTTTGAAACATTCTCTTTTCTTCATTATAATATTCAATAAAGTTGTTTTGTTGTAAAACAAAGAGTGTATTACACGTATCTTTAAGCATGAGTAAAGACTCATTGAAATCATTATAATGAGTTACATCCTGAGTTATTCTCTCTATTTTATTTAAGCCATGATAGGTTTGGACCCATAGTGTATTGTTAGTCGTTTCTAGAATATTATCAATGATATTGCCAGATAGTCTTTTATTATTGTCTGTAGGCCGATAGATGTATATATCTCTGCCATTAAAAGCATTGAGACCATCACAGGTCCCTATCCAGAGTTGTCCTTTATGATCTTGATAAAGTGATTCAATAGAGTTGTTAGATAAGTCACCTATATTGGATATGTGTCGCAAATTGTATGCGTAAGTGGAAAGAAATAAAGGGAGAAATGTGAGGAGTATAAATAGTCTATTTTTTTTCATCTCTTTCGTGTTTTTCAATTATGAGTTAAGATTTATGCCAAATATAAGTTGTTTCTCCAATAAAAACAATAAAAAGATTAAATATATCGGTCTTTATCTTTTGGATTTTTTTAGGTGTGTTATGTTTAGGATACTATATCTTCAGGGGTTTTAAAAAATGTTAATGTTTGTTTTGTGTGTTTGCTGTTGATGCTCTTGTTACTTCTGAGATTAAATCTTGTGTTTCTTTGTTTGTAAAATTGCCACTTTATGTGTCGGTTTCATTTTGAGTTGTGTGTGGCTATTTAATCTGTTTATATATTTGTCAAAAGTGTGGATTTTTGTGTCAAAGTGGAAAATAGGTAAAGGGTTATTTATTTATCTAGTTTTATTCTATTTACATTTGCTTTGTGTAAAAAAGTTAAAGGCTTTAATGAAAGATGAACTGTTTTTGAGGACTTTTGAACATAAAGAATACAGGTTGTTTTTCATTTTTAAGCTTAAAAAGGTAATTGAAATATCTTACCTTTTGATAATGCTATGGGCTTGTTTTTAACGATGAAAACGTAACAATAAAGATTCGTTGAATTTTATTGTTTAATAAGTCTAAAGTTGTAGATAGAGAAACAATTATTATATAATCATAGGCTCTTTATCAGTCTTGTAATAGTTAATGAAAGAGCTATTAGGAAATATTTAAAATGAAAAATACTAAAAAAGTTTTATTGCTTTTAATACTAACTGTTTTTTCTATAAGTAGTTGGTGTAGTAAAAAGACGAATTATGTTGATTTTGTAAATCCATTAGTAGGTAGTTTATCTAAATTTGAACTTTCTACAGGTAATACTTATCCCGCTATAGCTTTGCCTTGGGGTATGAATTTTTGGACTGCTCAAACAGGGGGAATGGGTGATGGTTGGACTTATGTCTATACAGCAGATAAAATTAGAGGATTTAAGCAAACTCATCAACCTAGTCCCTGGATGAATGATTACGGTCAATTCTCTATAATGCCATTAACCGAAGAACCTATTTTTAATCAAGATAAAAGAGCTAGTTGGTTTTCTCATAAAGCTGAGATCGCAAAACCCCATTACTATAGTGTTTATTTGGCTGACCATGATGTGACAACAGAGATAACTCCGACAGAGCGTGCTGCGATGTTCCGGTTTACATTCCCTAATACTGAAAAGTCTTATGTAGTGATAGATGCTTTCGACAGAGGATCGTATGTTAAAATTCTTCCATCAGAAAATAAAATTATAGGTTATACTACAAGAAATAGTGGGGGGATACCCGATAATTTTAAAAATTACTTTGTAATACAGTTTGACAAATCCTTTACTTATACAGCAACCACCAAGGGTGATGATATTAGTGAGGGGGTTCTAGAATCAAAAGACAATCATGCAGGAGCAATCATAGGATTTGCTACAACTAAAGGAGAGAAAGTTCACGCAAAAGTTGCGTCCTCTTTTATCAGTTATGAACAAGCAGATTTAAATTTAAAAGAGTTGGGTGATAATTCATTTGATGAGTTAGTTGTAAAAGGAGAGAATCGCTGGAATGAGGTCTTGGGTAGAGTGGAAGTAGAGGATGATAATATAGATAATTTACGCACTTTTTATTCTTGTTTATATCGTTCAGTTTTATTTCCACGTTCATTCTATGAAATAGATGCTGAGGGCAATGTAATGCATTATAGTCCATATAATGGTAAAGTATTACCTGGATATATGTTCGTTGATACAGGTTTCTGGGATACCTTTAGATGTTTGTTCCCATTTTTAAATCTTATGTATAGAGACATGAATGTCAAAATGCAAGAGGGTTTAGTAAATGCATATAAAGAAAGTGGTTTCCTACCTGAGTGGTCTAGCCCAGGACATAGAAACATTATGGTAGGAAATAATTCAGCATCTGTCGTTGCTGATGCTTATATAAAAGGTTTGAGAGGATATGATTATGAAGTTCTTTGGGAAGCTCTTAAAAATGGTGCAAATAATGTGCATCCTACTTGTCAAGCATCTGGTAGAGCTGGTTATGAACTATATAATGAGTTTGGATATATACCATATAATAAAGGAGTTAGTCAAAATGTAGCTCGAACATTAGAGTATGCATATAATGATTGGACTATTTATCAATTTGGTAAAGCTATTGGAAAATCTAAGAATGAAATAGATATTTATGCAAAAAGAGCAATGAACTATAAGAACTTATATCATCCTAAGCACAAATTAATGGCAGGTAGAGATGATAAAGGTGTTTTTAGAGACGATTTTAATCCTGCTGATTGGAGTTGGGATTTCACAGAAGGAAATAGCTGGCATTATTCTTGGTCTGTATTTCATGATCCACAAGGCTTGATTGATTTGATGGGTGGATATGACTCTTATAATCAAATGTTAGATTCTGTTTTTATTATTCCAGGTTGGGAGGGATTAAGAAGTCGTGGTATAATTCATGAAATGCGCGAAATGCAAGTAATGAACATGGGGCAATATGCACATGGAAATCAGCCAATACAGCATATGGTGTATATGTATAATTACTCTGGTGAACCTTGGAAAACACAGTATTGGGCAAGAGAAGTGATGGATAAGCTTTACTCGGCTACTCCAGATGGCTATTGTGGAGACGAGGATAACGGGCAGACTTCTGCATGGTATGTGTTTTCTGCTTTAGGATTTTATACTGTTTGCCCAGGTAGTGATGAATACATTATAGGGTCTCCTTTATTTGATAAAGTAAGACTTCACTTAGAAAATGGAAAGACTGTGGAAATCGAATCTACAAACAATAAAAAAGAGAATAGATATATTGAATCAATAAAATTAAATGGGAAAAATTATACAAAGAACTATTTCAAGCATGATGATTTAATGAATGGAGCAAGTATTATCTATAATATGTCCCCAAAACCAAACAAGAAAAGAGGAATAAAAAAATCAGATTTTCCATATTCATTTAGTAATGAAGTTAACAACTAGAGTATCTAAACGTTCCAGAGATAAAAAATTATCGCTGGAACGTTAAAACTTAATATTATGAAATACACACACAAAAAAATCTTTAACCTACTTCTTATTACTATTCTTTTTCCTGTATTTATTTATGGGAATACAACTACAAAAACTCCTGTAGATTACGTTAATCCTTATATTGGTAACATTAGTCATTTATTAGTCCCTACTTTTCCTACTATACATTTACCAAATAGTATGGTTAGAGTGTATCCTGAGAGAGAGAATTTCACCAGTAATAGAATAAGTGGACTGCCTTTGATTGTAACAAGTCATAGGGGAGCTTCAGCATTTAACCTAAGCCCTTTTGATGGAGAGTTAGAAAATGTCGGTGGTGTTTTGAATTATGGATACGATAACGAAATAATTAAGCCTTATTACTATCAAGTAGATTTAGATGATTATGGGATTGAGGTGAAATACGCACCTTCACATCAAGCAGGAATGTATGTCATTAATTTTGATAAGCAAAACATTAACTCATGCCCACATCTAATTTTTAATACTAGAGATGGTGAAATACAAGTAGAAGGCAGGACTATTAGTGGCTATCAAGAGTTGCAAAATAATACTAGGGTTTTTATATTCTTAGAAACCGATATAGCGCCAGTAGCAGTTGGTACATCAGTTGCTGGAGGTATTGATACAACAAAGAAACTAACTAGTGGAAAAAATGCACATTTTGTGCTTAGATTCTCAGAATCTGATAAGCAAATTAAGGTTAGATATGGTGTTTCATTTATTAGTGAAGAACAAGCAAAAAAGAATTTGAGACGTGAAATAAACCATTATGATTTAGATAGATTAATCCAGGTTGGAAGAGATTTGTGGAATTCCACACTAGGTAAAATAAGTATTGAAGGAGATGCAGAAGATGAAAAAACTGTATTTTATACCTCTCTTTACAGAACCTATGAGCGGATGATTTGCATCTCAGAAGACGGTCAATATTTTAGTGCATATGATAATCAGATACATGATGATAAGGGAGAGCCTTTTTATGTGGATGATTGGATTTGGGATACTTATAGGGCTACTCATCCATTAAGAGTTATCATTGAACCGGAAATGGAGGTCAATATGATAAATTCTTTTATACGGATGGCGGAACAGATGGATAATTTTTGGATGCCAACCTTTCCAGAAGTTACGGGAGATAGTCGAAGGATGAATTCAAATCATGGTGTTGCTACAGTAATTGATGCTTATAAAAAGGGGTTGAGAGGATTTGATCTAGAAAAAGCTTATGAGGCGTGTAAGAATGCAATAACTGAAAAAACATTAGCACCTTGGTCGTCTAAGCCAGCAGGTGAGTTAGATCATTTTTATAAGGAAAAAGGTTATTTTCCAGCATTAGCGCAAGGAGAAAAAGAAACTATTCCTGAAGTTCATAACTGGGAAAAAAGACAACCTATAGCGGTTACTTTGGGTACCGTATATGATGAGTGGTGTTTGGCTCAGATTGCTAAAGAACTAGGAGAAGTTGATGATTATAATTATTTTATTGAGCGAAGTAAAAACTATAGGAAAGTATTCAATAGAGAAACAGGTTTTTTTCATCCTAAGGATCAACAGGGTAGTTTTATAGAGCCTTTTGATTATAGATTCTCTGGTGGATTAGGTGTTCGCCATGCTTATGATGAAAATAACGGTTGGGTTTATCGATGGGATGTACCTCATAATGTGGCAGATTTAATTGAACTTTTAGGAGGGAAAGAAAAATTTGTACAAGGACTAGAGGATATGTTTAGTGAACCATTGGGTAAGAGTCGTTACGAATTTTATGCGAATCTTCCAGACCATACTGGAAATGTTGGACAATTCTCAATGGGAAACGAGCCTAGTATGCATATACCTTATCTGTATAATTATGCTGGTGAGCCCTGGAGGACTCAAAAGAGGGTTTATAATTTGTTGAAACAATGGTTTAGAAATGATTTAATGGGTATCCCTGGTGATGAAGATGGAGGTGGGCTGACTTCTTTCGTTGTGTTTTCACAGTTGGGTTTTTATCCTGTTACACCAGGACTACCAATGTATGTTATAGGAACTCCTCGTTTTGAAAAGGTTACTATGCAGATTGGAAATGGTAAATCATTTGAAATTGTGTGTTTAAATTACTCTCCTGAGCATAAGTACATACAGTCTGCAAGGTTAAATGGTGAGGTGTGGAATAAATCTTGGTTTAGTCACGATGATTTAATGAAAGGTGGCAAGCTTGAATTAGTAATGGGAAAGAAACCCAACAAACATTGGGCTTCTTCAGAGGATGCAATACCTCCTTCTTTTGAAATGAATTAAAATATAATTAAATGAATAGTAAAAAAACACTTTTTCTAATAGGCTTGTCATTACTTTTTATGGCTTNTACTCAAACCTCAAAAGAGGATAGTGATTTACCATCTTGGGCTTTAGGTCCTTTTGAGAGGCCAGAAGGAGCAAATCCTGTGATTTCTCCTAATGCCGTGACTACTTTTGATTGTCCGATGCAAGGAGTAAGTATGAAGTGGGAGGAAAGTGATACATTTAATCCTGCTGCCACTGTAAAAGACAACAATATTGTGGTCCTTTANCGAGCTGAGGATAATTCGGCAGTTGGAATTGGAAAAAGAACCTCTCGTATTGGTTATGCNGAATCTAAAGATGGTGTGACAATGAATCGTTTATCCAAACCAGTTCTTTATCCTGCTGATGATGAGTTTAAAGATTTAGAGTGGCCAGGAGGGTGTGAAGACCCTAGAGTTACTAAAACAAGTAATGGCCTTTATGTTATGTTATATACTGCATGGAATAGACAGACTCCCAGATTGGCTGTTGCGACATCAAGAGATTTAATAAATTGGGAGAAACATGGATTAGCATTTGGTAGAGCTTATGATGGGCGATTCAAAAATTTGGAGTGTAAATCAGCCTCTATGGTAACTAAAATCAACTCCAGTGGAGAAATCATAATTGAAAAAATAAAAGATAAGTACTTTCTGTATTGGGGGGAAAGAGCTGTTTATGCAGCAACATCTGAAGATTTAATTAATTGGGAACCTGTACTTAATGAAGAAAAAGAACTATTAGAAATAGCAAAACCTAGAGAGGGTTATTTTGATAGTGGTTTAACTGAGTGTGGTCCCCCTGCTTTACTAACAGAAGATGGAATTGTGTTGATCTATAATGGACAAAATAAAAGACATAATGAAGGGGGAAGCTTGGAGTATGCAGAGCGTGCTTATTGCGCAGGTCAGTTCTTGTTTGATGCAAATGACCCTTTAAAAGTAATAGACCGGTTAGATAAGCCATTCTTTTATCCTGAAGCTGACTTTGAAAAGAGTGGTCAGTATGTTGATGGAACAGTTTTTACTGAAGGTTTAGTACACTATAATAACAAGTTCTATATGTACTATGGTTGTGCTGACTCTGAAGTAGCAGTCGCTATATTTGACCCTAATAAATAATATTGTAAAGATAAATCATTATACAATGAAGAGGACTTTTGTAGTTTTAAGTTTAGTTTTTATATCAGCAATTGTATGGACCCAGAACTTAGTTGTGGGTTCATACAATGTTCGCTATGAGAATGAGGGAGATAAAAAAAACGGAAATGGGTGGGAGCAGAGAGCTCCTGTTCAAATAGACTTAATTAACTTTTATAGTTTTGATGTTTTAGGAACCCAAGAAGTATTGTATGGACAGTTAAATGACTTATTGTTAGGATTACCTGATTATAATTATGTTGGAGTAGGGCGTGATGATGGAAAAACAAAAGGAGAGTTTGCTCCTATCTTTTATAAAGAAGAGCGAATACAGCACTTAGATTCAGGTCATTTCTGGCTATCTGAAGAGTCAGCATATCCTAATAAAGGATGGGATGCAGTACTACCCAGAATTTGTACTTGGGCTCATTTTAAGGATAGAAAAACGAAGAAGAAATTTTGGTTTTTCAATCTTCATATGGATCATGTGGGAGTTGTTGCAAGGCGTGAAAGTGCAAAATTAGTTCTTGATAAAATTCAAGCAATGTGCAAAAAAGAACCAGTTATTCTAACAGGTGATTTTAATGTAGACCAAACGCATGAAAGTTATGATGTATTGCATGACTCAGGTGTTTTTCAAGATTCTTTTGAAACAGCAAAGGTACGTTATGCATTAAATGGAACATTTAATGCATTTGATGTAAATCTAAAAACAAATAGTCGAATTGACCATGTTTTTGTTTCTCCTACTTTCACTGTTGAGCGTTATGGTGTATTAACCGATACTTATCGTTCAAAAACAGAAGATAAAGGAAAAGTACATGCTGGAGATTTTCCAAAAGAGGTTTCTTTTGAAAAGTATCAAGTTCGCTTGCCTTCCGATCATTTTCCTATATATGTAGAATTAAAATATAATAAGTAAAATACAATTATGAGTAATAAATCAAGAATCTTAAGTCTCACTTTCCTGGTAATTCCAATGATGCTCTTTGCACAAAAATGGGAATCACCAAAATGGATGAATTTTAGTTATCCTAAAATTGACTTTGAAAATAAAGCAAAAGGAACAGAAGGTTGGAATATTTATAATCGTATTGTTCCAAATCCTGAAGAGTTCATACAACAACATGCGTTAGAGGTTGTCAAAACTTTATATTGGTCTTCTGAAGATTCTATTCCTAACGTTGAAACAATTAAGTATACATTAGAAGATGTTGATGGTATATCAGCTAAAGGTGGACAGCCTCCGGTTGTGAATATATTTTACAGCTCTCGCTGGGTGGAGAAATCGGCACAAGATGCTGGTGATGATAAGGTTCTTTATGAAACAAGAGGTGTATTATATCATGAGTTAACCCATGCTTATCAATTAGAGCCTCAAGGAATAGGAGGTTATGTAGGTGGTACAGAATTTTGGGTATTTATAGAGGGAATGGCAGATGCAGTACGATACGAAAATGGTTTTTTCCCAATAACTAATCGTCGAATTGGTGGATATTGGATGGACGGTTATCAAACTACAGGTTTCTTTTTACAATGGTTGACCTCAAAAGACCCTGATTTTTTAAGAAAGTTCAATAAAACTTGTCTTGACATAATTCCATGGAGCTTTGATAAGGCCATGCAATCTGTTTTTAATAATAAGCACATTACAACTGATGAATTGTGGTATGAATATCAAACCTTTTTAAAGTTGAACTTAGGTAAATAATATAAACTATAAAGAAAAAATCATGAAATAATCAAAAAGCAAAACACAAAACACTATTAGAATTAAAATTCTACAACAATGTCAATAGTAATTAATTAAAAGTAAATCTAAAATTAAATTATTAACTATGAAAAATATTAAAGTAAATCGAAATTGGATAGGGGGGGTACTCTTATCTTTTATTCTTGTGTTTTCTGTTTTTTCTAGCTGCGAAAGTAGTGATATAAAAGCAGATCGACACGATTTCTATCCTCCAGACACATTGAGGGAATCTAGTCTTGAGTCTTTTTCCCCTGATTCTGGAGGCATAGCTACTCAATTGATATTAACAGGATATAATTTAGGTACCGATACGAGTTACTTAAGGGTAACTGTTAATAATAAAAACGCTCGTATAATTCGGGTCGATAGAGATAGAGAGGTTCGTGACCGATACTTTTTATATGCTGTTGTTCCAGCACGAGCAGATACTGGAAAAGTACGTCTCTATGTTGGACCAGAAGGTCAAAGAAAAGAGTATATCAGTGAATATGAATTTTCTTATTTGTTTAAAAGAAATGTTTCAACTTTAGCGGGTATATATGAGAAAAAGTATGAAAACGAGAAAGCTCCAACTGATGGACTCTATAAAGAAGCTTTATTCAGAAGACCTTGGGTTATCAAGTCTGATTCTGAAGGTGCATTGTATGTTATTGATGAAGGTAGAGGAACCAACAAGAATGGAGCTTTAAGAAAACTTTTTAACGGATTTGTGGAAACACTAGCAATGAATAATTCAGGACCTTTTCAGTCTCCTACAGATATAGCATTTTCATTAAATGAAGACACAATGTTTATAGCAAATAAATCTCATCGTTCTGGGGTTTCGACAGATGCTTGTGTAATTTATTCTACAAGAGACAATGGCTTTGTAAATTGGCGAAATCTAATTGTAAAGGGGGGATTGGGTACAACTACAGTTGCAATTCATCCTAAGACTGGTGAGTTGTTTTTTAATAGTAATACGGATGGATGTATATACAAGTATAATGCAGAGATGCCAGATAAGCTAGAACAGTTGTTCTTTGTTTCTACTACTGGAGAAAGTGATGGAATCAAAATGGTGTTTAATAATTCAGGAACAGTTTTATATATGGCAGTCTCTGATAAACACTGTATTTACAAAGCTAATTATGATATTTCAACAAGAGAATTTAGTACTCCAGAATTATTTGTTGGACAAATAGGTGAAGCTGGTTATACAAATGGTGTAGGTACTGCTGCAAAACTTGATAAGCCTTATTGTGTAGCTATAGATGAAGATGATAATTTATTCGTGGCCGAAAGGCATAATCACATAGTGCGTAAAATTACTCCTAAAGGAGAAACCTCTTTATGGGCTGGAACACCTCGCGAATGGGGAAATAAAGATGGATTACCTGATGTTGCTGAATTTAGAGATCCACAAGGACTTTGTATAGATTCTGAAGGAGCTATGTATGTAGCAGAAATGGGAGGACATACAATTAGAAAAGTGGTAGTTGAATAATAAAAGAATATTACTATGAAAAATAAGATAATAACATATTTAATGATTAGCATATCTTGTCTGTTATGGGCAGTAAATGTTCAATCACAAGAGAGTGATGTTCAGATTGTAGGAAAAGTATTAGATCGATCTGGAGAACCCTTAGTGGGAGTAACTATTTTGGCTAAGAATCAACCAGGTTTTGGTACTACATCAGATATGGATGGAAACTTTAAAATTAAAGTAGGTTCTTATGATGTTTTAGTGTTTAAGTATGTAGGATTTAAAGATCAAGAGGTTCCAGTCCTAAAAATTGAAGACCCGAAGAGAGTGTTAGTAACTATGGTTGATAGCTCAGAGGAGTTAAGTGAGTTAGTAGTTACTGCTGCTGGGTTGCAGCGTAAAGAAACTCTTACTGGAGCCTATACAACGGTTGATGTGGCTCAGCTAAAATCGCCTGGTGTCAATTTGAGTAACTCTTTAGCTGGAGTTGTTCCAGGAGTTATTGCACAGCAAATTTCTGGGGAGCCTGGAGAGGATGCATCGGAGTTTTGGATTCGTGGAATAAGTACTTTTGGAGCAAGTCAAAGTGCTTTGGTCTTAGTTGATGGTATTGAACGAAGTTTTAATGAAATTCCAGTAGAGGATATAGAGTCTTTTTCTGTCTTAAAAGATGCTTCAGCCACTGCCATATATGGTCAGCGTGGTGCTAATGGTGTGGTTTTAATCACTACGAAACAAGGAGATCGTGGGAAAGTTAAAATTAATGGAAAACTAGGTTATAGTTATGATAAACGAGGGAAAACTCCAGAGTATGCAAATGTACATGACTATGCATTATTAGCCAATGAAGCGAAAATTGCACGTTATCAAACTCCTCGTTACACTGATCAAGAGATGGATATTATTAAGTATGGATTAGATCCTGACTTGTTTCCTAATATTGATTGGATGGATTTAATGCTTAAAGATGGTGCTTCTCAATACAATGCTAATGTAAACTTTAGTGGTGGAGGTAATCAGGTTACCTATTTTGTTTCTGGAGGTTATACTAATCAAGATGGTATTTATAAAACAAATGATAAGGCGAATAAGTACAACACTAATGCTACATATGAACGCTTTAATTATCGGGCTAATATAAATATGGACTTGACCAAAACTACAGTTCTAAAAGTAGGTATAGGCGGTTTTTTAATTAATCGCACTTCTCCTGGTAGCTCAAGTGGCGATATTTGGGGGTCTTTAGTAGATATGACTCCTTTAACTATGCCACGAAAATACTCTAACGGGTTAACTCCTGTTCATGCAGGTGGGGGTATGTCTCCTGAGACTTTAATGACTCAAACAGGGTATCGTAAGATATGGCGAAATAAAATGGAAACGAATATTGGATTTGATCAAAACCTGGATTTTATAACTAAGGGGTTAAATCTATCAGCTGTTATTGCATTTGATACTGAAAATGAAAACACTATTATTCGTTCTAAACAGCCTGAATTGTGGAGAGCCGAAACGAGAAGAGACTCTAATGGTGATTTAGTAATGAGAAGACATTCAAATGCTAAACTGATGACCCAAGAATCCACTACTTGGGGAAATAAGCGTTATGAAGGGCATATAAAAATAGATTATAATACTATTCTTGCTGAAAATCATCGTTTGGGAGCACTAGCAATGGCATGGATGCAGGATTTATCCGATACTAACTTAGGTTCAGATATTATTGCATCTATACCCAAAAGGAATTTAAATTATTCAGGTCGTTTTACGTATAGTTATAGTGATCGTTATATGGCAGAATTTAACTGGGGATATACTGGGTCAGAGAATTTTGAAAAAGGAGATCGATTTGGTTTCTTCCCTGCTTTTTCAGCTGCTTGGGCTATTTCACAAGAACCGTTTATAAAAAAGTACACAGAACACTGGTTAGATTTGTTTAAAATTCGTGCATCTTATGGTGAAGTGGGTAACGATATGATTGGAGGAGATCGTTTTCCTTACATCACTTTAGTTTCTGAGTTTACAGGTGATAGTGGAACGTATAACTTTGGTGAGTTTGGCTCTAATAGAATTTTGGGATATCGTATAACTAAAATAGGTACCCCTAATTTAACTTGGGAAGTAGCAAAGAAGTATAATTTAGGTTTCGATTTAAGTTTATTTAATGGAAAATTTACTGGAACTTTAGATCTATTTAAAGATAAAAGGGATGATATTTTCATGAAACGTAATCATATGCCTTTAACTACAGGTTTAGCAGATCAAGTTCCAATGGCTAATGTGGGTAAAATGGAGTCTAAAGGATTTGATGGTAATATTGCCTATTCGGATAAAATTGGCCAAGTGCGTTTTACTTTACGTGGAAATATGACCTACCAAAACACTGAAATCATTGATCAAGATGAAGCTGCAAATGAGTTATGGTATAAAATGAGTAAAGGTTTTCGTCATGATCAAACTCGGGGACTTATCGCTTTAGGTTTATTCAAGGATCAAGAGGATATAGATAGAAGTCCTGAACAAACATTTGGGGGGTATCCTGTACTTCCTGGTGATATCAAATATAAAGATGTGAATGGGGATGGTATTATTGACGGAGATGATGAGGTGCCTTTGGGTTATAGAAGAGTTCCAGGGTTACAATATGGTATGGGATTAAGCTTAAATTGGAGAGATTTTGATTTTAGCTTTTTACTTCAAGGATCTGGTAAAAGAGATTTTTTTGTGGGAGGTTCTGGACCACATGCATTTAGGAATGGAGACTGGGGGAACGTTCTTCAGAAAATGGTTGATGGGAATCGATGGATACCACGCGAGGTTTCAGGGGACGAATCTACGGAAAATCCTAATGCTGATTGGCCTCGCTTAACTCATGGAAACAATGATAATAATAATAGAAATTCAACATTTTGGTTAAGAAATGGTCGATTTTTACGATTGAAAAATGTTGAGATTTCATATACCGTTCCTCAAAAAATTGTACGTAAATATAATCTGTCAAATTTTCGAATAGGTTTTATTGGAGAAAATTTAATGACTTGGAGCCCATTTAAGTGGTGGGACCCTGAAAGAGGTAGTGGTGATGGTTCTTTCTATCCCATTAGTAAAAAATTTAATGTTTACCTTCAATTTAGCTTCTAAAATATAAAACACAATGAAAAATAAATTTAAAAATATATTATTGTGCATAGTGGCTTCTTTAGCTTTTATGTGTAGTGCTACATCATGTGGTGATTTTTTAGATGTAGATGAATACTTTTATGATCAAATGTCGTTAGATTCAGCTTTTTCTAAACGTGAATATGTAGAAGGCTGGTTTTCTAATGCGTTTGAACATATGGCTTCTGATATTGGAGAATGGCGAGGGAATTTTAAATATGCTTCGGATGATATGTTCACTTACGATCAAGGAAGTAGTAAGGACTATCAAAACGGAAACTATTCAGCTGAAAATCAATTAGGAGAAGATAATTTGGGTCGATTATATGAGGCAGTTAGAAAAGCTTCTACTTTTTTGAATAATGTTCATAAGTGTAAAGAGTTGTCGTATACTGAGATTGCTGATTATCAGGGACAAGCTATGTTTTTAAGAGCCTATGCTTACTGGGCATTGTTGCGTAAGTATGGTCCAGTTCCTATTATTCCCGAAGAAGGGTTAGATGTTAGTTTATCTTATGAGGAACTATCTCTGCCTCGTTCTCATTTTGATGATGTAGTAGATGTTATTGAGAAAGATTTAATTCAAGCAGCTAGAGTTTTACCTAGTGTTAGACCCGTTAATAATTTAGGTCGTCCTACACGAGGTGCTGCATTAGCACTACGTGCTCGTGTATTATTATATGCCGCCAGTCCACTTTTTAATGGAAATGAGGACTTTTACAATCTAAAAGATAAGGAAGGTAATGTTCTTGTTTCATTAGAGTATGATGAGTCTAAATGGGCTAAAGCAGCAGCAGCAGCAAAAGAAGTTATAAACTTAGGCCGTTATGATTTATATACAATTGCACCAGATGTTAATACTCCAGAGTATGAAAGGCCTCCTTATCATGAAGTTTATTCTGAGGAAAAATATCCTAACGGTTGGGCAGATGTTGATCCTTTGAAATCTTATAAGAGTAATTTCGATGGAACTATTCAAGGTTCGAAAAATCCAGAGTTAATATTTACGAGAACAAAAAATAATGGACATATAGTAAGAGATTGTATGCCAAAAGGTATTGAGGGGTATAATAAGGTTGCTGTAACACAAAAACAAGTTGATGCTTATTATATGAATGATGGTCGTACTATACAAGAAGCTGAAACTGAAGGAGATTATAAGCGATTAGGATTTACTACAGCATCTAACCCTGATCAAGAAGGCGGTTATCCTTTTGTGCCTGTTGATGTATCATTAATGTATGTAAACAGAGAACCACGATTTTATGCTTCTATAGCTTTTAATGGTTCTATTTGGGAAGCTGAAAGTGCTACAGATCCTCAATTTAGAAATTATCAAGCTTTTTATTATAGAAATTTAGTAGATGGAAAAGAGGGATTTAAAGAAAACTGCCCATTGACTGGCATTGGTTTGAAAAAATATTATCATCCTGAAGATTCATATAATCCTGGAGGGTATATACAAAATAAGACAGAACCAACCATACGTTATGCTGAGATATTATTAATTTATGCAGAAGCACTAAATGAATTAACTCCTGGAAAGCAATATACCTTTGATACTTTTAATTCAAATGAAATAACGGTAGAATACAATCAGTCAGAATTAAGAGCTGCAATAAAGCCAATTAGAATGCGTGCAGGGATACCTGACTTAGATGATAACACCTATAATAATCAAAACAACTTTAGGATCGCCTTGAAGAAAGAGCGTCAGATAGAATTATTTGCTGAAAATGCATTTAGGTATACTGATTTGAGAAGATGGAAAGATGCAATGAAAGAAGAGTCGGAGCAAATTATGGGGTGTAATATTAATATTGGGGAACAAGAAAGTGTTAAACAAAGATTTTATACACCTACCGTTGTGACTTCTGTACCTAAATCATTTTCACAGAGAATGTATTTATGGCCTTTTCCAAAGCATGAGTTAAAAAGAAATATTAATTTAAGCCAAAACCCAGGGTGGTAGTATTTAATGATGAAAAACATGAAAAAAATAAAATATTTAGGATTACTGTTATTTTTGTTAACAGTTTTTGTATCGTGTGGTGATGAATTAGATAATGAATTATTTCAAAAGTTCACTTACTTGATTAAAAATGGATGGAAGGAAGTTGAGGTTGAAATAGAAGAGGGTAATTTAGTTGTTTTACCTGTTGATTTTGGAGTAAGTGGTACATCAAAAAATAATACAGATATTATATTGACTATTGCCAATGATCCTGATACATTAGCGGGGTATAACTTTGAAAGATATAAACATCAAAACGATAAGTATTTTTCAGAGCTTCCTGTTAATTGCTACTCTTTTGATCAAGAAAGTTATACCATACATAAAGGTGAAGAAAATGTTAGAGCTTTAGTAACTATCGATTTAGATATATTGAAAGCTATTAATATTTACGATGAGTATGTATTGCCCTTGACTATTACATCTTCTACAGGCGAGGCGGTAGGAGAAAAAGATGTTAGTACCGTATTAGCATTGTTAAAGTTCTCTAACTCTTTTTCGGGAAGCTATTCTGGAACAGGTTCTTTAGAACAAGTAGGTTCAACGTATAAAGAATCTGTTTCTGGATTGAATTTATATGCTACATCCGATAAAACTTGTTATTTCTATGCTGGAAATATTACTCGCACTAGTGAGTATGATGATCCTTCGAAATATGTCGTTGATATTGAAATTGACGAGAACGATCAGTTAACTATGTCATCACAATTACCCTCTTTAGAATTTGTTCCTATAGGTGCAGAAATAGGTAGGACTTATGTTTATAAGCAAAACGATAGTAGGTATTATGTTCAAACAACCAATATTACTTTAGAATATCGATATAGAGATCAAAGAGAAGGCGAGGAAACAAATGTTTATACTTATAAAGGAACTTTGAGTAAATCAAAAGAGGTTTTAGTTAAAGACTTTCCTGATGTTATAGTACAAGACGATTATTAATTAAGTATTGGTTTATTAAATTGTATTTGTTTTATGAGGATGTGTCAAAAGGCACATCCTCTGTTCGTTTACTATCTTTATACAAAATCTAATTTTACGCTATTTGTTCTTTAAATCTTCTTTTGTAGATATTATTAAGCTCAAAAGAGTGCATAAGAGTAAAAATAGGCAGATAAAAAGTTAAACAAACCTTCTTGAGGTTTGTAGCCATATTTTTCCATAGTTTTTGGATGTTAAAGGCCATAGCAAATAGTGCAAAGTCCATTTGTACCTTAGAAAAGCCTTTATGCCTGAACCTTTTGTACTGCTTATTAAACTTCATTTGTCCAAATACAGCTTCGGGTTCTATCGGCCTTTTACTTCGATGATAAAGTCCCTGCTCTGAGGTTAGTCTTTCTCGTACTTTGGCTTTATATGCCAATAGATCATGGTTGACTTGTATGATTCGATCATCTTTTGATTTATGACATCTCCCACGTAAGGGGCATCCTTGACAATTTTCTGCCTTGTAAATATCAATATTGCTTATAAATCCTGTGCTTGAGGTGGTTCTCTTTTTATCTATCTTGCTTAATCTTTGGCCTATAGGACAAATATAGAAGTCACCCTTAGGGTTATAAAATAGATTGTCTACTAAAAATCCATTCTGCTTATAACTTCGCTTCTGTTCCTTATGAAAATAGGGAAACTTTACAAAGGCTTGAATACCATTCTGTTCTAAAAACTTATAATTCTCATGGCTTCCATAACCTGAGTCTGCACAAATTAGTTTAGGTAAACTTCCAAAGCGAGCATAATGTAAAGAGATAAAAGAATTTAAAGTAGTTGTATCGGTAGGGTTTGAGTAGATGCCAAAGTTGGTTATGTATTGATTCTCTGTGCCTATTTGAACATTATAACCTGGTTTGGTTTGTCCATTATTCATCGCATCTTCTTTCATGCGCATAAAAGTGGCATCCGTATCAGTCTTAGAGTAGCTATTACGATCACCTAGCATAGCTAACTTTTGTTCATACTCTTCAAGCTTTTCTTGAACTTTTCCAACTCTTTGAGTGCTTTAAACTCAGCCTTATTGACTTTTTTTGTCGAATTTATTAGACTCATTAAGTTTCTTAATACGCTCTTTAAGCTCCTCGGAGTCTATCTCAGGTGCTTGTTCTTGCTCTCCATTATCCCTGTCTTGAGCGATTCCCTCCTCTATTTGCTCTAGAATAAATCTAATCTTAGCTTCCAATTTGGCTTTGTTTTTCTCTACACTCTTTCGCCAAACAAAAGTGTATTTGTTAGCTACAGATTCTAACTTTGTACCATCAATATAGGATACCTCCAAGCTGATCTGTCCCAAATCTACTAGCATAGAGACTACCTGAGTGAAAAGTTGATTGATTTGATTCTTTAAGCGCTCACTTCTAAAACGATTAATGGTGCTAAAGGAAGGGTATTGTCCTCCACTAAGCCACATATAATGAATGTTCTCATCTAAACATTTAGCTATCTTACGACAAGAATAAACATTATTCATATAAGCATAGAAAACAACTTTCAAAAGCATACGGGGGTTGTAAGGGCTAGTTCCTCCTGCCTGGTACTGCTTTATTAAGTCTGTTAGATCCAAGTTATCTACAATAGAATTAATTAGCCGTACAGGATGGTTTTCACCAATACGCTCATCTAGTCGAGGGGGAAATAACTGGATTTGACCTTGGTCATACTTCTTAAAAGTCACCTTCTTCATAAGACAGATTTAGAGGGGTTATAAACTACCTTAAGATAAGAAAAAGAGTCCAGATATAGTGTTTATCTGGACTCTTTTTATCGGTCTTGTTCTCTAAAAGGGCTTTTGACACACCCTC
>JGI24707J26582_10000720_pt1 | contig 26197 bp, 20 predicted proteins | sample BioPla1DNA1_FD_26582 | JGI IMG/M metagenome (IMG submission 26582)
TCTGATTGTCAACATATATCATGTTCAAACGTATTTTATCAGGCATAATCTTATTGATATACAAAGACTCCGGATCGCCGGCCTGAGATAGTAAAACATTCTCATCCATATATTTGATGGATGCATAATCGGTTATGCCGGGTCTTACAGACAAGACTCTTTGTTGCTCTTTTGTGTAGAGTTTAACGTATTTTTCGACTTCCGGTCGGGGACCGACAATACTCATATCCCCCTTTATAATATTGACAAGTTGGGGCAATTCATCAATCTTAAACCTCCTGATTATACGACCGGTTTTAGTAATCCTTTTATCCCCGGAACCTACAGTCAACAAACCTGACGATTCAGCATTCACATACATGCTCCTAAATTTATACAAATAAAAGGGACGATGATTCTTGCCTATCCTCTCTTGTTTATATATTCCCTTACCAGGACTTTCAACCTTTATCATGCAATAGACAACAAGAAAAAGAGGAAACAAAAGGATCAGTCCAATCAGAGCAAAAAAAACATCAAAAAAACGTATCATGATCAACCCATCACTTCATTGTATGAATGGATAAAAGAATCTATCACAAAGTCCACCTCATCATCTGTCAACTGAGCATGAACCGGCAATGAAATTTCACAAGCATAATTTTGATAAGCAACGGGATAATCAGCAATATGAAATCCAAGGCTTTTAAAATAAGTAAGCATTGGCAAAGGGATAAAATGAACATTCACACTCACTTCTTTCTCTGCCATTTTTCGGATAATTTCATTTCTCTGATTTTCAGTTACACCCTTGATTCGAATGGGATACAAATGGTAAGAGGTTTCTTTTCCACCCGAATTCATGGGTGGCAATACTGTCCAGTCATATCGGCCAAAGGCTTTATTATATTTTTCAAAAATTCTTTTTCGCTTAGCTATCAGAGTATGAATTTTTCGCATTTGAGCCAGTCCTATAGCTGCATTCACATCAGGCATGTTAATTTTCATCCCTAAACCGACAATATCATACTTCCAATTACCTGCTTTCATTTTCGAAAAGGCATCTTTGGTTTGACAGTTCAATGCCATTATTTTCAATTCAGCCTTAAGTGCTACATTGTCAAAACTACTTTCAGGAAGGTTTAAACATATGACTCCACCCTCAGCAGTTGTAATATTTTTGACGGCATGCAATGAAAAAATTGAAATGTCCGTTTCTGAGCCGGTCCTGATTTTTTCGTTAAAAAAGGCTCCAAGAGAATGGGCTGCATCATTTATAATCAAAATTCTTCCTATCTTTTTCTGGATATCTGATGATGGATTAAACTGTTGAATAATTTCCGGTTCTTGAACTAATTCCATAATCCTGTCATAATCACAAGGAAATCCGGCAATATCAACAGCAACAACCGCTTTTGTTTTAGGTGTGATGGCTCGACGAATACAATCAACATCAATATTGAAATCATCTTTTACATCAACCATGACGGGTTTGGCACCCGCATGAATTACCGCCAAAGCTGTTGCAGCATATGTATACGCAGGTACAATCACCTCATCATCTTCATTTAATCCCAACCATTTCAGCATCATGATTGCACCTGAAGTCCAGGAATTGACACATAAAACTTCCTTTGCCGAAGTCAGATTTTTTATTTCAGATTCAAGTGCATTGACCTTCGGCCCTGTTGTAATCCAACCGGATTTCAGCGTATCAACAACCTCATCAATAACAGATTGATCAATATAAGGAGGAGAAAAATTAACCTTCATAAATCTTTTATTTTTTAGCACAGGTAACAAAGCGTATTCTTAATGTCGGGCAAAAATAGTTTAAAATATTGTAAAAACTGCCTGCACACCCTACAGCAGTGAGTTTATTTGACTTTTCATCTACTTGACTGAACATTAAAATCAGTTTTTAATAACAATTTCATTAAACCTTTGAAATACCCCCAACCATAACTGATATGTATGATGAAAAATGTAATGGGAATATGACATATCAATGAAAAAGTTTTATTTTTTACAGCTGATTTGATTCCGATACCAAGACCGATAAAACTGTACAACAGAAGTATAGTTAAATATATAAACAAAAAATATTTTGATAAAAAACTCAGTATGAAGCCGACTATCAGCCCTACAACAAAAAATAACGGAAAAAATTGACGCAATGTGGCAGGCTTCCCCAGCTTTTTATTGACTAACGGCTTGAACAAGCCGTATTGAAAATACATCGCTGCCATTTTACTTAAATTATTTCGTGCATAATAATTAATTTTAATTTCGGGAATCAAATAAATTTTACCACCGTTATTGATCAATCGTGCGTTAAACTCATCATCTTGGTTACGGATTAAATCTTCATCGAACAACCCGATTTTATCAAAAACTTCTTTCTTATAACACCCGAAAGGAACTGTGTCTGTTTCAACGATTTGATTTGCACCTATCTTATGTCTGGAATTTCCAACACCAAAAACGTGACTAGAAGCAATGGCTATAGCTTTACTGATGGAAGATTGATTCGCAGGTAAAGTCTCACATACTCCTCCCACATTATCAGCATCTAATTGATACAAATACTTTACAAGCGATGAAATATAATTACGGGGATACTCACAGTGCCCGTCAATCCTGATAATCACATCTCCACGGGAATACTTTATTCCCTTATTCAAGGCATGGGGAACATATCGATGAGGATTATCCAACAGCGTAATAAAACTATTTTCTTGAGCATATGTTTCAACAATCTCCCGGGTCTTGTCTGTACTCATACCATCAACAATCAGAAACTCTAATTGTTCAAGTGGGAAATCTTGGTTTAAGATAGTTTCAATACATTGTGCCACATATTTTTCTTCATTAAACACAGGGCAAATAACCGTGACTTTGATATTTTTATTTACGTTTGTCATTTTAAATCATAATGTTTCAAAACTTGTTTGAGTTGAACATCATTTGCATTTTCATACACATTTTTGTGTTGAAGAGCAGCATCTTTATGTGTAAACTCGTATAATAAATCAACAATTAGGTACATCTTTGTGTTTACCGTTACATGTTCGGTTGATTGCAATCTTGCCATAACCCAAAACCAGACATCATCGGCAGTTGGACAAAGTCGCATGAACACTTCCTTATTTATGGTTTCTTTATGTAAGCTACCCGGTGGATACAAGCAACCCGCTCCTCCTGTTGGAAATAGTTCAGGAATGCTGTTATCAGACACTTCTTTTTTCCACAAATTATATGGAAGTAGTTCTCCTTTGCTATCCCTCAGGGGCTGATGTGTTACTGCAGCATGTATCTTTTGAGGATGCAGTAAATAGCTGTTATAAAGGTCATGCAATAAACCTCGGTGATAGTACAAATCATCATCTACGGTAATGATGATAGCATCAGGATATTTTATTATAGCCGGTATTAATTTTTTATATGAACGAATATCCTCCCAAAACTTAAATTCTACACCTTGTCTTCTAAAGGTTTGCAGTCGTTTAGGGAAATTTTCATCACTCCAATTATCTTCATCCAACCAAACAATAATTCGGTCCGGCTTCAATCTTTGCTTCAAAAGAGAAATCAGGGCAAAAGGCAATGTTTTGGTAACTCTGCGCCCATAGCTGGTCAGAGAAACGATAACCGGAACCTCTCTTTCTTGTGTATTCAAGCACTCTTTTTTATGGAATCCAAATATCGAATACCATACACGAATACAAAGTCCTAAGAAGGCTCTACACAAAGCTGAAAGTTTGTTCCTGATATCATCCATTTTGATAAAAATTCTTCGAATTTAGTATTTCAAAAAACATATCTCTGTCAAGTTTATTATAACGTTTAACATCAACAAAAAGCTTTTTAATAAAAAAACGCACATCCCGAAATGAGTGTTGTTTTCTTCTCAATAAATAAAAAATATACACTGAATAAAAATACTTCCAAAGTTGAAAGAGTACAGCGTTTGTGTTCAATTTAATATTTATAAACCTGCTCAAATAATAAACATAGGTTTTATTCAAGCTTAACACCTCTGACGTAGAAGAACTTACTTTATGGTAAATTAAGGAAGATGTCACACATGCCATCTTGATGCGAAGCTTTTTCATACGCATTGACAACTCAAAATCCTCCTCACCGAAAAAGAATCTTTCCGTAAAAAGCTTGTTGTTGGTCAGCACATCTCTATGGAAGAACAAGGCGCATCCTGTCACAAAAGTGATGTTAATCATGCTTGTTAACTTAACTTGCTTTATATTCTTTCCTTGATGATAATACTTCCTAAAACCACAAAATAATTTTCCACCTGCATTCCATATTTGTTCCTTGTCGTCATAGCAACATATCAAAGGAGTCAAAATTTTATACTGAGGCTTTTTTTTCCGGAATGTAACTAGTTCAGTTAAAAAATCAGGTGTAACCTGCGTATCATTATTCAGCAATAATGCATTTTGATAATTTGTTTCAACGAGTGATTCGATGACTAAATTATTCCCTTTTGCAAACCCGTGGTTTGTATCAAATTGAATCAGGTAACAACATCCGAATTTTAAGTTTTTTATTTTTTCATTTTTCTCTAAAATGTGGTACTCTTTACGCGCTTCCTGAAGCCATTGAATAATGTTGGGTATGGAATCATCCGTGGAACCATTATCGGCAACAACAACACAAAAGTTTTTATACCGGGAGTTATAAAGTGAACTCAGGCAATCAACGGTATCATTCCAACCATTCCAGTTTAAAAGTATAATGGGTATTATGTCGTTATTTGTCATTGACAATATCTGTGTTTTAGCGAAAAAGATATAAAACTATACCTTCAACATCTTCTTTTTAGAGGTTAATGGATGTATGATGTTATCCTTGTTCTTAAACGAAACACTCTTCAAAGAAATCAGGCCACTGAAAAATAACAGTGTCAAAGGTATTTCAATAACTGATAAAGTTGCAAAATAAAAATCAAACCATCCCATAACTAACAGTCCGTTAACAAAAGAGATTATACTCAATGTCCAAAGGCTTGGTTTATGCTTCATTCTGAACACTAAACCGTAAATGACGGCACTGAATATTAAAATGTAGCATATGGTCCACCAAAAACCTAAGTTAATGTATAAAGTCCCAAAAAACGTACGTACATTCGAGCCTGCCCATCCAATGTCGATATACAGAGAATTAATAGGTACTACAATGGATCTCCCGTCTATCAACGACAATAAATTATGAAAAGGTGCAAAAATATATTCCGGATGAGCTTGTTCTAATATACCGGCTTTTAAGTCCATACCTAAGCCGGCTGTCCCGCTTGTTAAATAAAAAATAGAATGATTGTAAATAAAAGCCATCAAATTGCTGTCCAGTTCACCATCTTCAACTGTAAATACATACAACAAATAATAGCTAAGAAAAAAGATGGCAAATCCACCAATTACAGTATATAAAACATATTTCAGTTTTAAAATGGTTTTTTTGGCAATCAGTCTCATGATAATTCCCGCTAAAACAGGAATAATAACCCATCCTTTAACCTGATATGTGATAGAGACAATTAATACTCCGAATATTAAAATAAACAACCAGGCTCTGTTCTTATTGACAAGATATATGGACAATATCATTACCGCCAACAACACCTCACGTATGTGAGCCCAAACACCTCTTGCCAATGTTTCACTGGCAAATTCATCAGATCCAATAATTTCCTCCAGGGTAAGAGTTTTTCTATAAATATAAAATAGAGTAAACACCAACAAAACAGATCCGATAATATATAAAGATTTAAACGTAGCAGGATCGGGAAATTCCTTTTTTTCTTCAGGTTTATGTTTATTATAAATTAATCCCAATAATAAGCTGGGTATAAAGAAAATAATTAGTCCAATGCTCCAAATTAAAATACTGGGAAAATAGAAAGGATAAAAATCTAAATTTACCGGAAGGAGGATATTAAGTAACACTATCCCTGTGTAAGGTATCATCAAAAAGTTCAAGGGCGTATAATAGGTATCCCATAACACCTTTTCTAATCTCAGCAGAAGCACTACTTCTATCAAAAAAGAAATTAAAATGACAATATTGATGACACCTTCTTGCATCAGCCATTCTTATTATGATAGTACAATCGATATATCCCGTATCCACATCCGACAAATAACAACATTTCTGACAACAACATCGCTATTGCTGCAGCTAAATTATCTAATTGTTGAACAGTCAGTAGCAAAAACATTATACTGAACAGACCAGCCAGCATAACATAGACAAAAAAATCCTTCTGCCGGTTAAAATTTATCAAGCCAACTATTCCCAACAAATAATTAAGTCCGCCGAAAAATATAACCAGGGACATAGTCCGAATAAGGGGAGTTGCATGAATCAATTCTTTTCCACCAATAAACTTAGCAATAAAAGGAGCGAAGAACAAAGTCAATATACTTAGAATCAACAAAATAACTGAAAGTTTTTTTACAATGTTGAGTAGAATTTTAATATTGTCTTTTATGGTACCGGATTTAAATCTGCTGCCTAAGTGGGGGAACAATGCCTGAGCGATTGGAGATACAACGCTTTGAACGGCTTTAATAACTTTTTCAGCCGCAGCATACACACCCACTGATGCATCACTCACAAAAATTCCCAAAATAAAAATATTGGCGTTCCTATACAAATTCATACCCAGGGTTGAGCCAAAAACCGCCATTCCATCCTTTAGCTGAAAAAGGATATCATTTATTCCAATTTTGGTGGGTTTGATACCGATGTATTTGTATGCAATTAAGGTACTAACTATGCCAGCTGCGATAGACCCAAACGAATTTAACAGAATTATATATTGAAAATCACTTTCATCTTTTATCAAAACAAATATCAGCACGGTGAAAATGGACTTAGATATAACATTAACGATGGTGATAAAGCGCATCTTCTCCAATCCTTGAAACAACCATATCGGTATAAATATTTCTCCTGCGACAATCCCTAATCCTAATAACAACAATCTGTGCTGTATATCATTCATAAAAATCAATGCGAAAACAAATAAGACGCCCACACTCACAACGGTAAGTAACAAGCGGCTGGCAATGACAGCGTGATAAATTGTGCTGATTCTTTCAGGGGATTCTTTTGACTGCGCTATTTGTTTTGTGGCTGAGAAATCAAATCCATAATTACTTACCATCAAAACGTACTGAATAATTACATAAACAAAGGCGTAAATTCCGTAATTTGAAGCTCCGACAACCCTAAACAAATAAGGAAGCGTGACCAAAGGAAGTAATAAATTAAGTGCATTCAGCAAATACAGAGATATGAAACTTTCAATCAGAGGTCTGTAATTGGAGTATTTTTTATGCATTTGCTTTTTTCTTATTCAGTAAAAACATACAATCAACTTATTGATTTTCTCGTTGAGTATCTTTTTGAAGCATGCCGAAAAAATACTGCACCAATAAAACTAATACAATTAGAAAACCTGCGAAGATACCTCCCAATGCAACTCCTTTTATTTTTCCCAACTTATCTTTTTTTAATGGAAATCTCGGCTTATCGATGATTTGAATAATTGGGGTCTCCCTGGCTAAATCTAATTTGAGGGTTTCTAAATTTTTTAAAACCTCTGCGTAAACAGTACCATACAGCTGCACATCGTATTCCTGTTTCAATTTAGGAACCATAGCCGTTTGCATGGCCCTGTTGACATTGACACTTGACAAGGACGAACTGTGCTCTAAAGCTGTTTCATAAAGATGTCGTACTGAATCGGCTGTTTTTTGCACCGTATTCAAATTTTCTACGGCTTGTGCCGTTTTGGTTTCCTTGTAAAAAGCGGAAGTTTGATCCATTAAATTTTCAACAAATAACTTGGAGTACTCTTCATCTTTACTGGTAAATAATATTTGTGACATGCCAACTCTCTTGTTTAATCTGTTGACTTTTAATTCATTCTTCTTGATATACCTACTATAAACAGATGAAATGATACTATCCTGTACGCGCGTTAAAGTTTCTGAATCCTGATCAACGGGAAAAGAAACTTCTCTTAACGACTGTTTTTTACTTTTTGACCACTTTTTACGAAGATCGTTATAATCAATATAAGCCTCCATTAAGGTCATTTCCTGACCCTTGTAGGTTACAGTCGACAATAAAGTTTGCCCAACTGCATGTTTCGATTTCATAATCTCCAACAGATTATCTCCACTAAAAACATCATTGCCACTATTTAAAAGAGATGCAAAACCTAAATTGCTGGCTAAATCCATCAAGCCACCTTTTCCACCTCCTTCAATCAAAGAGAATGACAATCTAGCAGTATATGTAGGCTTTATAACAAAAGAAAGTGTCAAACCTATCACGCCACCGGTTAATCCAACTATTACAATAAGCTTCCATTTTTTTAAAAGATATTGAAAGCTGCTTTTGATATAATTCCAAACGTCAATTATTGTCATTTAAATCACTGTTTACTTTTTTTGGTTACTTATTATTGAATACAACAGTACCATCGTCGATGTTACCGAGCTGGTAATTGTTATCACTTCAGCCGGGGTCATTTTATTCGTCAACGAAATAGGCTTCTGTGGGACTATAATCATGGAACCTGCAACAACCTTCGGATAAAACTTGATACCCAAAAACGAACGAGTACCCACTACTTTCCCATTTGGGTACAGGATAAAGGAATTTTTCTTCAAAGCCTTATTTGAAAAACCACCGGATGATATGATATAGTCTTTAAAATTATTTGTATTGGAATACACTACAAATGAAGGATACATCACTTCTCCAATTACCTTTACCGTCTGAGATTTTTTAGGTATAACAAGCACATCACCATTTTCAACAAACAAATCTTTTAAGGACCCGGGGCTTTTCACAATTTCTTCCAGGTCCAACGACACTACTCCCGCTGCATACAAAAGCTCCTGGATATCTTTTATACTGGCATAATTGGTAATCGTATCCAAGGCATTCAATTCGGTAATGCTGCTTATTTGCATTTTGCTTAAAAGAGCCATGTCCAAACTACTTTCCTTGGAACTCTGGAGAATGCGTCTCAGGTTTCTCGCAAAAATTTTAGCCATTGGATTGTCGCTTGCCCAGTTTTCTTCATTCCTTATCAAATAAGCACTGCTGACAGAAGCATAAGGCGTAAAGCCACCAGTTCTTTTTAACAAGTCTGACACCCTGATGTTTTTATGTTCAATGGTGTAAAATCCGGGATTCTTTACCTCTCCTTCGACTGATGCCATGCGTATGGGTTCAATACCTTCTATGGACCTAACAATCACAAGATCACCGTTTTCAAGATACATGGTTCCATCCTCACCTTCGAAATTCAAATCTTTGTCTAAACTAACAGTAAAAGTCAAAGATTTCTTACTACCTTCTTCCATTTTTGCCGGGTCTTTAATAATGCGTACTACCTGAATATTTTCGGTCTCGGCACCATCAGTAAATCCCTTTGCCAGAAAGACCAAATCCCTGACATTCATCTTCATGTTCAGCGGATATTTACCGGGGTTTTTCACCTTTCCTTGTATGGTCACAAACTGCTCATCCATGAAATTCTGCAAAGAATCAATTACGATGAGATCACCATTGATTAAATCGATATCCGAATCTTCGCCGGTAAGAATCTTCCCCAAATTAAAACTAATCATCTCCGGATTCTCATTTTTCTTCTGACGCTGGATGGTTGCTACATTTAAGAAAGCTTCGTCCTGCACACCACCTGCTTTGTCAATTAAACTTTTAATTGTAAGGTCAGGAGTCAAGGCATAAGTTCCCGGAGCTTTTACGGCACCTGACAATTCAACACGATTGTCATATATATCTTCTATTTTCGAAACAAAAATGGAGTCTCCGGCTACTAATGCAGTTGAAGCAGCCGAAGATTCGGACACATCAATTATGGTCCTTTGTGCATCAGCATATCTGTAAATAGTAATTTTATTACGATTGGCATCTCCACGCAATCCACCGGCATAATACAACAAATCAGAAAGTGATTCACCTTGAACAAATTCATAATAGCCCCGACGTTTAATGGCTCCATCAACAGTTATCTCATTTCTGTTAGGTTCAACAATCAGAATATCATTATCCTGTAACACAATATTGCTCTCTAAAGCCCCCGTCATCAAAAATTGATAAAAGTCTATTTCGCCCACTGTTTCGGCATTCCTGATTACCCTGATCGATCGCATGGATCCAATTTTATTAGGACCGCCACAAGAATACAGGGCATTGATCGCCGTTGCCAATGATGGCAAAGTGTATGTACCCGGAAATGACACTTCACCTGCTGCCGTAACCTTGATGCTGCGGATATTACCCAAATTAATATCTACTTTGGTTTCCTCTGAAGTGATACCTGAGTAATACCTGGAGAGTTCTTTTTTCAAGGTAGCGATGGCCCTTTCAAAAGTCATCCCCCCCACCCTGATCAATCCGACATTAGGGACACGTACATTTCCATCAGGTGTGACCTTTAATTTGTAACTGACATCATACAACCCTGAAATGTCAATGAGCAATTCATCATTGGTGCCAATAATATAATTAGTGGGAGTTGGAAGATTCAAATTGGGTTCAAAAGAAATGATAGCACGGTTAAACATGTCAGAACCAAAGACTTTCATCTTCTTGTCATCAACTTCCAACATAAACTCTCTGTAGAGAGAGTCCTCAATAAATGTTCGTTCATCAACATAGTAAGGAGTTTCATCTTCATCCAAAGTAGCATTCAAAGCCTGTATGTATTTTCTGAAATCAGACATCTGCTGAACATTGACGGGAAGATTGCCACCCTGACTTTGCGGTAAATAACTACCTGGATTGTATTGCTGAATGTTGGAGGGCATTCCGAACTGTTTTTGATTGGGATTGAGCTGCTGAAGCAACAACATGCGCTGTTGCGGTGTCATGCTATTCATATCCTGAGCGTGAAGCTTCAAAACAAAAGGTGTGACCAATAAAAGAATCAGTAAGCTTTTCTTCATTGTTTAATTTGTTTATATACAGAGAGATATTGTATTTTAGTCGTTGTTTAACTGTTTTTCCGATTAGACTTAATAACGCACAAAAACATTTTATAGTATGTCTAAAGACTTGAAAACACTTGCATTTTCATAAAAAATGACGGATATGCCCTTCGTCGCATTCAACATGAATATTACAGATTTTTTTTATCATCCTGATAATACTGGAAGTAAGAATCTGCGCCCTGATGTTTTTTCCTCCTCTTCTTCATGTCTTTCGAATATCCATATCCATATCCGTATCCATACGTTCCTACCCCATAACTTTTACTACGACCGTAAGTGTATTTTCTTGAATAATACTGTGAGTAATTATTCGCATCAATATCTACATCATTCAATACGGAATAAAACTGTATGTTATCAATTTTTAACTGGTTGGAAAGGTTACGTACAAAAAATTTGTTTGTCTTATTACTCCTGATGACAAAAAGATTGATGTCCGACAGAGCTGCAAACGAGTAGGCATCCGCTACAACGCCAATAGGACTGGTGTCCGCGATGATGAATTCATATCTTTTTCTCAACTCCCTGAACATCTCTGTCAATCTTTGGGAACGTATCAACTCTCCTGCATTCGGAGGCACCGTTCCTGCCGTAATAAAGTCAAAACCAGCTCCTTCAGGTCTTACAATAATCTCATCAAGCGTACATTGGTTGGCTAAATAATTAGAAACACCTAAATCGTTATTACAGTCCAGTTGCTTATAAATACTCGGTTTACGTATATCCATGTCAACCAACAATGTCCTTTTGCTTGCCATGGCATACGCAGATGCCATATTAATACAGAAATAGGTCTTGCCGTCGCCCGATTCAGAAGATGAAACCATGATGGTAATATCCGTTTTTCTTTGAGAAAGAAATTCTATTCTCGTTCTGACGATACGAAACATCTCGGTAAAAGATGAGCGCGGATTCTCCGACACAATGTATGGACTGTCTGAGTAAGTACGTCGTATCAGACCGATAAGTGGGAAGGCACAGTATCTTTCAACATCGTTTTCGGAGCGTATGGTATTGTTCAACAGTTCTTTCAACACCACAAAAGCTGCAGGCAAAACCAATCCAAGAATCAAAAACATGATAAAGGTTTTTGACCTTTCTTTGTAATTGATTACGGAAGTAGTCCTGGCTCTATCCAAAATATTATTGTCTGGTGTATTGGATGCTTTTAGTATCTGTGCTTCAGCTCTTTTTTGCAGGAACATGGTGTAATAACTATCGTTCATGCGATAACTCCTCTCAATGGCCACCATTTCCAACTCCTTTTCAGGAAGATTGTCAATTTGCTTTTGCACTTCGGCAAGTCTGCGATTCAAATCCTGTTTTTGGATTTCAAGAGAGGTGTGCATATTCTTGATAACCTCATTGATCGCTAATTTATTGTTTTCAATGTCACGTGTATACTTGGAGTAAAACAAATTCTTCTCGCTCATTTCACCTCGCAAAACGATGAGATCGTTGATTTGCTGAATGAAAGACATCAATTCAGGTTCATTCAAACCAAGACTGGATGGAGCTAAGATGGTGCCCTCATTCAAATTTGTCTGAAGATATTTTTTCAGATACGACAAGTAGGTTTCTCTTAATCTGATTTGATTCAGTTCATTGTCATAATTAGAAGCTTTGCTCAACAATTCACTGGTTAAACCTCCAAAATCAACAAGCTGGTTTTTTCTCCTAAAATCGGATAATTTATCTTCAGATTGCTCTAAAAACTCTGAAACCTGTGCTAATTGTTCATTGATAAAATTAATGGTTTTAGTAGCGGCATCGTTTTTCCTTTCCAAGTTAGACATCAAATAGATATCGCATAATTTATTGATAAAATCCACATCACGGGCAGGTGTCTTACTTGCAAATGAAATCTCAAGAACTGATGAGCCATCCATCACAAAGTTCAAGTTAATTCGGGAAGAAAACTCATTAATCAAAGATTCTTTTGTTCTGAATCTGAAATACAACTCTTTTTCAGACAAATTACCGGACACATCATTGACAGTCATAAACATCAGATGATGCTGAAGTGTCTCTCCCAACCTGCCTCTTATGTAGAAGCCTTTGGGAAGCTGTCCCTCATCTTCCGTAATCACGTAAGAATCATCTGCATAGATATTGATTTTAAAAAGAATGCCATATGCTTCGGGGGCAACATAATCTGTGGTGATACTGATGGGAGACCATCCGTACAAGTTATTGGTTCTGAACCTCCCCCTGGAAATGTATTCGGTTCTAAATTGCGGAAGACTGTCCACTACCCTCGCCATCAAGTCGTAAGAACTCAACATGATGACCTGATTGTTCACATTACGGAAGCTTTCCTGAATGCCGAAGCCCTGCATCAGCACCTGCGCACTATTCATTGCCGAACGACTTTCATCAATGATGACCGTACCGGAAGATTTATATTCGGGCTGCCATTTCCTGTTTTGCAAATAAGCAAAAGTGAGCATAATGGCCAGGGAGAAAAGGAACAAATACCAATGACTCACAAAAAGCATTATCCATTCCATGATGTCAAATGAGGATTCCTCTTCTTGAAATGCCGGTTTGTCTATGTATTTATTTGTTTCTTCCATAATCAACTCTTTTAAATCCTTGTAAGGAAGGTAAGGATCAAATTTAGACTACATGATATAATAGAAAGCAGCAAACAGCAAGCTTAATGAACTCGAAATGATTGAAATAAACGAACTGTAATTTTCAACCTTATAAAAACTTGCAGGATTTCTTTGTACATATATAATGTCATTCGGATAAATGTAATAATACTCCGAATTGATGATGCTTTTGGGGCGAATATCGAACTCCAATGTTTGAGTGCCTTTGCCGGTCTCTCTGATGATTTTCACCTTCTTGTAATCTCCCGTGTATCTGATTTCGCCCGACATTGACAAAGCCTGATACAAGGTCATTTTGTCCCTGAATATCGGATATACACCCGTGCCTATCTCACCAATAACAGTAAAAGTTTTGTTAGCTAATGTCAGTTTGATTACTGCATCCGGAACAATTTCTTTAAACCGCTGCTCAATGACTTCAGTCGCTTCTGCCAAGGTCAGTCCTTCTACAGGAATATTTTTGACAAAAGGAAAATCTACTGTGCCATCGGGATAAACCCGATATGAAATATAGTTCTGATAGCTCATCAAAGACTGGCCACCCGTAATTAATTTTGAAATCATTTCATCCGCGGTGATCAATCTGAATAACAATTCATCATCGACTTTTATCCTGTATTCTTCATACTCAACTTCCTCGTACTGAGGCAATCGTTTGTTTTTCTCCTGCAACAACCCCACATAGCGATAGCTGTAGCATGAACTCATCATCAAAATGATCATGCACAGAATGAATGCATCAGTTATTCTCGTCATACGTGGTTTCATGCACTAAATTTATTTAATTCTTTTTTGGAACCAACAAGATTCTGTATAAAAAAGTTCCTAATGAAACAGTTGAAAGCACTGTAGCAATGAAATTCGGCATATTAACTATGCTGAAAAACTGTTCGTCCAACCTTTGGATGTAAATCACATCATTGGGCTCAATATAATAATACTCAGAATTTAAAATGCTCTTACTACGTAAATCAAACATTTTCACTACTGTACCATCCTCTGTTTCACGAATGATACGCACTTTACTTCTGTCAGCAAATGTGCCCACATCTCCTGCCATTGCCAAGGCTTGAAAAATATTGATTTTCGCTCTGGTAATAGGATACTGTCCGGTTCCATTGCCTCCAATCACACTAAAATACTGACCTAGCACGTGTAATTCAACCGTACAAACTGCATTGATCGAATCGCGAAGAAAAAAGGGTTCTATCGCAGATTCAACCGTTCTTACGGCTTCGCGTATTGTCTGCCCTGCTATTATAACTTCTCCGACCATAGGTAGTACAATGCTTCCATTTTTCTGAATAGTATAGGAATATAAATCAGTAGCCGGAGTTAAAGTCGAAGTTTGCATCATCGGACTATTGAACAATGCATTAGTCTCTTCGTGTGTTGAATAAACCCGCAAATATATTTTATCACCTATTTTCAAACGATAGTCTTCATACACCAAACTATCTGCGTAATCAGGGATAATATTATCGGGCTCTTGCAAATAGTTCACCTTACGCGTAGTGATACAGGAACTCAACAGCAACAGCCAAAACGATACAAATGCAAAACGCAGACAGTTTTTACACATCAATCCTGGAGTGTATTACATTAGGTTATAAAATACGATAGAACTTCGCAAAGATAAATAAAAATACTTTACTTTTGCAAAAAGAAAAACAATAATAACCTGTGTCCCGATATTTAAAATTAATAAGAATTCAAAATCTTCTATTCGTTGCTGTGATTCAGTACATGATCCGGCAATTTGTGATTGCACCCTTGCTTGAAACTTCCGGCGTGATAGTATATGAATCATTCTTTCACGTGGGTTTACTGATTGCCGCTTCCGTGTTAATTGCGGCAGGGGGCTATATCATCAATGATTATTTTGACATCAAAATCGACACGCTCAACAAACCCGACAAGGTTATCGTTGGCAAAAGCATTGATAAACGCACCGCNATGCTCTTGTATCAACTTTGTACCATCAGCGGTATAGCCATTGGCTTATTTTTGTCGTGGTACGTAAGAAGCCTTATGCTGGCATTTGTTTTTTTGATAGTACCGGGACTACTTTGGTTTTATTCGGCAAGCTACAAGCGACAGTTGATTATTGGCAACGCAGTCATCGCATTCCTTTCTGCACTGTCTGTATTGATCGTTCTTTTCACTGAATTGGAATACTTGAAAACACAAGCTTCTGTTGTGTTAAATCCGGCTGTTTACAACAGTCTGTTTGCCTGGGTGAGTGGGTTTGCACTGTTTTCATTCCTGCTGACCTGGATACGCGAAATCATAAAAGACATGGAAGATGTGTATGGCGACAGAGAGATGGAGTGCCGCACCCTTCCTATAGTATGGGGGATAAAAACTACAAAAATAATCACTATTGGTCTTATAAGTATTACAATAGTAGCCCTCTTAATCATCAATCATGTTTATATTGATTTTGAAGGGACACTTACCTTAAGATATATCTTATTCGGATTAATTTTACCACTTGCGTGGGTTATTTATCTGTTAATCAAAGCAAAGCAACCTGATGAATACCATAAAATTTCTAGTCTGATCAAATTTATCATGGTGATTGGTTTACTTTATGCACCAATTTTTTACTTTTTGCTTGCCCGGAAAACGGGGCTTATCTTATTCAACCTTTTTACTGTTTCCTAAGTTTTTTAGCTGATCATGTTAGATAATTTAAAAAAATACCGCATCATCCTGGGGTCAAATTCACCAAGACGGCAAGAGTTATTGAAGGGCATCCGTGTAGATTTCGAAGTAATTCCTATAGACGCTGATGAACACTTACCCGCTCATATTCAAGGGATAGAAGTAGCCGGCTACCTTGCCGAAAGAAAGGCAGATAGTTATAAATACATCATCACAGAACAAGACTTGCTGATTACGGCAGATACCATTGTGTTGTACGAAAACCGAATTTTAGGTAAACCTCACAACAAACAAGAAGCGACAGAAATGCTTCATTTCCTTTCGGGGAAAACACATCAGGTCGTTACCGGAGTTTGCATCAGCACCATCAATCGCCGACACATTTTTCACACTGTCACTGAAGTCAAATTTTCAAACTTAACGGAAGAGGAAATCAACTACTATATTGAAAACTACAAACCATATGATAAAGCGGGAGCATACGGTGTACAGGAATGGATAGGCTTCATCGCCGTTGAACACATCAACGGTTCCTATTTTAATGTCATGGGATTACCGATACAAAAACTGTATCAGGAATTGAAAAAATGGTGAGGCGGTGGTCCGGGGTTCCGGGGGTGCGAGGTCGCGAAATGGACGGTGGTTTTAATGGACGGTGGTTTTGATATTGTAAAGACGGGGCATGCCCCGTCTTTACGGTGTGTGCGGCGTTTTCAGTAGAGACGGGGCATGCCTCGTCTCTACTGAATAATTTTAGCCTTTACACCATCTTTGGATTCATTCATTTCCATCAAGATTGTGTCACCTTCCTGTACATCACCGGACAGGACAACATCAGCCAATTCATCTTCAAGATAGCGTTGGATGGCTCGCTTGAGGGGACGGGCACCATATTGAACATCATATCCCTTGTCGGCAATAAAATCTTTTGCTTCATCAGATAATTTAATGGTATAGCCCAGGTTTGTCACACGTTTGAACAACCCACTCAATTCCAAATCAATAATTTTATTGATGGCCTCTTTATCCAATTGATCAAAAATAATGATATCATCCACGCGATTGATAAACTCGGGAGCGAAAGTACGATTCAGCGCTTTTTGCAATACTCCTTTGGCATATTCAGGATCAATTTCAGCATCAGTGTCGACCTTAAAGCCAACCCCTCTGCCAAAATCCTTCAACTGGCGAGTCCCTACATTGGAGGTCATAATGATGATGGTATTCTTAAAATCAATACGCCTGCCCAAACTGTCTGTTAGACGGCCTTCATCCATAATCTGCAACAAGATATTAAACACATCGGGATGAGCTTTTTCGATTTCATCCAGAAGGATGACCGAATAGGGTTTGCGACGTACGCGTTCTGTCAGCTGTCCGCCTTCTTCGTAACCTACATATCCCGGAGGTGCCCCAATCAGTCGTGACACAGAGAATTTCTCCATGTACTCGCTCATATCCACCCGGATAAGTGCATCCTGACTATCGAACATAAATTCAGAAAGTACTTTNGCTAAATGGGTTTTTCCAACACCGGTCGGCCCCAAGAAAATAAATGAACCGATNGGTTTTCCGGGATCTTTCAATCCCACCCGGTTACGTTGTATGGCTTTTACAATTTTCTCCACCGCTTCATCCTGTCCGATCACTTTGCNTGCTAAATCGTCTTTCATCTGTCTGAGCTTCAAACCTTCTGCCTGAGCAATGCGTTGCACAGGAATACCTGACATCATGGCAATCACTTCTGCCACTTGCTCTTCATCGACGATTTCCGGATTGAGTTGAGACTCTTTTTCCCAGCGACGGATGGCATCCTCCAACTGATATTGATGCTGCTTTTCCTGATCCCGGATAGGTCCGGCCAATTCATATTTTTGTTCGCTGAGCACTTTCATCTTCTCCTTCTTCAATTCCTCAATTTTCTTCTCCAACTCCTCAATTTCAGCGGGGACGGAGACCGAACCGATATGCACGCGAGAACCGGCCTCATCCAATGCATCGATGGCTTTATCAGGAAAACTGCGATCAGTAATATACCTGTCTGTCAGTTTGACACATGCCTTGATGGCTTCAGGCGTATATTTTACATTGTGATGATATTCATATCTATCCTGAATGTTCTCAAGAATAGTCAAGGTCTCCTCAGCAGTAGTCGGATCAACCATGATCTTTTGGAATCGGCGTTCCAAAGCTCCGTCTTTCTCAATGCTTTGACGATATTCATCCAGGGTAGTAGCACCAATGCATTGCAATTCTCCGCGCGCCAACGCCGGTTTCAGCATATTGGCTGCGTCCAGAGAACCAGGTGCTCCACCGGCTCCTACAATGGTATGTATTTCATCGATAAATAAAATGATATTCGGATTTTTTTGCAGTTCATTCAATATCGCTTTGATGCGTTCTTCAAACTGTCCTCTGTATTTGGTTCCTGCAACAATAGATGCCATATCTAAAGCCACCACCCTCTTGTCGAATAACACGCGGGACACTTTCTTGTGCACTATCCTCAGTGCCAAACCTTCTACTATCGCTGATTTTCCCACACCAGGGTCTCCTATTAATACAGGGTTGTTCTTTTTGCGGCGACTTAAGATTTGTGCCAGGCGTTCAATTTCACGCTCACGTCCGACAATGGGATCCAAACGATCTTCTAAAGCAGCTTTCGTAATATCTGTTCCAAAAGAATCTAAAGCGGGAGTGTCGGAATGTTTCGAAGCTCCCGATGCCGATACTTTCCGACGCGGACGAGGATCATCATCTTCATCATCATCATGAAATGCAGGCCCCATAATCGGCTCATCCAGCTTCGGTGCTTCTAAATATGACTTCACTTGAGCATAAGTTAGATGCTCTTCGTTCAAAACCTCCTCTGCCAAATTATTTTTTTCTTTGAGTAACGCGAGTAGTAAATGCTCAGTATCAGCCACATCCGATTCAAACTTGCGGCTTTCCAACTCCATAATCTTTTTAATGCGCTCCGCACTTTTTAAAAACGGAATATCCTGACCCACGGAACCTCCATCAGTCCTGATTTGACTTTCAATCGTTTGTTTTATTCGGGGAAGATTAATGCGAAGATCATTCATGATTTCTANTGCCTTACCACGTCCATTACGCAAAATACCCAGAAGCAAATGTTCCGGTCCCACGTANTTATTTCCCAATCTTTCGGCTTCTTGCTTGCTAAACAGCAAAACGTTATGTAATTGTTCTGAATAGTTCATTGTTATGAAAAAACTAATTGCTTGACCCAACAAAAGTAGGTATTTTTTTTGATTTTAAATTGATTAACGCTCGCCAACACAGCAAAATCAGTACCCTTACGGTTTTTTATAAAAATACTGCTATTTTGTCAGGTATGGANATCGCAAAAGNATATCAGATAAAAATTAAATTTTTATCAAAATTTCTTGTAACTTTGTCGTCTTAAAAGCTCNTTTCATTATACGAGGAAAAATTCATTCACTTTTTCATTTCAATAAATATGGAAAACAAAAAATTGCTTCAGAAAGTTATTGCNAAAGCCCAAACCTGGCTGGACGGAAATTACAATGCCGACACAAAAACGGAAGTAAGACGTATGTTGGATGCACCGGACAAAACCGAATTNATTGAGTCGTTTTACAAAGATTTAGAATTTGGTACCGGTGGATTACGTGGCATCATGGGTGCCGGAACCAATCGCATGAACATTTATACGGTTGGAGCTGCCACACAGGGCTTAAGCAATTATTTAAAATCACAATTTCCGGATTTGCCGCAAATATCGGTTGTGATTGGTCATGATTGCAGAAACAACAGTCGCCTGTTTGCCGAAATTTCAGCCGACATCTTCTCAGCTAACGGCATTAAAGTCTATCTGTTTGAAGATCTGAGACCAACTCCTGAAGTTTCATTTGCCATCCGCCATTTTGGTTGTCAAAGCGGTATCATCCTGACTGCCTCTCATAATCCTAAAGAATACAATGGCTATAAGGCTTATTGGGACGACGGCGCACAAATGTTGGCTCCGCACGATGAGAATGTGATTAAAGAAGTAAATAAAATCAAGGATGTCAACGAAATTAAGTTTCAAGGAAATCCTGCATTGATTGAGATTATCGGAGAAGATATTGATGAAATATATGTGGACAAGCTCAAAACCATTTCTTTATCTCCCGATGCTATCAAAAAATATTCTGATTTAAAAATCGTATATACGCCCATTCACGGTACAGGTGTTAAATTGGTGCCACAAGCTTTGAGGGCTTTCGGCTTTACCAATATCATCAATGTTCCTGAACAAGATGTGGTAAGTGGAGATTTTCCGACCGTTTATTCGCCCAATCCTGAAGAACCGGCTGCTTTAGACATGGCTATCAAAAGGGCAATAGCTACGGATGCTGACCTTGTGACAGCAACCGACCCTGATTCCGACAGAATCGGAGTTGCTGTCAAAAACGATAAAAACGAATGGATTTTATTGAACGGTAATCAGATAGCTATAATTTTCATCTATTACCTGATTCGCAGGTGGAAAGAAACCGGCAAAATCCGAGGCAACGAATACATTGTAAAAACCATCGTTACCACAGAAGTCATCAGAGATATAGCCCTAAAAAACAATATAGAATATTATGATGTCTATACCGGCTTCAAGTGGATAGCCAAGGTAATGCGTGAAAACGAAGATACAAAAACTTACATCGGTGGTGGAGAAGAAAGTTACGGGTTCTTACCTGAAACATTTGTTCGTGACAAAGATGCGGTATCTTCAGTTGCGTTGATAGCTGAAATAGCTGCCTGGGCAAAGGATGAGGGCAAAAGTCTGTATGAATTATTGCAAGACATCTATATAGAGTATGGTTATGGGAAGGAAAAAGGCATTTCCATTGTAAGGAAAGGAAAATCAGGAGCCGAAGAAATTCAACAAATCATGAGTGATTTCCGTTCCAATCCGCCCAAAGAAATAGCAGGTTCCAAAGTAAAGATCGTCAAAGATTACCAATCTTTGGTACAAACGAATTTACTGACCGGAGAAAAGAATACGCTGGACATGCCCGCCACATCCAATGTATTACAATTTTTCACAGAAGATGGTGCCAAAATTTCCATCCGTCCTTCCGGAACAGAGCCAAAAATCAAATTTTATATTGAAGTCAGGGGTAACATGAATTCCCGCGCTGACTACAAGCAGGCCGACCAATTGGCGGAAGCTAAAATTAAAGCGGTAATGAAGTCTTTGGGGATTTGATGGAGTAGATTTTGATTTCTCGGGGAAATGCAAGATTGAAGTTTGCTGTTGATGAAATATTGGTGAAACATTGGTGAAGTTTTGCTCATTTTTTATTGAATTATTTTATGTTACTTTGCCCAATAATTCGAATGAGCAAAACTCATTTTTTTGTAAAAATTGAAAAATCTGTTTGTAAAACCTTTTAATTCTTTTACGACCGACACAGCCCATACATCTTTAATTATTTTGCATATGAACAACAGTAGTCTGTAAAATACGTGAATACGAATACCATAGGGCGTATTTTCGAAAATCAAAAAATGCTTGAGGTTCAATAAATTTTGCACCTATGTGATATCAGTTTGTTTACATTTACGAACTTTAAATCTATGAAAACTCACGTTTTCGACCACCATTTCTAATAAATGGTTATACCTAAATTATGATTAATTAATCCGGATGCATTGAGAAGATAAAACAATTACAATTTCTTTTCAGCATTCACAAGATCTTTATGTTTATGAAAAAATTATTTTGTTTGTTTATCGTTATGGCTTTTGCACTGACTTCGTGTGAGAGAAATGAAACAGAGAGTGTATTACAAGATGAAATTAAACAGGTATCAAATGACGAAAATCGCCGAACAAGACCTGTTATCATTGGAGAAAAAATAAACAATCCTTATTCTATCAAAAATATGCAAGCGGCCCTGGATTCTTTAAAAGCTCATCCTGAACAGCATACTGCATGTATGAAAGCACCAAGTTCCACACTGGATGATATTGTAATTGAACCAACGGACTTATATGTGAGATATTTACCTGCTGACAGCTTGCAGTATCTTCAATTAATGTCAGATTCTACACTTATTCTTTTTGACTATCCTTTAGATCATCTAAAAATCCAAACCGGCGATTATTATCATGATCCGACAATATCAGGAGCATACACATGGCTTTATACCTCTGTTCCGCATGATTATCAACCTCATCATGGAATTCAGTACGAGGTAATTGAAGAGTTATTTTTACCGGAGCACAGCTCATATTATTCAGAGGAAAGTTCTCCAACTCATGTAAAGGGAAATACTCAGATGAAGTCGGGCGAGAAAAAGCACACGGATTATGCGGATGTTCTTAAAACATTGGAAGCCGTATCGTTTATTATCACCGGCAATGCTGATAAGCTACATCAACCTGACACGACCTCAACAAATTCCGGCATGCAGAAGGCGGTTAGTTATGTAAACAAACGTTTTCTCGGAATCTCCTGGAAAGAAGCAGTTTACAATCCGGAAGGATATTTTAAGGTTGCCACACCAATAGGCAATCAACCATTGGTAAACGTACGCATACGGGTTGCACGTTATTTCACTTTTTATGAAACACGAACCAATGCAAAAGGCTATTTTTATTTTAGCAATCAGTTTGCGGAAAATTCTGTTTCCCCAAATATTGAATATTTCGTATATTTTGATGGTAAAAACGGCAACAACTCATGGAAACTAATGAATGCCTTAGGTGGAACTACTTATACAAGTGTAGGAGTTCATAGTCCCAACAGATACGACATGGTATTTCAACCCCACAGTGATTACTGGGGAAAATGTATTCAGCAAAATACCATCAGCAACTACATAAACATGGTAAGGTCTGAGGGTCTGAATTTACCGCCCTCAGAATTAAGAATTCGACCGGAAGAGGAATCAAATTACACCTGTGGTATTCCTTTGATGGTAAATCATGTGAATTACGGACTTATGTTGACTTCTGCTGACATTAAGCTCCCGTACCGAAATATCTCAAATGATTTTTTTAAAATTTCAGCTGCTGCTTTGAATCAATTGACACTTGCGAGCTTAGTGGCTAAAATGAAATCCACAAAAGGAACAAATTGGACAACGGATTACTGGAAAACTTTCCGGAATAATGATGCATCGCCACAACAATATGGTTTAGTATCTGGATGGGCAATGCACAGAGAAAATGTTTTGCTTTACCAATTTTTTGGTTCAATAAACACAGGCTATTTGGACACTTCAGAGGCTAAAAGAATAAAAACTACAAACTTACGAGATTATATAAACATGTTTAATGATTTACGTACAATAGGCTGCTCGAACCAATCAATAGAAAAGGCCCTGTGTTCAAAATCAGTTTTACAATTTCGTGATGACCTGATTGCATTATATCCCAATAAAAGTCAGCAAATAAAAAATACTATCCAAAACATTGTTGGAAATATCACAATTGTAACGTATAATTTATATCGTAGTTTTCCACATAACACGCAATCTGATCGCATTCCTCAATTTGCAAGTATAATTAAATCCTGCAATCCGGATTTAGTTGCATTACAAGAGGTTAGGGGAGCTGACAATTTAAATCAATTAAAAAATGCAATCCAAATAGAGGGGAAAAGATTCAATACGATGCTGCTTTATGGAATTGGATTATTATGGAATTCAAGGTTAGGAACCCCCAAAATTACCAGTAAATCAATAAGTCCCAGCATCCATTCAACCGACACAGAAACACGGGCTTATATGATTGCAGAATTTGAAGACTTTTATTTCATCTCTACACATTACAGCACGGATGCAAATGAGAGAAACAAAATGTCCGCGGATATTATTACATTTGCAAAAACCACTACAAAGCCCGTTTATATAGCCGGAGACTTAAATGCAACTCCTAATGAACAATCAATTATTTATTTGACAAACAACAATTTTGTGTTGCTCAATGATATCAATCATAAAACTTATTCTGTCATTGCTCCGAGTAAATTAATTGATTTAATACTAGGATATAAGAAAAACTCAACATCACACTCAATTGTGTCAAGAGGAATTCCTGTGTTTCCAAATGAAGAAATGAAATCCATATCTGATCACTTTCCTTATTATGTTACAGTTAATATAAATGATTAAACTTATGAAAAAAACACCAATATTAATCTTCGCTTTTCTCTGTTTTTTACCTATAAATGCTCAAGACACCATCACGTTAAAAAATGGAGACACAATTATTGCCAATATTATTGAAAGGAGTAATACTGCTGTTAAATACACTTCAAATGACATGTATGGTAAAGATACCACTTCTTTGTTGAAACTTAATATGATCCATGCAATTCAATATGATAAAAAAACCTTAAATACCCTATGTTCACAAAATCCAAGAAAGAATTATCCTTTTGGTATCAATGCCGGTATTGGAACAAGAATGGAAGATGCCATTATTCTATATACTGTTAGCGCCGATTATCTTATTTCCCCTAATATAAGTGCTGAGGTTAATTATGGAAAAGGAATGGACATAGTGTACAAAAAATTTGTATTGAACTATTATACAATAGGAGGTAAATACTGGACATCAAACAAATACAGCAAAAGTGGATTTTCCGGCTTTATCGGTTTATTTTATGGTGGCGGATATGGATCAAATATTTTTGAAATCCCTGTCGGTGTAAATTATATATTTAAAGCCGGGTTACAAACGTCTTTTCAACTGTGTTACACATATCACCCTCAATTACGACACGGAGTTCCAAATCTTGAATTCAGGATCGGATGGCGGTTTAAACTCCCCAAGAAGAAGCAATAAAATAGATGGTTGTAGTATAATCAATGAATCACTTTCAAATTGTCATGGCGGTGTCTCATAAGTGCCCAACTGCTGCGTTACTTGCGATATTCGGGCTCAGTCACATACTTCAGTATGCTCCTTCGCCCTCAATCTCAGCGACTTGCATTTGGACACTTCTAAGACACCTTACAATTTTTGCTTGAACATTTACTTTTGAGACAGCCCCTAAAGAAACAATTTTATGAAAAAATCAATTTTAATAACACTCTCACTTTTGGTTTGCATGACCCATATGAGTGCTCAAGACTCTCTTCTATTGGAAAATGATGGAGATATGGATGTTTCAAATATGTTAGATCTTGAAAATCCAAGAAGCTTATATCGTTGTGGCATTAACGGCAGCGTTATTTTTAATGCTTTCTTGTGTTGGGGATACGGATTAGATTATTTCTTCACACCGAATATCAGTGCGGAAATCAACGTTGGGGTACTTGCAGACCGACATATGGATCATTATTACGACATCGGCTTCAAATACTGGTTTGTCAATAAAAACAGCAGGAACAGGTTTTCCCCCTTTTTGGGTTTAGCATACCAAAAACACGGATTTGTATTTGATGGTGAAATTTATGATGGGGTCGTTGTTATGGACATTGACAACTATACCATGATCAAAGTACCATTTGGAGCAGGATATTTTGGCAAAAATGGATTTTTTACATCAATTCAACTGAGTATGGGTGATCTGTTATCATTTAGACTAGCTTACTTAGAAGCAGCCCTGAAAGTTGGCTGGCGATTTAAATGACAAATATTTTCTTATAAAAATGGAACGTATGATTAGGAGCTTAGCTGTCAAGAAGCATTTAATAATCATGACACTATTATTTTGCTTAATAAATATCACGGCACAACATCCAAGTAATGTATATCGCTTTGGAATCCATGGTAGTGCCACTTACAACAACTACTTTAGGGATATTCGTTTAATTCAAATTTTAAAGCAAGATTGATAGAGATCTCATCATGATATCAGTCTTGCTTTTTCCTTTTTTTGAAGTTTTTCTTTTT
>JGI24707J26582_10000728_pt1 | contig 26052 bp, 22 predicted proteins | sample BioPla1DNA1_FD_26582 | JGI IMG/M metagenome (IMG submission 26582)
ATGCCAAGAAGAGTGTTTACTTTATCTCAAGTAAAATATGCGATTGATCGGATTATATGGCTTTATGAAAATCGTAATATTATTGAAGGATTACGATTTGTTGAAGAACCAAGTAGTTTACGTTTCTTTTTTGGACGTTTAGAGCCTGTATCTGATTGGCAAGAAAAATTGGTGAAACAATTTAAAAAAGATTTTCCAAATAGTTTATAATATGAATATATCGACTCTTTCTTGCTTAAGATCTGTATTTTTGATAAGATAAAAATAAGCTGTAATGTAGACAATAGAGATAGTATTCAAATATCAGAAGTTTATATAATTACATGATCGAAAGAAAGTAATAGGGAGGGTATGTTGATATGGGAACAGTAGCTGCGTTTTTTGATATTGATGGAACGATTTATCGAGAAGGATTAATTACAGAGTTATTTAAGAAAATGATAAATTACGATTTAATTGATATGAGTAAGTGGCATACAGAGGTACGACCGGCTTTTTTAGATTGGGATAAACGGAAAGGAGACTATGACACTTATTTACAAAAGATGGTAGAAGTATATAAAGAAGCTTTAGAAGGTATGCATCCTTTTCATATGGAATACGCAGCTAAAAAGGTAGTAGAACAAAAGGGAGAACGGGTATATACTTTTTCTAGATCTAAAATTAAGTGGCATCAACAACAAGGTCATAAAGTGATTGCTATATCAGGGTCTCCCATAGAATTAGTAAGAGAAATGTCTAATAAATATGGAATGGATGATTATAGAGGGACGATTTATCAAAAAAATACTCAAGGAACTTATAATGGAAAAGTTATTCCTATGTGGGATTCTGTAAGTAAACAGAAAGCAATGAGAGAACTTGTTAAAAAGTATGATATTGATTTAAATAAAAGTTATGCTTATGGAGATACAGCGGGAGATTTCACTATGTTTCAGATGGTGGGTTATCCTTTTGCTATTAATCCAACGAAAGAATTACTTACAAAAATTTTAGAAGATATAGAATTACGACATAAAATTCAGGTTGTTGTAGAGCGTAAAGATGTAACCTATTTTTTGAATATAGAGCAAATACAATTTCAATGATGGATAATGAATAAAAAGGTAGAAGACGATGAATGGTTTGTCTTCTACCTTTTTAGCATTTATTTTTACAGAGTAAATATTTAATTGGAATCATAACCATTCGTAGGTAATAGACCAGCTAGAATGGTTGTGCGTACAATAATACCTAATAGTTTACGATTATTATCTAATACAACAATAGGATATTTGGATTTTGTTGCATCTTCTAAAAGATTTTCAATATATTCATCTTCTGTCGTTTCATAATAATCATGACGTAACAATTCGGTTAAAGAAGAGTGTTTATTTTTTACTGCTTTTACGCAATCATCAATGGTTACAATACCTTTTAATACTCTATCTTTTCCAATAACAAATACACTAGATAGACTGTTTTCTTCCATTTCATGAATAGCACTTCTAACACCAGCTGTGATAGATACAAGAGCATTTGGCTTTTGCATAATATTTTTAGCTTGTATTACTTTAGTTCGATCAATGCTCTTTACAAAATCCTCAATATATTCATCGGATGGATGGTTTAAAATTTCTTCAGGTGTTCCTTGTTGTACAATTTCTCCATCTTTCATAACAACTATTTTATCACCTAGACGAAAAGCCTCATTAATATCATGGGTAATAAAAATGATTGTTTTTTTAAGTTTGGATTGTATTTCTAATAATTCTAATTGCATTTCTCTCCTAATTAGGGGATCCAGAGCACTAAAAGGTTCATCCATAAGAAGAATATCAGGATCATTAGCTAAAGCTCTAGCAAGCCCCACTCTTTGTTGCATTCCTCCACTTAATTCATTGGGCATCTTTTCTTCCCAACCTTTTAATCCAACACTTTTTAGCGCTTGCAAAGCAATATTTCTTCTTTTTTCTTTATCTACTTTTCGAATTTCCAGTCCATATTCAACATTTTCTAAGACAGTTCGATGAGTAAATAAACCAAAATTTTGGAAGACCATACCCACTTTTTTTTGNCGAAATTCTCGTAATTGATGTTTATCATATTGTACAATATCTTCTTTATCAATGATAATCTGGCCAGAAGTAGGTGTAGTTAAACGATTCAGGCATCGCACAAGAGTAGATTTTCCACTACCTGATAGCCCCATAATAACAAAGAATTCTCCTTCATTTACGGAAAAAGAAACATTATTTACTCCTATCGTTTGACCTGTTTGTTGTAAAATTTTTTCTTTTGATAAACCTGATTTTAATTTATTTAACGCTAATTTTGGTTTGGAACCAAAAATTTTTACTACATTTTTAACGATTATTTTTTCAGACATTTTTAACCTCCATTAACTAGATGATACATTGTTTTTTTCTTTCGATATTATTTGGGTAATTCGATCAAGGATAATCGCTAGAAATACAATACTAATTCCTGAATTAAATCCCATTGCAATATCCGATCGATTGATTGCNATTAATACATTTTCACCCAGTCCTTTGGCACCAATCATCGAAGAAATAACAACCATAGACATAGCCATCATCATAGTTTGGTTTACGCCTGCCATAATGGTAGGTAAAGCTTGTGGCAGTTCGACTTTTGTCAATACTTGCCAAGGTGAAGAACCAAAAGAATAAGCGGCTTCTTTCATTTCCGTTGGTACTCGTTTAATTGCTAAACAGGTAAGCCGTATACATGGAGGAGTAGAGTAAATAATCGTTGCAAATACAGCAGGGACTGTTCCTAATCCAAAAAAGATCATGGCAGGAATCAGATAGACAAAACTAGGCATAGTCTGCATTCCATCTAATATAGGATTGATGACGGCTTCTAGTTTTGGATGATAAGCAGTATAAATTCCAATAGGAATTCCAATCAATATACTTAGAATAACAGCAGTAAGCACGATAGATAAGGTGAGGATCATTTCATTCCATAATCCTAATAAACCGATGATAAATACCATAAAGCCATAAGATAGCCCAGATTTCAAATTTTTAATTTTCCAACCTAATAAAAATATAAGCAGAATCCATATAAACCAAGGAAATATTCCAAGGATATTTTGTATATTGGACACAATCCATTTAATACCTATTGTTAAAGCATCAAAAAGATCTTGAAAATGCAGGGTGAGCCAATTTACAAGTTTTTCTACATATATACCTAAATCAAGTTGAAATATTTTTGGAAAAACATTCATATTTCCATAAACTCCCATCCTTGTTTAATTTTAATTATATAGTTTCTTTTATTTTAGTACTAATATTTTCAGGTACCCATTGGGTCCATATATCTTCATATTCTTGTAAAAACCATTTCGCAGCTTCTTCAGCTTCTGCATCATTATCTTGCATATAAGCAAGCATTTTATTGGTTAAATCAGAACTTGTTTTATAATTTTTTAAGAAGTCTACTATTTCTGGAGTTTTTTCAAGTACATCTTTATTCACAGCTACGGTAACTTTAACTCCTGGGAACTCACAGGTATATCCATTGTTCCATTTTTCTTCATCATAAGGTTCATCTTTGATTAAAGTCATATCATATTTACCCATGATCCAAGTAGGTTCCCAACTATATCCTAACCAAGGTTTACCTTTGGTTACTGCAGATACGAGAGAAGTTGTTAATGATGTATCAGATCCAGGATTAAAGTAGTTAAAATTTTCACTTAAATGATAGGTTTCAAATTTTTCACGTAATATTTCATCAGCAGCCCAATTTGGGGGTGCTCCATATATTCGACCTTTTGTAGGATCATCTGGATCTTGAAAAACCTCCCAATATTTAGGCAAATCTGCAATTGATTTAAGTTCGGGGGTTATAGGTTCAATTCCTTTTTCAGGATCACCTTTGATCATATACGTAGGAACATAAAGCCCTTGTGCATTATCATCAAAGTTAATAGATAATTCTACAATATCTCCACTTTCAATACCTGAATCATATAATTCCTGAACATTGTCTGTCCATACTTCCATATATAAGTCAATATCGCCTTGTATAAGACCACGTACAGTAATAGGTGAAGAACCTGTCATTACATCTGTATTATATCCGTATCCATTTTCGATGATATGTGCTGCGATAGCATTATGAATTCGTATACTATCCCACCCAGCATCAGCAAATACTAGAGTGTCTTTTTCAGCGGAAGTTTTTGTTTCCGGTGTACAAGCAGTCAAGAAGATCATTGTACTCAAAACTACACTCATCCAAACCTTCATTTTTCCTAAAAAATTGATGACGCATCACTCCTATTAATATAATATTTTATGGGTCATTGGTTACCCACAATATTTATTAGTATACCGTTATAATGAAGTTGAGTCAAATAAATAGGCGAAAATTTGTTCTTATATTTAGCTAGAGAGATAGTTTTTATAAGGCATAGAGATGTTTTGAAAAAAGTATTTAAATTTTTCAATTGAAAAAAGTTAGATATAGATATATAATAAAAGTATTTTCTATGTAGTATTGTAAAGAGTATTAAAAAATTCAAGGTCTTTTTAAAATAGAGTGTTTATAAAAATAAAATAAGAGAATACTTTTGTAGAATTATAAATATCAGTTTATGTCTTAAATATTCAATTGTAAGATTGTAAAAAACAAAAATAGAGTGGATTTTAAAAATTATAAAAACTTATAAAACAAAAAACTAAAAAAGGAGATAAATAATATGGCAATTCAAATTTTTATAGCAGGAGATTCTACAGCGTCTAATTATCCACCAGATCAAGCACCTAGAATGGGATGGGCACAAGTGTTGCAAAATTTTTTTACTTCAGAGGTAGTTGTTAAAAATCATGCTGCTTCTGGTAGAAGTTCAAAAAGTTTTATTACAGAAGGACGTTTAGATGTGATTTTAGAAAATATTAAAGAGAATGATTATTTCTTTATTCAGTTTGGACATAATGATGAAAAGCCTGATAAAGAAAGAAGTACAGAACCTTATACCACATATAAAGAATGTTTGACTCAATATATTAACGGAGCTAGAAAAAAAGGAGCTATTCCAATACTCCTTACATCAATTAATAGACGAAGTTTTACTAAGAATGGTAAAATTCAATCTACACATGGGGATTATCCAAAAGCGATGAAAGAACTTGCAAAAGAATTAAACGTACCAATTATTGATATGACAGAAAAAACGAAGACATTCTTTGAAGAACTTGGAGAAGAAAAAACGAAGAAAATTTTCTTATGGTTAAAACCTGGTGAACATCCTAATTATCCAGAAGGAGTAGAAGATAATACCCATCTTCATGAGCAAGGTGCTATAGCAATAGCAAAATTAGTATTAGAGGGAATTAAAGAAAATAAACTTCCTATTGGAAGTTTTATAAAAAATAATAATAGGTGATGAAAAATGTCACAGGTTAAAACAAATGTGATGCGTATTTTAGATACTAAAAAAATTTCATATACAATTATGAATTATGATGCAAAAGATGGACAAATAGACGGTATATCTGTTGCCAAGAAAATTGGTAAAGAACAGGAATTTGTATATAAAACATTAGTTACTCAGTCTAAAGATAAGACTATTTTTGTTTTTGTTATTCCAGTAGCAGAAGAATTGGATTTAAAAAAAGCAGCAAAAGTACTTGGAGAGAAAAAGATTGAAATGATAGCAGTTCATGATATAGAGAAATATACAGGATATATAAGAGGAGGTTGTTCTCCTATAGGAATGAAGAAAGCTTACAAAACAGTTATTGATAAGAGTGCTCTACAGAAGAAGTGGATTGTTATAAGTGGTGGTAAAAGAGGAATTCAGATTGAATTATCTGTAGATGATCTTCAAAAAATTACAGAAGCTTCATTAGAAGAAATAATTAAATAAAAATACAAAAACACCTAATTTTTAAGAATTAGGTGTTTTTGTTTTATAAAGGAGTAGGCAAATATTGAATATTAAATAAATAATAATTATTATTAAATAGTATTGACAATATTAATCAATATCGTTATAATATAAAATATAGATAATATAAATTCGTTTACTAATTATTTTTAATGAATTTATTTAGTTACTAATATAATACAATATGGAGGCGATAATATGGAACAACAAAACAAATTACCTTTATTAGGAGACAAATTTCCATCTATGGAAGTAGTTACAACTCATGGGACAAAAAAATTACCTGAAGATTATACGGGAAAATGGTTTGTACTTTTTAGTCATCCAGGAGATTTTACTCCTGTATGTACAACCGAGTTTGTTAGCTTTGCAAAAAAAGCAGATGAATTTAAGGCTATCAATACAGAATTAATAGGTCTATCCGTTGACCAAGTATTTTCTCATATTAAATGGGTGGAATGGATTAATGAAAAAACAGATGTAAAAGTTCCTTTTCCAGTTATTGCCGATGAATTAGGAAGAGTGGCTACTCAATTGGGAATGTTACACAAAAGTAAAGGAACGAATACAGTTCGAGCAGTATTTATTGTAGATGATCAAGGTATTTTACGTTTAATGATGTATTATCCTCAAGAAGTAGGAAGAAATGTAGATGAAATATTGCGAGCTGTGAAAGCACTTCAAACAGCAGATACTAATAAGGTTGCTATACCAGAAAACTGGCCTAACAATCCTTTGATTGGAGATAACGTTATTATTCCTCCAGCAGCTACAGAAGAATTAGCAAATGAAAGATTAAAAAAATCAACAGATGGAGATTTTGAATGCCTTGATTGGTGGTTTTGTTATAAAAATTTATAAAATAGTGTTAAATCATTAGTGAGGATTGAATTCTGTATTCTACAGAATTCAATCCTTTTACCTTTATATAAATGATTTAAAAAACTTTTTATATAAAATTTAGGAAGGATTTAAAAATTAGATTTCTTTTTTATCATGTATATAATAAAGAAGGATAGTATGTTGAATATGTTTAATTTATATAGTAAAATAGAAAAAACAGAAAAATCACTCATATAAAAGAAAGTAGGAGAGAAACATGCGAATTGAAACAAAATGTNTACATAAGGGTTACGAACCTAAAAATGGAGAACCAAGAGCGTTACCTATTTATCAAAGTACTACCTATACATATGATTCAACAGAACATATAGGAAAGTTATTCGATCTTACCGCTGAAGGACATATGTATTCACGTATTTCGAATCCAACAGTAGGAGCAGTAGAAGAAAAGATTGCGGCATTAGAAGGTGGGGTAGGTGCACTGTGTACTACTTCTGGGCAAGCCGCTTCTTTAATAAGTATTCTTACTATTATGAAAGCAGGAGATCATCTTATTAGTGCATCCACTATTTATGGAGGAACGATTAATCTACTAGGGGTTACATTAAAAAGATTGGGGATTGAATGTACTTTTATTGATCCGGATGCATCAGAAGAAGAAATACAAAAAGCTTTTCAAGGAAATACAAAATTGATTTTTGGAGAAACCATTGCAAATCCAGCTATTTCTGTATTAGATATTGAAAAATTTGCTCGAATAGCTCATAAAAACAATGTACCTTTAATTATTGATAATACTTTTGCGACACCTATTCTTTGTCGTCCCATTGAATTTGGAGCAGATATTGTCATTCATTCAACAACAAAATATATGGATGGTCATGCTGTACAAGTAGGAGGAGTTATTGTTGATAGTGGTAATTTTGATTGGACGAATGGTAAGTTTCCAGAGTTTACAGAACCGGATGAATCTTATCATGGAGTGATTTATACAAAACAATTTGGAAAAGCAGCTTATATTACAAAAGCACGGGTACAATTAATGCGTGATTTAGGAGCATATCCAGCAGCTCATGCCGCTTTTCTTTTAAATTTAGGATTAGAAACGCTTGCAGTACGAATGGAGAGACATTCTTTGAATGCAGAAAAAGCAGCAGAATTTTTACAACAATCGGATAAAGTAGAATTTGTGAACTATCCTTCTTTAAAAGGAAATCCTTATTATGCGCTTAGTAAAAAATATTTACCATTAGGATCTAGTGGAGTTATTTCTTTTTCTATGAAAGGAGGTAGAGAAGCTGCTGTTAAATTTATGGATTCATTAAAATTAGCATCTACAGTTGTGCATGTGGCAGATATTCGAACTTGTGTACTTCATCCTGCTAGCTCTACCCATAGGCAGTTGACAGATAGTCAATTAATAGCAGCTGGAATTACGCCAGGACTTATTCGTTTATCTGTAGGACTTGAAAATATTGATGATATTTTAGAAGATCTTCAACAAGCGATGGAAAATATTGAATAGAAATAAAATAAGATGAATAGGATTATGAAAGTATTTATATTCTACGATTTATAAGTAGAATTTTTATCAAGATCTATTTTATAGTTCCAAGATTTTATTAAATTCTTGGTTATACATAAAATAGATCTTTTTTTACATAGTTTAATATTATATAAAGAAATAAAGGTTAAAAAATTTTAGTTGTAATGAGAAAATAAGAAATATAAGAGAGATTATCTTGTGATTCAGGCAATAGTGTTACTAAATGTAAAGTAATGTATTTGTAAAAAATATTGAAATATTTAGAATTTATAAACACAATTATTTGAATACAATTTTAATGCTTGGATNGATTACTTTATAAGGATGTAATATTCATGGAAATTAAAATCGATAACCATTAAAAGGAGGTTTAATAGGATTAAAATGGAAAATAAATTAAGTAGTAAAATGAAATTGTATGGTTTTAATAATTTAACTAAAAGCCTTAGTTTTAATATGTATGATATTTGTTATACGAAAACGCAAGAAGATCGAAAAGCATATATTGAGTATATTGACGAACAATATAATGCAGATCGGTTAACAAAGATATTAACTACTGTTACGGATATTATTGGTGCGAATGTATTAAATATTGCAAAACAGGATTATGAACCCCAAGGAGCTAGTGTTACCATTCTTATTTCAGAAGGTTCATTGACACAAACAAAAGAAGAAGTACAAGAAGCTTCCCCAGGTCCTTTACCTCAAACTATATTAGGGCATTTAGATAAAAGTCATATTACCGTGCACACGTATCCAGAATCTCATCCTTATGAGGGGATTAATACATTTCGAGCGGATATTGATGTATCGACTTGTGGAAAGATTTCACCTTTAAAAGCGTTGAATTATTTGATCCATTCTTTTGATACGGATATTATGACCATTGATTATCGGGTACGGGGATTTACTAGAGATATTACAGGTGAAAAACTCTTTATGGACCATAAGATTGATTCTATACAAAATTTTATTCCAGTTCATGTTGGGCGACTTTATAATATGATTGATGTGAATGTATATCAAGAAAATATTTTTCATACAAAGTGCAAACTAAAGCAATTTGATTTAAATAATTATTTATTTGGATATAGCAAAGAAGATTTGCATCCAGGAGCAGCACAATTAATTGCTAAAAAAGTAAAACGAGAAATGGACGAAATTTTTTATGGTACGAATGTAGAAGATATGTCTGATTTGGAGGAATATGATGAAGAATCATTTTAAGACTTCGCTTTTAGATACTATATATAAGTATGCTAAAGGTGGTATTACTTGTTTTGATGTACCTGGTCATAAACAAGGTAATTATTTACCCGAACTGAAGAAGTTATGGGGAGAAATGGTACTTAAAATGGATATTAATTCTTCGAAAGTGGTAGATAACTTATCTCATCCTATAGGGGTGATTAAGGAAGCAGAAGAACTTCTTGCAGATGCTTTCGGATGTAAGAATGCTTTTATGTTAGTGAATGGTTCTACTTCTGGGATTCAATATATGATTCTAAGTACCGTACAGGCGGGAGATAAGGTATTATTACCTCGTAACGTTCATAAATCTACGATTAATGCATTGATTTTATCTGGTGCAAAGCCAATTTTTATGGAACCAGCCATTGATTCTTTTTATGGGATTGTAAATGGGGTAATTTTAGAAGAAGTTCAATATGCCTTTGATTTAAATGATGATATCAAAGCGGTCTTTTTAGTTTATCCTACTTATTTTGGAGCTGCTAGTAATATAAAAGCTATTATTGACTTTGTTCATAAAAAAAAGGTACCTGTACTTATTGATCAAGCTCATGGAACTCATTTTTCGTTTCATCCTGATTTACCAAAGGGAGCTAGTTTTTTAGGAGCAGATTTAGTAACAATGAGTATGCATAAGACAGGAGGATCATTGACTCAATCTTCGGTATTATTACACAATGAGGGCTTGATTTCTAAAAATCAAGTTCGTGCTACTATTAATTTATTACAAACGACATCAGCTTCTTATTTACTTATGTGTTCTATTGACTTAGCTAGAAAAAAATTAGTATTGGAAGGTAAAAAAAACTTAGAACAACTACTTCAATTAGCCAAAAAGGCAAAAAAAGAGATTAATGGTATTCCCGGTCTTTTTTGTATTACAAAAGAAGAATATATAGGAAGAAGAGGGGTTTATGATTATGACGATTTAAAATTAGTTGTTCGCGTTTCTGATCTTGGTTTATCTGGTTTTGAAGTTTATGATATTATGAGAGATCAATATCAGATTCAATTAGAATTAGCAGAGCCAAATGTGATTTTAGCTATTATTTCTTTTGGAGATAATGAGAATACAATGTATCGTTTGGTAAAAGCATTAAAAGATTTAAGTGATCGCTATTATGGTATATATTCCCCAAAAAAGATGGATAGTAGTGCTATTTTAAAAGCACCTAAGTTGAAAATGAGTCCAAGAGAAGCATATTACCATCCTAAAAAAAGGATGAATATTCAGAAAACACAAGGGTTGATAAGTGGAGAATCTATTATGGTTTATCCACCAGGTATTCCTCTTATTATTCCTGGAGAGATTATTACACCAGAATTGATAGAACATTATTTATATTTACAAAAGGAAGGATCTATCATTTTGCATGATGAGGAAAATTCGTATCAAATACAAGTAATAGATACAAGTAAGGAGGATAATATGACTGATTTATGGTTTACAGAATATCATCAAGAAGATGTCCGATTTTCTATTAAAGTAACAGAACATCTTTATTCTGAAAAAACAGAGTTTCAACAAATTGATTTTTTTGATAGTGAAACATTTGGAAGGTTTTTTACCTTAGATGGTTTAATGATGGCTACAGAAAAAGATGAATTTATTTATCATGATATGATTAGTCACGTGCCTATGGCTGTTAATCCAAAGATAGAAAAAGTATTAATTATTGGGGGAGGAGATGGAGGTACTGCTAGGGAAGTTTTGCGTTATCCCAATATAACTCATGTAGATATGGTGGATATTGATGAAAGAGTGGTACGACTTTGTCAAAAATACTTACCACAAACTGCTTGTGTGCTGGATAATGATTCACGTCTTTCATTACACTTTGAAGATGGACTTATTTTTGTACAAAAGAGCAAAGTAGCTACTTATGATTTGATTTTAGTTGATTCCATTGATCCAATAGGTCCTGGTGAAGGGTTATTTACTTATGATTTTTACAAAAATTGCAACCGAATTTTAAAAGAAGATGGAATTTTAATTAATCAACATGAAAGTCCATATTATCCTAGTGATGCTTATGAAATGAAACGTGCTCATGATAAAATTAAAGAAACGTTTCCTATTGCAAAAATTTATCAATTTCATATGCCTACTTATCCATCTGGTCATTGGCTTTTTGGTTTTGCTTCTAAAAAATACGATCCAATTAGAGATTTACAAAAAGAAACCTGGGAGGCCATTGGTTTAAAAACAAAATATTACAATACGGATCTTCATGTAGGAGCTTTTGCATTACCTAATTATGTAAAGGAAATGTTAAATTATGAAACAGATTGATAATATTCATGCATTTATAGGGATGGATCACCCTTATGAAGAGGCAAAGATTGTATTAGTAGGTGTTCCTTTTGATGGAACGACAAGCTATCGACCAGGTACTCGTTTTGCCCCTAGCCAAATTCGCATTGATTCATATGGTTTAGAAACGTATTCTCCTTATTTAGATAAAGATTTAAAAGAAATAGCCCTTAGTGATATAGGAGATATTTCAATTCCTTTTGGTAATACAATGAAGGCGTTAGAAAACATTAAAGAAACAATGGATGTATTATTGAAAGATGATAAAAAACCTCTGGTTATAGGTGGAGAACATTTAATTAGTTTACCAGTGGTAGAAGCTTTATGTAAAAAGTATTCTGAGCTTTCTATTTTACATTTTGATGCACATACAGATTTAAGAGATCATTATTTAGGAGAGAAGATAAGTCATGCTACAGTAATGAGGCGAGTACATGAGCTGGTAGGAGATGGACATATTTTTCAGTTTGGTATTCGCTCAGGTACGAAAGAAGAATTTATATGGGCTAAAAATCATACTTATTTGCATCCATTTGATTTGGATACTTTNGAACAAATAATTAAAATANTAATGAATAAACCGATATATCTCTCCATTGATTTAGATGTCTTGGATCCTTCTGTTTTTAGTGGTACTGGAACTCCAGAACCAGGGGGAATTACTATGAAAGAATTACTGGAGGCTTTTATTCTTATGCAGAAATTATCTTTTGTAGGAGCAGATGTTGTAGAATTATCTCCACATTATGATCCAAGCGGTGTTTCTACAGCCGTTGCTTGCAAAGTCATTAGGGAGGTTGCTCTTTTACTAAATTAAAGGATAATTTATTTTTATATCAATGCAAAAAAAGATAGATGAAAAGGATACAAAAAATGAAATTGGAGAAAATAGAAAAGTATATATTAGAGTTTAGAAGAAACAGGAGAGGATATCCTATGATTAAGAACGGACAACCTAATAGATTAATTTATGAAAAATCACCCTATTTACTACAACATGCATATAATTCTGTAGATTGGTATCCTTGGTGTGACGAAGCATTTAAAAAAGCAAAAATAGAAAATAAGCCCATCTTTTTAAGTATTGGATATAGTACCTGCCATTGGTGTCATGTTATGGCTAGAGAAAGCTTTGAAGATCAAGAAATAGCCAATATTTTAAATGAATTTTTTATAGCAATTAAAGTAGATAGAGAGGAAAGACCAGATATTGATCATATTTATATGACAGTTTGTCAGATAATAACAGGACAAGGAGGATGGCCACTTAGCATTTTTATGACTCCAGATAAAAAACCTTTTTTTGCAGGAACTTATTTCCCTAAGGACGATAGATGGGGAATGCGAGGATTAGCAAGTCTTCTTAAAACTATTCACGTTGCTTGGGAAAATAACTCTACAAAACTTTTATCTTCTAGTGACAAGATCATTGAGGTACTAAATCAGTCGGTATCTACAGAAGGAGAAGATATAGATGACGCTATTATGGAAAAGGTATTTTCGGTTTTTCAATCGGATTTTGATGAAGTTTATGGTGGTTTTGGTATAGCTCCTAAGTTTCCAACACCCCATCAGTTGTTTTTTCTTCTTCGGTATTGGCAACANACTAAAGAAGATAGGGCTCTTACTATGGTAGAAAAAACTTTAGACGGAATGTATTGTGGAGGGATATACGATCATATTGGATATGGATTTTGTCGTTATTCTACTGATCAAAAGTGGCTAGTTCCTCATTTTGAAAAAATGCTTTATGATAATGCTTTATTATCCATTGCTTATTTAGAAACGTATCAAATAACCAAGAAAAAACGATATGCCCNGGTTGCTGAAGAAATTTTCACTTATGTTTTAAGAGATATGACGTCTAAAGAAGGGGGATTTTATTGTGCAGAAGATGCGGATTCAGAAGGAGAAGAAGGCAAATTTTATGTATGGACGAAGAATGAAATAAAAAAAATATTAGGAGNCGAAGATGGAGAAAAGTTGGCTACCTATTTTAATGTTACAGATAAAGGAAATTTTGAAGGAAATAATATTCTAAATTTAATTGATAGTTCTTTAGCAGAGGAAGAACCTTTTTTTATTAAGGAATGTAAAGAAAAATTGTTTTCTGTACGAGAAAAAAGAATTCATCCCCATAAAGATGATAAAATTTTGACTTCATGGAATGGCTTAATGATTGCAGCTTTAGCTATTGGTGCAAGAGTTTTAAAAAAAGAACAATATCAAATAGCAGCAGAAAGAGCAATAAAATTTATTGAAGAATATTTGACTCGGGTAGATGGTCGTTTACTTGCTAGGTATCGAGACGGAGAGGCTGATTTTCTTGCTTATGCAGAGGATTATTCATTTTTAATTTGGGGGTTGTTTGAATTATATCAAACCACCTTTAATCNAAGTTATTTAACAAAAGCGATACAATTAAGCCATGATTTAATCAAATATTTTTGGGATCAAGAACAAGGTGGATTATTTGTTTATGGTAAAGATAGTGAACAGCTTATTACAAGACCNAAAGAACTGTATGATGGAGCCATTCCATCAGGAAATTCTGTAGCAGCATTTAATTTTTTAAGGTTAGCNCAGCTAGTTGATGATCATGAGTTAGAAGAAAAAGGTAATCAAATATTAAAAAGCTTTGGGAGTCAGATTAATGAGTATCCTAAAGGATATTCCTTTGCTTTAATGGCTCAATTATTTTCTCAAATTCCTAAAAGAACCATTGTTATTGTTGCACGAGATAAAGATATTCAAGTAAAAAAAATGATGGAGATCATTCATGAACAATTTATGCCTTTTACTCTGATAACTTTTTATAGTAAAGATCAGATAGAGTTAAAAAATGTGATACCAAACATAGAGGATTATAAGATGATAGAAGAAAAACCAACGGCATATATATGTCAAAACTATACTTGCTATGATCCAATTACAGATTTTAACCAATTAAAAGAAATGTTACATTCTCCTCTTAAGATAAAGTAAAAGAGAGGATGACGTCTTTTGAAAAATGATATATAATATGTTTGGATAAGTTTTTTAAATGTATCGATACTTATCGTAAAAAGATGACAACTATGAATGCAAGAGATGAGGAGGAGTTTTCATGAGATTAGAACATGTAGGAATTTGTGCAAAAGATACAACGGCGTTAAAAGATTGGTATGTTAAGTTATTTGATTTTAAGATTGTATATGATAATAAAAAACCGATACCTACTTATTTTCTTTTAATGGAAGATGAAAGTATGCTTGAAATTTATCCTATGGAACAAGAAGATCCATCAAAGACAAATAAACATCAAGGGATTCGTCATTTAGCTTTTGGAACAGATAATATTGAAGAAGATTATCAAAAGCTATTAGATCATGATGTTGAAATTATTGCTCCTTTAAAAGAATCGGGTTCAGGTGTTAAAACAGCTTTTTTTAAAGATTTAGAAGGGAATATTATTCATTTTATTCAAAGGAAAAAAAGTTTATTAGANAAGAATAAATAAGCCTTTAAATTTAAATTTTTATAAGTCCCTATATGAAATTTCTATTGCGATTTTTATTCGGATAGTTTTGTTGAATTTAATAGAGTTAATATGAAAAAAATTTAGGTGGAAAATATATGGGGACTTATTATTTTTTCTGTCTATATATTTNATTATCTCCTATTTTTTCTTGAAATGTTTAGTCTATTTTATTAAATATTTAAGGACTTATCATGTAAAAAACTAATAGGAATATATTTCTTCAGTAAAAGTTAAGGATATATGGTATTTTATATATCGATTACGGTTATCATATAATATACATATACATAATGATACGAAGTTAGTAAAGGTTGTTTTTTCATCACTCTATCTTCAGTGAATAATGAAAAATATATAAGGATTTTTCTTGTATAAATACATACTTATATTTATAATATAAATGAACCCTCTTATTTATATTTTTGATACTGATTATCCAATTAAATTTTATAAAGTTTAATTACACATAAATAAGTAGAAGGTGTATACTTCAATAATAATGGTATTACGTTTACTTAGACAATGTGGATGAATATTTTAATATATGTTAGAATAACTGTAGAGGATAGGAGGATTTAAAAGTTACAAATATTTTTTGAGGAGGATTAATTTGAAAAGAACAGTAGGTACAACTTCTAGGGGTATTCGAGCTCCCATTATTAAACAGGGAGATAATTTAGTAAATATTGTCGTAGAATCTGTTTTACAATCTGCCAAAATGGAAAAATATCAAATTAATGATCGTGATGTTATTGGAGTCACAGAATCTTTGGTTGCAAGAGCCCAAGGAAATTATGCAAGTATTTCAGATATTGCAGCAGATGTTAATCAGAAGTTTACAGGAGATTTTGCTGTTGTTTTTCCTATATTAAGTAGAAATCGTTTTTCTTCTATTTTAAAAGGGTTAGCCATGACAGGGAAAAAAATATACTTATTTTTAACCTATCCTTCGGATGAAGTAGGTAATCATTTGATGGATATTGATGTAATGGATGAGTTAGGTATTAATCCTTATACGGATGTATTAAGTGAAGAGAAGTATAGAAGTTTATTTGGTGAAAAAGTTGTTCATCCTTTTACTGGTGTAGATTATGTAAAAATGTATAAAGATTTGGCTGCTAAGGATAATATTGAGATTTATCTTGCTAATGATCCTAGAGAAGTATTACGTTATACAAAGGAAATTTTAGTAGCGAATATACATGAACGACATCGAACAAAGCAAATATTATTAAAAGCAGGTGCAGAGAAGGTTTATGGCTTAGATGAAATATTAACAGAACCTATTAATGGTAGTGGTTATAATCCCCAATATGGTTTATTAGGATCTAATTTGGCTACCGACACAACCATTAAACTTTTTCCTAGAGATTGTGATATTTTTGTACATCAAACTCAACAATTAATAAAGGAAAAGACAGGGAAGCATGTAGAAGTAATGATTTATGGTGATGGTGCTTTCAAAGATCCGAGAGGTAAAATATGGGAATTAGCAGATCCGGTCGTTTCTCCAGCGTATACAAAAGGTTTGGAAGGAACACCAAATGAAATTAAATTAAAGTATATAGCAGACAATGAATTTCATGATTTAAATGAAGAAGAAGCAGAAATTCTTATGAGAGAAAAAATAAAAACGAAAGATAGTAAAATAATTAACGAGGCAGCAACATTAGGAACCACTCCAAGGCAGATTACAGATTTATTAGGAAGTTTATGTGATTTAACTAGCGGAAGTGGCGATAAAGGTACTCCTATTGTATTAGTTCAAGGATATTTTGATAACTATGCTACAGAATAGCGTTCATTTATGAACGCTATTTTTTTATCAAAATATAAATGATTTAATCAAATAATTTCAAAGTAAATGAGGATATGGAGATTTATTTTATACAAAATTTTATAGTTTTTTTAAATAGGTAGATAGATTATTGAATAAAGAAACGTTTAATATTTCACAAAGTGAAAAATAACTTTTGAATAGCGTACAGGTTATATCAATAAATTTTAGTCGATGAATAGTAGATGAAGGGACTAGTGGGATAGACAAAAGGGTAGAAAATTAGATCTAAAAGACAATGATAAGTTTACAGTTTGAAAAGACTATGTAATTCATTTGGCATAGTCTTATGGTTTATTTAGGGAATAGAATCAATAAATTTATCAGAATATTTAAAAATATAAACCTTTGATAAGAAAAACTTGCTAAAAAAAAAAGTCATGGTATAATCATAATAATATTTATTATTAAAAACAAAATAAGTAATAAAAAGGAGTGTAGAAATGAAAAGAGAAAAATTTGGTTCTAAATTTGGTGTTTTAGCAGCAGCAGCAGGATCTGCTATAGGTCTGGGAAATATTTGGAGATTTCCTTATATAGCAGGTCAAAATGGGGGAGCGGCATTTATTTTTATTTATATTATATTTGTTGCTGTACTTGGAATTCCTCTGATGATTTCTGAATTGACTCTTGGTCGGCATACTCGAGCAAATTCAGTAGGTGCTTATAAAGTTTTACGACCTAATAGTAAATGGAAGTATACGGGTACATTAGCGGTTATAACATCTTTTATTATTCTTTCTTTTTATTCTATTATTGCTGGTTGGGTATGTGCTTATTTACAACAAAGTATTACAGGTAAATTAATTAAAGTAGTGCCTAGTGAGTTGGAATCTTATTTTACTAATTTGTCAAGTAACACAGGTAGCGCACTATTTTGGAATGCTATTGTAATAGGAGTTACTGCTTTTATTGTTATTTCAGGAATTCAAAATGGAATTGAAAAATATAGTAAGGTTTTAATGCCTATTTTATTTTTTACTCTAATTGCGTTAATGATTCGTTCTTTGACCTTAGATAATGCTAAAGAGGGATTAGAATTTTTATTTAAGCCTGATTTTTCTCAATTAACTACTAAGTCTTTATTAGAAGCTTTAGGACATTCATTTTATTCTTTAAGCTTAGGTATGGGTATTATTATTACATATGGTAGTTATATTGGNAAAAAGGAAAACTTGGCAACGTTGTCATTACAAATTATTATAGCAGATACGTTAATGGCATTAATGGCTGGTATGGTTATTTTCCCTGCTGTTTTTGCTTATGGATTTGAACCTCAATCCGGTCCTTCATTAATTTTTATTACATTACCAGCTGTATTTCAAGCAATGCCCCTAGGAGCTGTATTTGAAACATTGTTTTTCTTGTTGGTAGCAATTGCTTCTATTACTTCTACAATGTCTTTATTAGAAGTTTCTGTTTCTTGTATTACACAAGAATTTAAAGTGAATCGAAAAAAAGCAACTATTTTATTAGCTCTTGGCGTGTTTTTATTATCTATCCCTAGTACTTTATCTTTTGGACTATGGAGTGAAGTACAAATATTTGGTATGAGTATTTTTGATTTTATGGATTTTATTGCGTCTTATGCCTTTTTAACTATTGGTGGTGGATTAACTTGTGTTTTTGTAGGATGGATTTGGGGAAGTCAAAATGCTTTTAAGGAATTAACTAGTGATGGTATTTATACAATGAAAGGGTTTAAAGTGTATGATTTTATTATAAAGTTTATTGCACCTATTGCCATTGGATTAATTTTCTTACATTCTACAGGTATTATAAAATTATAAGAGAATGGTTTTATAGTACAAATACCCTATAGATGATAAATCTATAGGGTATTTGTTGATTATAGAAAGTTTTTACGATATAAGTTTGATTACGATATTGGATAAAATGATTCAATAAGAAATCGAAGTTGTTTTATAAATGCTTGATCTAATTTTTTACTTCTTTTCTTAAATTTAGAGAAGTTCTTCTTATACTTTCTTCGAAGTTCTTGATTCAGATGTCTACGGCTGAGTAAATAATCAATATTATTAGAAGAAAGAATAAGACCATTTTGATTCATACAGATGCCTTCCCGTGCTAAGACCATAGCAGCCAATCCATAATCCTGAGTAATAATAATATCATTTTTTTCTATTTGATTGGCAATATAAAAGTCTGCACGATCTTTAGAACGATCTACAGTCACAATCTCTGCATAATCATCTGTGATTTCATGGCAATAGTTTTTGACAACAATAATATTTAATTTATATTCTTTTGCTATTTTAATGGCTAATTTTACGACGGGGCAACCATCTGCATCTACGAATATTTTCATTATATCACCTACTATGATTATATCATATAAAATATTAGGTATTACAAGGATTTTTAATTTTTATGATGGTATCCAAATATTTTATTATTAGAATGAGAGGTTTTATAAATAGTATATTAGTATAACAAATGAAAAATCTAGATAATTGTCTTTGTATGAGAATACATTGAAAAAATCTAGTTTTACATATACAATAATGTAATAGATTAAATTGTTATTCATAAGAGGAGAGTCTAATGCAGAGATTTTTTAAAATAATAATAGGAAGTGTATTTGTTGTGACTATATTTTTATATATTGAAAGTAATTGTATAGAAGTTTCAAGACATTCTATTCATTCTTCAAAAATACCAGATTCATTTCTGGGATTTAAAATTCTACAATTAACAGACTTGCATAGCAAATCATTTGGTAAAGATAATCAAAGGCTAATAAAGAAAATAAAAAAAATAAATCCAGATATAATAGTGGCTACAGGAGATATGCTAAATTCTCAAAATGACCAAGGATTAGTTTTTTTAAATTTGGCAGCTCAATTAACACCGAAATATAAGATATTGTATATAGTAGGAAACCATGAGCAAATTGCTAGAATACATGCGAATAAAATGAATTTTAATTGGTATACAGAGTATATTCAAAAATTAAAAAAATTAGGTGTTATTGTTTTAGAGGATGAAAAAGCTATCATAAATAAAAATAATGAACAAATTATTATATATGGTTTAGAAATTCCATTAATGTATTATAGTGAAGCGGGTACTCCTATGCAGGTTGAATTTAGTGAAAAATACTTAATCAATCATTTAGAAGAAAATGATAGAAAAAAATTTACAATACTTTTAGTACATACGCCTTTATATTTTTCATCGTATGTGAATTGGGGATCAGACTTGATTTTTGCAGGTCATATGCATGGTGGTATTATTCGTTTGCCTTTTTTGGGTGGAGTTTTATCACCAGAAAGAGACTATTTTCCAGAATATGATGGAGGAAAATACGAGTTAGAAAATTCTACTATGGTTGTAGGGAGGGGATTAGGAAATTATACTATTAATTTAAGAATTTTTAATCGTCCTGAACTTATGGTCGTTACATTGGATCATTAAAAAGATTTATTGGATCAATTGAAGTTTTTCTTTTCTAGTCAATTGTTTTATTTCATACTCTCTTTTTTGAGCAGAAATTCTATTTTTGTGTTTTTCATAATAAACTAATTTTACAGGGAGACGAGCTCTTGTATATTTTGCTCCTTTTCCCTGTGCATGAGTTTTTAATCTTTTAGTCAGGTTATTGGTCCATCCAGTATATAGAGTATGATCAGAGCATTCTAAAATATATACATAACACATATAATATCACCCAATATAGTATACCATTTTTTTGCTAGATAATCATAAAAAACATAGATAAAAATTCATATAGCTTAAAAGTTTCAAAGGGTATTTATTGATTTTATAAATACTAAGTAGTGATTCATATTTAAAAATTGTAATAGTTTTCGTGATATTTTTATAAGAAATACATGAAATAGTTAGCATAGGATTATTATAATGGGGAAAATAGTTATTCAACAATTCATTATATAATATTTTGATAATAATAGATATAAACATTTGGGATAAGGAGATATNTATGCGGCTAAATAATTTTATTAGTTCAACAGGGCTTTGTTCTAGAAGACAGGCAGATGAATTAATTATACAAAAAAAAGTAAAAGTAAATGGAGAAATAGCATCTTTAGGATATATTGTAGAATCTGGGGATCAGGTAGAAGTGAATGGTAAAATTTTAAAAAAGAAGAAAAACGATATTTATATTGCTTTGAATAAACCTGTAGGTATTACTTGTACAACAGAAAGACATATCAAAGGTAATATTATTGATTTTGTAAATCATCCGGAAAGAATTTTCCCTATCGGTAGATTAGATAAAGCATCAGAAGGATTGATTTTACTTACGAATGACGGAAGTATTGTAAATGAGATTTTAAGAGAAGAAAATCATCATGAAAAAGAGTATATGGTAACAGTAAATAAAAAAATTACTCCTGAATTTATCAAGGGTATGTCGAAGGGAGTAAAAATTTTTAATCCTGTTAAAAAAGAGCATACCATTACTAAACATTGCAAAGTTCTTAAAGTGAATGATCGAACATTTAAAATTATATTATCTCAAGGTTTAAATCGACAAATTCGAAGAATGTGTGCGAGCTTTGGTTATAGGGTAGTAAGGTTACAACGAATTCGTATTATGAATATTACTTTAAAGGGATTACCAGTAGGAAAATGGAGAAATTTAACGAAAGAAGAAGTAAAAATCCTTCGATTACAAAGTAAAATTAAGTAAATATGCAATTGGATAAGGAGATAAATAGGAATGAAATTGTATTGTTATATTCCTTTGTATATGATGCAGATAAAATAATTAGAGTATTGATGTAGAGAAGAGTAGAGATATAGTGTTAATGAGGTGTTTAGCATGAGGAAAACAATTGGGATATTGGCTCATGTAGATGCGGGTAAAACTACATTTGCAGAGCAGCTGTTATATCATGGAAAAAGTATAAAGAAAAGAGGAAGAGTAGATCATAAAAATGCTTTTTTAGATCATCATAATATAGAAAAAGATCGAGGGATTACAGTATTTTCCGAACAAGGTACTTTTGTATATAAAAATGTTACATACTATTTATTAGATACCCCGGGTCATATGGATTTTTCTTCTGAAATGGAAAGAGCGATTCAAGTTATGGATTATGCCATTATTATTATTAGTGGAGTAGAAGGAATCCAAGGTCATACAGAAACTGTATGGCAATTATTAAGAAAGTATCAAGTACCGACTTTTTTCTTCATTAATAAAATAGATCGAGTAGGTTCTAATGTACAAGAAGTACTAAAAGAAATACATATAAATATTACCAAAAATGTTTGCTTTATTTATAATAATGTTAAAAAGGAAGAAATGAAGGAAGAACTTATAGAATTTATGGCAGAACGAAATGAATATCTCTTTGAGCTGTATATTGAAGGAAAATATGATAAAAATTTATGGTTTACTTCTATGAAAGAAATGATAAAACAGAACAAAATATTTCCATGTTTTAGTGGATCAGCGTTGCAAGATCAAGGGATTGCAGATTTTTTAGAAGTATTCCATGATTTAACTTTTACAGAATATACGCATCACGGGGAATTTGGGGGTCGCGTTTATAAAATACGTTATGATAAGCAAGGAGTTAGAATGACTTATATAAAAGCATTACAAGGTACTTTAAAAGTAAGAGATGAAATAAGGTATGGTAATCAGGAGCATTTTATTTTGGAAAAAGTAACTCAGATTAGGGAATATAATGGTTGTAAATTTCAAACGGTCAATACAGTTTCGGCAGGACAACTTTTTGCCGTAACTGGCTTAACGAGAACAAAAGCGGGAGATGGTATTGGAAATATCCAAGGGGAAAATAGGAGTCAAATAATACCAACAATGAGATCAAAAGTGTTATTTGATAAAGCTTTACATCCTAAAGATGTCTTATACTATTTTAGGATATTAGAAGAAGAGGATCCTGCTTTAAATGTAGAATGGAATGAAACTCTACAAGAAATACAAATTCATGTTATGGGNCTTATTCAATTAGAAGTACTTAAAAAAGTAGTAGATGAAAGATTTGGTTTAGAAATCTATTTTGGACCTTGCGAAATCTTATATAAAGAAACAATATGTAGAAAGGTTACTGGATGTGGTCATTTTGAACCTTTAGGACATTATGCGGAAGTTCATTTTTTATTAGAACCAGCTAAAAGAAATACAGGAATTCTATTTGAAAGTCGTTGTCATCCTGATGATTTATCTGTAGGCTATCAAAATTTAATTCGTTCACATTTATATGAAAGGGATCATAAAGGTATATTAACTGGTTCGCCTATAACGGATTTAAAGATTACCTTATTAACAGGCAGGTCTCATAATAAACATACTAGTGGTGGTGATTTTCGAGAGGCTACCTATCGTGCTTTACGACAAGGATTAGAAAAAACAGAAAATATATTACTGGAACCATATTATCGTTTTAAATTTAAAGTAGAACTAGATCAGATAGGGAAAATTTTAACAGATATTACAAAATTACATGGAACTTTTAAATCTCCGCAAGTTACGGGACATAAAGCCATAATCACAGGTAGAGGACCTGTGGCTATGTTTATGAATTATACGATGGATTTTATAGCCTTTACTCAGGGTAAAGGGAGTATGAGCTTTATCTTTGATGGATATGATTTTTGTCATAATACAGAAGAGGTGATTAAGAAAAAGAAATATAATAAAAATGCTGATTTGGAATATACCTCTAGCTCCATTTTTTGTTCTAAAGGACAATCATATACAATAAAAGGAAGTAAAGTGGAAGAACATATGCATTGTTTATAAAACGAAATTAATCAACTTTAGATTGTAATAAATCTTCCGCTTCATCAGTTGTAATTTCTTTAATGAGACTAATTTCATCAATTAAAAATCTTTGGGCTTTGTCTAACATTTGTTTTTCACTAGAGTTTAAAGGTTTTTTCTTATTTAAAAGGATTAAATCAATAACAACTTCTGCGGTTTCTTGTAATGAACCAGATTTAATTTTTTTCATGTTCATTTGTTGTCTTTGTTTAGAGTTTAAAGATTCTAATGAGTTAGATTGTCTTTCGTGAAATTTTCGTAACACTTTTTCCAATGTAGAAACATCACTAATTAAACGTACATTTGAATCAGATATTTTATCAACAGGTATCATAATTTCCATATTACCAGTTAGCATTTTAATAATATAATACGATCGTTTTTTTCCTAAAAACTCTTTTTCTTCAATGCTTTTAATAATACCTGTTCCTTGCATGGGATATACAATACTATCACCAACTTCAAACAAAAAAAACACCTCCATGATATAATGTTAATTTTTATTATATCATAAGGTTGGAAAAATATCAAATATACTATGATATCATGAAGGATATAATCATGTCAATGATTTATTTTTTTGATTTGATAAATATTGTTACAAAGTATTTGAATTTATAGTATTAAATATTCGAGGTGAAATATAAATTTTTCACTAAAGAATAGTATCTGATAGAATGATTGTTGTTCTTATTGAATTGTAGTATATTATAAATCAAGTTATAATAATGAGAAATAAAATGAGGAGGCTATATAGATGTATACAAAGTCAGAACTTTTAACTCATCTTAAAAAATTAAATATTGATCCTAAAGGAACTTTATTAGTTCATTCTTCAATGAAAAGTATAGGAAAAGTAGAAGGGGGAGCAGATACTGTTTTAGATGCCTTATCTGAATATATGCAAGATGGGTTGTTAGTTTTACCGACTCATACATGGTCTTATATTAATGCAAAAAACCCCAAGTTTTATGTAGATCGTTCTCCTTCTTGTATTGGTATATTGCCTGAATTATTTAGAAAAAGAGAGGGAGTTATTCGATCCCTACACCCAACTCATTCTGTAGCTGCTTTAGGAAGGGATGCAGAAGAGTTTGTAAAGGGGAATGAATGTTATGATACCCCTTGTGCAAGGAAATCACCTTGGGGAAAATTATTGGATAGAAATGCAGATATTATGCTTTTAGGAGTAGATTTACGAAGAAATACATTTATTCATGGAATTGAAGAATGGGCAGATATACCAGGTAGATTAACATATGATCATGAACAACTTTATACAGTGTTATCAGATGGTACAGAAATATCTGTTCNTTCACGAAGACATTGTGGTGATTCTTGGTCTGAATATTTTTGGAAAGTAGATGAAATTTGTGAAAAAAATAAGGTAATGCATAAAGGATTTTTTGGAGATGCATTAGTACGTATTTGTAAAGCAGAACCTTTGACAAAATTACTTACTACGATGTTGAAAATTAATCCTAATTTATTTTCGGATAATCAGCCTTTAAACATGACTTTATATCAACATTTAGTGTAAAAATAGAGTTATTTATTGTTTGAAGAATATTTCTTTTAAATAATGAATATTGTATCCGCTAAGGGCAAGTAATAGTTGAGAAGGAAAGTAAAAAATCCAAATTAAAAATTCAAAAGGACCATGATTGAGAATATTAAACAATCCGACATTGAGATCACAGATAACAAAGAGAAACATTCCTAGTGCTATCATAGTAGAGGTTTCTTTAGGATATAGATGTTTATTTATAGTGTTTATAGCAATAATAAAACTTATAATTAATAGTCCTCCATAAATAATACTAATGAAATATAGAGAATTTTGGATATTTGTAGGCTTGAATAGAAAAGAAATTAAAAAAAATAAGATATAAAATATAGAAATCTTTAATAAATTCTGTTTAAATACTCTATAGGTCTGTTTATGTCTTACTATATATGTAATTTGTACTAAGATAAAAGCACACACTCCCAGTGTATTCCAATTAAGAAATAGGAAAAAAAAGTCTGCCATACCGGTGAAAAAAA
>JGI24707J26582_10000731_pt1 | contig 26001 bp, 27 predicted proteins | sample BioPla1DNA1_FD_26582 | JGI IMG/M metagenome (IMG submission 26582)
AAGGATGCGACTCGAGTTATAATTCAACTCGTTGATAAGTATGACAGGCCATTGCCGTTTATTAATGCTGTTGCAAAAATAAAACTATCCGGACCAGCCCGTATTCAGGGACCTGAAGAAATAGTGCTGACGGGGGGATCGGCAGGATTCTGGGTTGAATCCAACGGCGTTTTCGGTGAAATAAGCATTGAAATTTCATGTGCAGGGTTTGAGGAGAAGATCAGAATTTCGGTGGAATAGGAAAAAATAAATGTTGTAAAATAAATATTTGAGGTGAATTATGGATTATGCGAAAGAGTCATTGAGACTACACAAGGAATGGAAAGGGAAAATTGAAGTAGTTGCAACTGTTCCCGTTGAGAGTAAAGAAAATTTATCTCTTGCATATACACCCGGTGTAGCAGAACCGTGTCTGGAAATTCAAAAGGATGTTAACCAGAGCTACGAGCTGACAAGGCGTCATAATTTGTGTCTGGTTGTCACAGATGGAAGTGCTGTGCTGGGACTCGGCGATATTGGCCCCGAGGCCGGTATGCCTGTCATGGAGGGCAAATGCGTATTATTTAAGAAGTTCGGTAATGTAGATGCGTTTCCCCTGTGCATAAAATCAAAAGATGTGGATGAAATAGTTAATACCATCTATTTGATAAGCGGCAGCTTCGGGGGAGTTAATCTGGAGGATATTGCCGCTCCGAGATGCTTTGAGATAGAAAGAAAGCTTAAGGAAAAATGCGATATTCCGATCTTTCATGATGACCAGCACGGAACAGCCGTGGTTACTCTGGCCGGACTAATTAATGCCTTAAAAATAGTAAATAAGAAAAAAGAAGATGTGAAGGTAGTTATTAATGGTGCCGGCGCGGCAGCAATTTCCATAACAAGACTTCTTCTTAGTGACGGCTTTAATAACATTATACTTTGTGACAGAAGCGGTTCAGTTTATGAAGGTCGTAATGAAGGCATGAACCCGATAAAAGAAGAAATATCTCTTGTTACAAATAAGGAGAAAAGAGCCGGATCATTGGCAGATATGCTAAAAGGAGCAGATGTGTTTATCGGTGTGTCTGCTCCCGGAGTTGTTACAGCAGATATGGTAAAGACCATGGCAAAGGACGCAATCATATTTGCTTGCTCAAACCCTAAACCTGAGATCTTCCCAGAAGAGGCGAAGGCAGGAGGGGCAAAGGTTGTTGCAACCGGCAGAAGTGACTATCCGAATCAGATTAATAATGTGCTTGCTTTTCCGGGAATTTTTCGAGGGACGTTTGATGTTAGGGCAAAGGACATAAATGATGAGATGAAAATAGCGGCAGCGTATGCATTGGCAGGGCTTATCAGTGATGATGAGCTGAACCCGGATTATATTATTCCTGCTGCATTTGACCCAAGAGTGGGAAAGGCAGTTGCCGAATCAGTGGCGGAAGCTGCCAGAAAATCAGGTGTGGCAAGGATATAGAAGATAATTTCTTGAATATCAGGAAGGCTAAAAGCCTTCCTTCTCTTTTATGCTATATATTCCTTACGCCGAACAAACTTGGAACATGCTCTTCTCATACTTCCATCGCACTTTCTGACTGAGAACATCCCGCATACACCATACGTATTTATGTGCTCGTGAGGATGAAATATAAAGAATTCGCAGTCGCAGCAGCGATAAAAATCGAGTTTTTTAAAATCATCCAATATAAAATAGTGATGGGATGAGCAGCAATAATTCTCAGAAACTATACCCTTTTCACGGCAGAGGATATCATTGGTAATACCAACGCGTTTACCCTTCATGCAGTTTTTGCAGGATCTTCTTTCCGGTTTTTTAACCACACAAGGCTTGACCTTTTCCTTAAAATTTGGGGGTATGGATTTCATGTACTGAACTCACCCTTTGTGTAAAATTAATCCTTTAAATTATAACATATTACCCAATTATAGCTCCAAATTTACAGATGCTATATTGTTTTTAACGGTTATAATGTATAATTATTAAAAAGGATATCGGGGTGGACGAAATGACAAGGATATACCGAATCAGATATATTCCTTCAGAAACTATTGATTTATCCTCAGACAAATTATTATATCGTGACAATAAATATCTCATTACCCAATGGACCCCTATTAAGCCGAGAAATGATATAACAAGCGGTATTTCCTGTGCTTTTCTGGAGGAAGGCTGGAAAATAAGTGCTTTCTTCGGTCAGGATAATCAAATTATTTACTGGTATTGTGATGTGGTTGATGTCAATTTTGTTCAGGAAACAGATACTTATTATTTATATGATTTGCTGACCGATATCAAAATATTACCGGACGGCCGGGTAGAAATAATAGATTTGGACGAATTGGCAATAGCATTTGAGGAGCATCTTATAACCAAAGAACAATTAATAATGTCATTAAAGCAAAGCAGCAGTCTATTGAATTTAATTTATACCTGCGATATTCCAAAATATGTAAGGGAAATAATTCTTGATCACACAGGTATTGGAGTGTAAAGAATGCCGACAGATATGAACGATTATATTAATGCCAGAAGAATGGGGCTTAAAGAATATTCATTCCATGTTTCGCAGGGCAGAAACGGTTATTTGCCTTTTCTTGATGGTGTCCTTAAGAATATAGATATCGTTTCAGAAGTTGATTTAGGTATTGTGGAAATTCCTTTGAGAAAGGTTAAGGGCACATATTCTTACCTGAGGAGCATTTCATTTGCACAAAATTTCATGCCTGTTATGGATATTGACTCCGAGATGGCAATAAAATGGCAGAATGTATGTAATATCCAGAATGAAGAAGGGCTGCGGGACCCAGTTAAAGCTTATGAATATCTTAATTGGTTCTATATCATTGAAGGAAATAAAAGAATCAGTGTTCTTAAGTATATGGATGTTTATTCCTACCACGCACATGTTACACGCCTTATACCAAAGTATGATGAGAATAATAAAGATATCCGGATTTATTATGAATTCATGGATTTTTACAAGAAAACCGGCATAAATGATATTTGGATGACCAATGAAAAGAGTTTTTCCGAGCTATGGGAGATAATAAAGGATTATAAGCCCAAAAGCAGATATGCTGAAAAGCCGGATAGATTTAAATATTTTCTGAGCGCAGTATATAACAGCTTTAGAAATGCATTCTATCAGCTGGGTGGAGATAAGCTTTCCATAACGACAGGGGACGCATTTTTAGATTATCTGAAAATCCATGGCCTTAACGATGAATACACCGAGGAGGAATACAAGGAAAGAATATGGAGACTGCTTTCCGAGCTGAAGTATTATTCAGGTCCTGAAACGATAGACATACAGCAAAGCCCCAGTTTGAAGACTGAAAAGAGTCTGGTAGGGAGAATTGTAAACTTTATGCATAATGATAATCTGAAAGTTGGATTTGCCCACTCTACCGACAAGAATACTTCCAGCTGGACCTATTCACATGAATTAGGACGAGTGCATCTTGAACGAACTTTAAAGGATGATGTGACCACCGTTTCAAGATTTAATCTGCCCGAAAGCAATGAGGCGGCTCCAATCCTGCAGCAGATGGTAGACGAAGGCTGTAATATTATATTTACAACCACCCCAGCTCTTATAAACCCCACACTGAAGGTGGCCATGGACAACCCTGAGTGCAACTTCTTAAACTGTTCGTGCGTACACTCTTTTAAGCATGTAAACACATACTTTGGCAGGATTCATGAACCTCGTTTTTTAAGCGGTATAATTGCAGGTACAATGAGTGAGTCCGGGAAAGTTGGATATATAGCGCCATACCCGGCAGCAGATATTTTAAGTGGCCTGAATGCCTTTGCCATGGGAGCCCGTATGGTGAATCCCAGGATAGAAGTATATATTAAATGGGCTGTTAACAGTAATATAATTGCTGAAACTGAAGAAATAACCCGGGAGCTTGCTTCAACAGGGACAGATATAATATCCCATCACAATACTCTTATTAACCGTAAGTTTGCAAAAGAGTACGGGGTATATACGATTAAACGTAATGATGCGGGTCAGTATCTGCCCGATAAATATTTAGCTGTTCCCATTTGGAATTGGGGAATTTTCTATGAAAAGTATATACGCAGCATTCTGGCTGGAGGAACCCGCCTGGGAATAGATAATGCAGCCACCGGGAGAGTCAGGAATTTCTGGTGGGGTCTTGATTCAGGACTATTGGATTTCTTCTACGCGAAAAGCCATGTACCCGCAGCAACAGGAAGAATGGTTGAATTCTTCAAGGCATCAATAATATCTCAAAACTATAATGTTTTTACCGGCCCGATATACGATAATAGCGGAAATCTTGTTGTGGAAAGCGGTGAAGAGCTGGAAAGAGAGAGAATACTTTCAATGAACTGGCTTGTTGAGGGTATTGTCGGACAGATTCCTCAAAATTATAAAAATCGCCCTACAAGTGATTTATCTACAGGAAAGATTGTATAGCAACAAGAATTCTAAAGACCGATCTCTTATTCCGGGATATCTAAAATATAATAACCGGCTGCATCGATAACCGTTATATTATTATACAGTATAAAACGGGGAGCTCGTCCGAATTTAAGATGCATATGGCCATGAAAAAAATATCGGGGCTTATATTTTTCCAGGAGAGGCAAAAATGCTTCAAAACCGGTATGACAGACATCATCCCCGTCACTGATTCCAAAGGCGGGCGCATGGGTGACCAGAATGTCAAAGCCCTTTTTCATATAAAGCTGAAATCTTAATTTTCTTATTCTTTTTTCCATTTGTTTTTCTGTATATTGGAACGGGGGCACAGAATATCTGTCATGATAGCTGTATTTCTTGCTGCCTCCTAATCCAAGTATGCGAAAGCCGTTAAATTCGACAAGTTTATCTTCTATACTGTCACATCCTCCGGGAGGATTATCGATGTATCCGGTATCATGATTGCCATGAACATAGAATACAGGAACGTGAATCATTGTAGCAAGATAAGAAAGATATTCGCTTTTTAAATCTCCGCAGGAAATAATAAGGTCTACTCCCTCGAAACGTTCTGCATCAAAGTGATCCCAAATGTATTCACTTTCTATGTCTGCTACAAGTAATATCCGCATCTTCCTGCTCCGTGATGTTTGAAAAAAGCATTGTGCCTTTTATGGATTTAATGGTATTATAAGCCATTGAAGAGTTTATCACAAGTAAAAAGCTTAAAACAATTGATATATAGTGATACAATAGTAAAAAAGCATGAAAATATTAAAGATGTCAGGAGCTGAAACATGGATAAGGAATCCTTTTTGTTGACCGTGTCATATAATGAGAAAGGCCTGGTACCCGTTATCACGCAGGATCAGCAGACGGGAGAAGTGCTGATGATGGCCTGGATGAACGAGGAAGCTTTAAGGCTTACTCTTGAAAGGAAAAGAATGGTCTATTACAGCAGAAGCCGCAGGAAGCTCTGGATGAAGGGTGAAACTTCAGGTCATTTCCAGAATCTGGTTTCTGTTTCTATTGACTGTGATGGCGATACACTATTAGCCAGAGTAATACAGGAGGGAGCCGCATGCCATACCGGAAACAGAACATGCTTTTACAGGCATCTTGAATCCTGAATATAGTTGCACAAATGGTGCAATTCTGCATAAATAATAGTATTTATCGAAAATAAGAAAACAGGAAGGAATTTTGTCATGAGCGAGAAATTCAAAATTTTAAATGAAATTTTTGACGTTGTTACCGACAGAAAGGCTAATCCCAAAGATGGATCCTATACAAATTATCTTTTTGATAAAGGTATAGATAAAATCTGCAAAAAAATCGGAGAGGAATCCTCGGAGGTAATAATTGCGGCCAAGAACAATTCACCGGAAGAAACCCGATATGAGATAGCCGATCTTATATATCACCTTACTGTGCTCATGGTAAACCAGGGTCTTACATGGGACGATATTATGGAGGAGCTTAAGAAGAGAAGATAAGAGTTTTTAATGAACAGGGGCTGTCCTGGAATAGGGCCATGTCATTCAAAGGTCATATAAGGGCCGAATAATCTTAAGAATGACTGCCATATTCTGAGACAGCCCCTTTTATAATTTAGAATATTATAAAANTACCCTATTGTATTAAATTAAACAAAATGTTACAATACTTAACAGTTAAAATATTCAAGGTGTAGTTAAATATGAAAATAGGGGAAATAATTGCTGAAAGATATAAGCTTGTCGATCTTTTGGGTGAGGGAGGCACATCTGCGGTATATCTTGCAGAAAATATAGTACTGAATAATCTATGGGCTATTAAGGTTTTATCCAAAAGCAGTCACTTGCTTTCCTTTGATATGGAGGAAATAGAAATATTAAAAAATCTAAGCCACCCCATGTTGCCAAGAATAGCCGATTTAACTGAGGATAAAGAAAATTACTACATAGTGATGGACTATATCTCCGGGTCAAATTTATTGAAAATAATCGACAGCCAAGGGAAAGTACCTGAGAAAATACTTCTTAAATGGACGGAGGATCTTCTGGGGGTATTAATGTATCTTCATAGCAGGATACCTCCAATAATATACAGAGATTTAAAGCCTGCAAATATAATAGTTGATGACTCAGGCACATTAAGGCTTGTTGACTTTGGTACAGCAAGATATCACACCAATGAAGTAACAGAAGATACAGTCTACATAGGTACTCAGGGATATGCCGCACCTGAACAGTACGGTATCGGGCAGAGTGACCAGAGAACAGACCTGTTTAACCTTGGTATGACTATTATACATCTTGCTACTGGTATTCATCCGGTAAAGCTGGAATCGGAAAGAAAAAAAGATGCATTGAAAAAAGCAGGTATATCACAAAAATATATACGCTATATTCTCAAGCTCACACAAACAGACCGGAACAAAAGATTCCAGACATGCGATGAGGCAATTAGTGAGCTGAGCAAGATAATAAAACCCGAAGGACTCTTGTTTAAATGCGGAATACACAAAAAAGCCAAAGGCAGCTTTAAGGGGATGATAGGAATTGCCTCAGTGCTGCCGGGAAGCGGGGTAACATCTCTATGCCTTAATATAGGAAAACACTTAGCGGATAACAAAGTCAGTTCTGTATTGGTTGAACTCAATTCCAGCGGAGATTTTGAAAGGATAAGAGCATACTTAGATGAGCTTGGAGAGGTCAAAATGCAAAATGAGAGCCGATTTGAAGTAAATAACCTTACGTTCTATCCTCACGCATCAGACCTCGGCGGGGTGTCCAGAAAAGGTGTCGATGCAATAATACTTGATCTTGGCCACCTGAACAGCGAAAGAAAAATCAGTCAGCTTAATCATTCTGATATAAGGATCATTCTGTGTCCATGCGTGCCTTGGAAATTCAACATTTTTTCTGAATGTAACAAGAATATTAAATCACCGGCGAAGAATGAATGGATTTATGCGGCAAGCAATTTGCAAAGACAAGATGGGCAAAAATTGAAAAAGCTTCTGGGGTGCAAGGAAATAGTGCTTTATTCTACTGCAAAGAACCCTTTTTATCCCAGCGCAGAAGAGCAAAAGTGCGCAGGAGATATGTTTGACAGAGTATGCAGATTAGCAGGCAAATTATGAAAAAATAAGGAGGTAAAAAGGTGATTTTAAGGCCACAACGTTACAGGACTTTATTAGGATTTCTGGCCGGGCTTTTTCTTAGCTTAATTATTGCAGGAGCAGGCTATTTTTACTACCAGAATAATACATACATGATGACTGAACAAGAACAGATGCAAATCAGACAACTGGCTGTGAATGAGTACAAGCAAAATAATCCTACAAGTCTGGTATATAGAATTGTAGCGGGGAAAAAGTCAGGTGAGGTTTTGCTCGATAAAGATATTGCACCAGCCGAAATCAGTTCAGATCTTGTACCTGCCGATGCCGTTACAGATCCTTCCCTGGCCATTGGCAAGGTAATAAGATGCAGTATTTTATCAAACACAATAATAACCGACTCACTTTTATATGGAAAGCAGGATTATCCTCATGATATGAGGCTGGTAGAATACACAGTACTCAATATACCGCAAAAACTCCAAAAATCAGAATTCATCGATATTAGGATTATGTTTCCAAATGGTTTGGATTATATTGTTCTTTCTAAAAAGCAGGTTGTTGATTTGGAACGACCGGAAGAAAACCAAAAAAGCATAATATGGTTTCATGCAGGAGAGGAGGAGATTCTAAGAATGTCAAGTGCCATAGTTGACGCAAGTATTGTAGAGGGAACTGTATTGTATGTGCTGCCCTATATAGCGCCTGACATTCAAAATGAAGCAGTCAGAACATATCCGTCCAATCCTGAGGTTCAAAAATTAATACTGGAAGATCCTAACATCATCAGTAAAGCTGTAACTGAATTGGAAACCCGTAATCGTGAGCTGTTTGAGAAAAGAATAGATGAAGACTATCAGTATACAGGAAGGAATAAAGTGTTTGGTGAAAACAAAACCGTGATTTCTCCTGATTCTTATGAGGATAAAGCCATTGAAGCAGAAGAAGTAAGAGTAGAAGATAATCTTTAGGAGGAAACTGATGAATGTAGCTTTTTTGGGAGAAAGTACAGAGGAAAAGCGTTTTTTGATACTATGTCTTGCTAAAATTGCATCATGCCATGAAAATATTACGGTGTTGTCGAAGAAAGCATATTCATTTGATGAAATCGGCGAGAATTATGAGTATTGTGGAATTGAATTTGTAATGATTAAAGAAGGGGAAAACCCTTTGTCCGGGATTTCAGAAACTGCAAATTATTTTGTGGATGTGGAAGAATATATAGAAATTCCAGACAGTTTTAAAGTAATAGTAATCAGTGAAACTACAAGGACAAAACTTGAAAGCTGTATTAAATTAGTCGGGGAGTTTGCATGGTTTCAGCCGACCTTAAATATTTATATTATATATCTTAATATTATGGAATACTGCAAAATAGGGAGGCAATACCTCAGCTGTTTCTGGGAACACGGTCTGCCAAGTTTTACTGAGATTGCCGGCACTAATGAAATATATTTTGAAGAAAAAAACCGCATTGTAATGATAGAAAGTCAATATTCAAACAGATTACCCATCAGGAAACTGTCATCACCCATTAGAGCGGTACTAAAAAATATAATCCGGTATATTTTTTCTTTGGATCCAAAAGAGGCTAAAGCAGTACTAAAAAGAGCTGAAAGGATGAAATAGGATGCAGATTTCATTTTGGTCAAACATGCACGGTCAGGGTGCCACCAGTGCCACAACCGCAGCAGTGGCTTCTGCTATTGCACAAAAAACACCATTAAAAACCTTGATAGCTCATAATCAAATGGAAAGAAGTGCAATAGAAGGCTATTTGTTTAAAGAGACAAACCGGAAGCATAGTATTCATAATCTCAGTAATCAGGGGATTGATGCGCTGTTAAGACTTATGAAAAACGGCAGATTAAAATCGGAAATGATTGCAGATTATACATATTCAGTTCTGAAAAACCATCGGATGGATCTGCTTTTGGGAACAGAAAAAAAACATAAAATGACACAAGAGGATCAGGAGCTTTTTTTAAGCATATTAAGCTGTGCAAAAGATTTTTATGACCTGATAATACTGGATGTTCACAGCGGTCTTAAGGAGGATATCAGCATGAGTATTCTTAAACGTTCTGATATTATTGTGTTTTGCATTAATCAGAACAACTTTTTGCTCGAGGATTTGACAACCATTTTCAATGAATATGAATTTTTGACACAAAAGCAACACGCATTTGTTATAGCACGATATGAAAAGCATAGTGGCTTAACAGGAGCCAATATCGCAAGAAGATACAAAGTGAGCAGAAGTTCTATTTTTAAAATTCCCAACAGCCCGCAACTATTGGATGCATTAAACTCTGGCAGAGTATATGAATATGTTGCATTTAACCAAAGCTCAAGGCGCGGGGAAGCGAAGGATGTAATCAGCTCTTTAAACCGGCTTTGTGAGTACATTGTTGAAGGGTGCGATAAAAGTTGCCGTTAATGATAAACCTTGTAATGATTATATTAATATTGCTTAGCATGAGTATATCCCTGTACTTTTTCTTTGTTTCTAAGAGATATCACAGAGAGACAGCTGATAATGAAGATCCCCAGAAGTACACTATTCCGGCTCTTATTGAATATGTCAAGGATTGCCTTAATGAAATAACAAGAACAAATTTATTTGAGCTGGGTCTTAATGAAGTGGAGTTTAAGAAACAAACCAATAAAAGAGCTGAATTAAAGAAAGCTTTAAAGGTATGCATGCATGGCTCCATTGTAGATAAGCAGTTTGTCAAGGCTTTTATCTATGATATTCTACATGCTTATATTCCAAACGAAAAAATTAATTCAATTATCCCTTTTAACAACCCGTACCTTCTCTCAACCAAAGACAAGTTTTCAATTCTTATTCACATGCTAAGAAAAGAGCATGGAGCAAATGCCCTTTCACATCTGATTGAAACATTTGAACTGGATAAGTTAAAGAAAAACGAAAATGAAGAATATTGCTACTATATATCCGGACAGGAAATCGATAATATTTATGACAACATGGAATTTATACTCACAAAGGAAGACAGACTTGAGGTTATCACCCAGACAGTATATGAGCAATACAAAGGGTTAGGAGCCATAGACGAAATCAGGGATATGAATATTGATGGCGTATCTGCGGGAGTATCCGGAGTAACCGGAGATTTTTTTGAATTTTCAGATTTTCGGGAACAGATGAACCGGAAGATCCGCTATCAAAGAAATTATGAAAGCATTTGGATTTTTTATAAAGGCAAATCTATAAAACTTGATTTTTTGGGATTCGAAAGTGAAAGCGAACTAAAAAGAGTATGCCAGATAATATACCGTTATAACCGTGGAGGACAGCTTTCGGAAACTACGGGATACAGAGTCAACGAGATGAAGGATGGAAGCCGTATTCTGGTTGTTCGTCCACCATTTTCTGAATCATGGGCATTCTTTGTTCGTAAATTTTATATAAAAAATGTAACACTTGAAATGCTTATTCGGGATCAAAATGCCTATTTGCCTGTTAATCTTATCAAATACATAGTAAAGGGCGGCATGATTACTGCTGTAACCGGACAGCAGGGGAGCGGGAAAACCACGATGCTAATGGCAATGGTAGAACATATCTATGCCACCTTAAACCTTCGGATACAGGAAATGGCTTTTGAGCTTAATTTAAGAAAGCTATATCCGGGAAGAAATATTTTGTCATTCAGAGAAACCGAGACTATTACAGGACAAATGGGCCTTGATATTCAAAAAAAGACAGACGGAAGCGTAAACATACTTGGTGAAGTGGCTACCGACCCGGTTGCAGCCTGGATGATACAGATGTCTCAGGTGGCCTCGTTATTTACTTTATTCACCCATCATGCCAAAACTACCCGTGATCTTGTTTATTCTCTGAGAAACTCCCTGTTAAAATGCGAGATGTTCAATAACGAAAAAATAGCCGAACAGCAGGTGGTTTCGGTTTTAGATTTTGATATACACCTTGCAAGAGACTATGAAGGAAAACGGTATATTGAGCGAATAACAGAGATAGTGGAGCTTCCTGATATACCTCTGCCTCATGATTTCATTTACAAAAAGGATCCTGGAGAAAAATCGGCTTCTTTCATGGAAACAACCGCTGAATACTACAAAAAAATGACTGATAAGAAAATCTTTGAGTGTCGTAACATTATTGAATTCAGAAATGGCCAATATATCGTTGTAAATCCAGTCACAAAATATAGAATAGAAAAAATGAAAAGTGCAATGACCAGAAAAGATGCGCAACAATTTGATAAATTTCTATTTAAGCACTTTGGCCCGGGAATTGAGGTGAACGTGTGAATATATATATTATTATCGGAAGCACATGTTTCTTCCTTGCATTATTATTAATAATAATAAATTTCGTTTATTCAAGGAAACGAAATAATGCAGGAAAAAGCCTAAGACAGGAAGGGCAAAGGTTTTATGCATTCTATATTTCGTTGTATCGCAGTTTTAGCAGATTACCCATTTTAAAAAAGCTTTTGCATAACATTAGAAAAAGACTTGAAGTGTATACCGTATCTGATGAAAAAAACATCAGAAAAACAACGGTTACTCTTCTTTTGATTACAGCAGTGACATATATAACTATTGTAATTATGTTCTGGGTTCTAACACGTGATTTGTTGCTTCTGATTCTATTTGCGGTACTTTTATCCTTTATCGGAGATACAATAATTGAGCTCTTTATAAGCAACCTTCAGAGTAAGCTTCTAAGACAGCAAATTAAATATCTGGAACTTTTGAGACATAAATACTATGAGCAAAAATCTGTAGAGGATGCCAATCTGGAGGTCTGTAATCTACTGAACAAGGAAGGAACGTTTGAAGTCTACACCCAGGCAGAACGGATAAATGACATGCTTTTTTCCAAAAATGTGGAAGAGGAACTGGAGAGGTATTATGAAACAGCTCCGAATAAATACTTTAAGATGCTGGCAGGCATTATTTTTATCACTAAGGAATATGGGGACACCTATATTAAGGACAGCTCGGTTTTTGTACGGTGTATAACCTATCTTGACAGCGAGATAAAAGCTGAACTGTACAAGCGTGAAAAACTAAAATACGCTTTGAAAAGTCTGACAACGATATCCCTTCTTCCCCTGTTTTTCTTAAAACCTCTAAGGAATTGGGCATCAGGGAGCTTTGCTCCTCTGGAATCATTTTATACCAGCAGAATGGGCATTATCCTGGGTATGGCAACAGTATTGACTTCGATTGTTTGCTATATAATTTTAAGAAATCTACAGCGTTTTGATAAAAACATAAATATCGGATATGTCAAAAAAACATTTGAGGAGCGGCTTTACGACAAATTGCTTCATCCGGTAGTGGACAGACTGGTACCACGAGAATATTCAAAGCAGTCACAATACTTAACAGAACTGATCAAGAGCGCAATGGCACCTGTTAATATATATTCGCTGTATGTGAGAAGGTTACTGATCGGGTTAGTTGCGTTTATTTTTGGGGTTTGCATGTTTTTGGGACTGAATGCATACAGCAGATACACAATTCTTTATTTGCCTCAGATGCCGGAAGGTTATCTGGGAGGAAAACTATCGGTTCAGGAATATGAAAAGCTTAAAAATATCGCAGATTTTGACAGAAAAATAATACTAAGCTTAGGCAAAAATCTAAACAAGGACCTGGTGTTAGAAAAATTATTTGAAAACGGGCAATTAAACAATCAGGAAGTATCGGTTGCCTATGAAAGAATTAATAAAAAGATCTATATGCTCTCCAATAATATATTTTGGTGGTGGCAGCTTATAGTGTGCTTTTTTATGTTTACTGCAGGATATTGGGTTCCAATTTTGAGTCTTGGTATTATGGCACGGGCAAGAAAGATAGATATGGAAGATGAGGTTTCTCAGTTTCAAACAATTATCCTTATGTTAATGCATATGAACAGGATTCACGTCCAGGAGATACTGGAATGGATGGAAGCTTTTTCGGTTCATTTTAAAGAACCTCTGCAAAAATGCATATTGAATTTCAGTTCAGGGCCATATGAAGCACTTGAACAGCTTAAAGAGGAGGTTGGATTTTCTCCTTTATTGGCTATAATAGACAATCTACAGCTGGCCAGTTCTGATTTAGAAGTATCAAAAGCCTTTGAGGAGCTGGAAAATGAGATGAGCTTCAATCGGGAGACACGGAAAGACAGCAACGAAAGAATCGTGGAGAAAAAGAAAAACCTGGGTAACATGATAGGCTTTTTACCAGTCTATATGATGATAATACTATATCTTATTATTCCGATGGTGGTATCCGGAATGAACAGTATTTCCGCATTTTATAAGCAAATAATGCAAATATAAAACATTAATACAGGAGGTAAAGCTATGGAAGGCAATTTATCTAAAGCACTTTGGCTTGGTGTCTCAATTCTCCTTTTTATTGCAGTGGTAACTGTAGGACTGAGTATTTTTGGAGGAATGAAAGAAGTAAGTAATCTGGCCAGTGACCGTGTAGGAGCTATATCACAGAGTATGGCAGAGGAAGAATTCAGGATGTATGATGGGAAGGAAGTAAAAGGAGATGATGTTCTTTCTGCGCTAGGTACTTTCGCCGGCAGAAGCGGGGAAGTAATTATCTTTGTGGCAACCTTGGGCTCAAATAGCGGGAATCCGGTAAATTTGAATCTTTCCACAGGTACCGGACTAAACACTTCAAGCTATAATCAATACATATCAAAAACAACGGGTACACTGAGCGCAGACAACCGGTGCGCAATACTGTCGGTAAATAGCGGAGAGCTTCTTTCAAGTATCAGCAAGACAGTGATGGATGCAGAAAGAAGAGATTGTGAGAATCCTAATCTTACATCCAAATATATCAATCCCTCCGGAAAATTCATCTCCCATCTGGTGTACGATACAAACTTAAAAATACGTGGTGTAATCTTTGCGCAAAAGGACTGATCAATGAGCAGCAATATTGAAAAATTATTATATATTGGACTAGCAGTTCTTTTACTGGGAATCGCATTTACCTTTTTCTTTTCTTGTTATAACAGCTACCGGGATTATATTGCAAGAAGCAATTTAATAATAAACGAGGACAGGACAACATCTGTTTTTGAAGGTGAAGAAAAGCCCGGAATAAAAGGTGCAGAGATTATACATCAGGTCCTTGAATTGAAAAGGCAAGAGAGAAACAGTGAGTTGCTTGGCTTGTATTCGGAGCCAATTGTATCTCCACATCAGTACCATGCCCAGATGTGGATTTCCGGAAGAAATGCAACCGGTATAGAAATCTCTGATATAGAATATCATTCATTCTACAGTGTAAATGTTGAAAAAGACTGTTCGGGACAAATAATAAAAATCCAATATACCTTAAGATAGATAAGGAGACATAATGGACAGAGCGTTTTGGAAAGTGCTGGCGTTTTTATTGTGCGCTGTTTTGATGTTCCTGCTGCCTTTGATGACAATCCTGGACAGGCAGGATGATATTGCTTACAATATAGTTCTGACTGAGTGTAACAGATTTGTGGATGCATGCAGGGACACGGGCTATATAACACCACGCATGTACACTGAATTTATAAATCGTATCAGTTCAACGGGGAACACCTATAGCATTAAAATGTCACATATAAAAAGATCGGTAAGTCCGGTATATAATCAGATTAACGGAATTTTGAATTTCACGGGCGAATATGAGATAACTCATATTAACTATGGCGAACACGTCATTTTGAATATCTTGTATCCAGGCAATTCAACTTTATCAGAAAATGATAAATCACGGCGCTATGATATGAGTATGGGTGACCTGTTTTTTGTCCAGGTTCAAAACACAGGCAAGACAATGGCAACGGCAATTCGTGATATGATGATGTTCAGAGATACCGATAACCCCGGCATTTTTGTTCGTTCGGGAGGGATGGTAAGAAATGAAGCTTACTAGTTTAGCAGTAATTTTTGTAATTATCATTTCCCCTTTTATTTTTATTAGCGGGCAGGAAGCTGAAACAGCCATACAGGACCAAAGGTTAAGGTATTACTATGACAATATAATAGATAACGCAATTGTCGATTCGGCCTTTGTTCTTTCAAACAGGGGCACAGGTCTTACATATGCAGGTGATGTAAACATATCGGATACAGATGCCAGGGAACTTGCAGCCCAAGCTTTCTTTGATTCCGTATATTATTCCTTCAATGCAAAGGGAAATCCATCTTTAATGGCACGGGTTGATGCCTGTATACCAATTCTTGTTTTTTTGGAAAGAGAGGGTTTTTCCCTGTACGCTCTGGATAAATATAAAAATATAGATGGACAAAATGAGATCAAACATATATGGTTCCCTATGCAGCACTATATTGGAGAAGTTATATCCGGCAGGTTTATCATCCGTTACACTATTGACAGTAAAGTTTACGTATTTGATATGGCAGACCAGTCTTTAAAGGAAGGTGATTACAGCGATTTTGATGACATAATTCCTTACTTTATAGAAAGGCAGGCCTTTGAAGATATTCGCATATCAGCCATTAAGAACTCTGTGCAAGAGGAAATCATGGCATATATGAATTATTATAATCAATGGGCATTGGGCAGAAGTATATCGGTTAAGCTAGAATTTCCATCAATAGATGACGCAGATTGGAAAAGAGCCCTTACCGATGAAGGCATAATAGTATTTGCCCAAGGCTTTCCAATCCTTTCAGGTAAGAATTACAGGCACTATGCCCTGGGTGGGGCAAGGGTAATAAGAAAAGCTCCTATAACAGGCTACACTTATCAAGGAATTTTATATTATTGCAGAGCAAGTTGCGTGCATTTCCGGAATACGATTATTTCTGATCCGGCCTTTAATCAGGATAGTATTATTTACTTTTCCAATGCATACGAAGCGGCTGCCAACGGGCATTTTCCCTGCCCATATTGCCGACCGTAATAAGCATTGTCATCCGAGTGTGTACAAGTTTAGCGCCACATTTCCAACATCCCGTTTCTAGTCACGCCCGCTACTTAGATTCATGCTCCGCTGACGCCATTTGACATGACTCACGGCACCTGCCCTCAGATCAACTGTGTTCACCTTCTGTCTGACATAAAACTAGTTCGCATTATGATATAATGGGTAATAATTAGGTAAAACATAAAAAGGAGGATAAAGTTGTGATATATGATGCGATAATTATCGGCAAAGGGCCGGCGGGCATATCATGTGCCATTTATACCACCAGAGCCAATTTGAAAACTCTGGTTATCGGAAAGTCTGACAGCATGCTGCTAAAAGCTGATAAGATAGAAAACTACTATGGATTTGTGGAACCCGTCAGTGGAAAAGAACTGCTGGAAACAGGGGTGGAGCAGGCCCTCAGACTAGGGGCTGAAATTGTTGAGGATGAAGTTGTAAGTATTGAAAAAACTGATAATTTTAAAGTAACCGGCGTAAACGGTGAATATGAAGCAAAAACTGTGCTGATTGCTACGGGAGCTCCGGTAGTAAGGGTGCCGGTTAAAAATCTCGACCGGTTTGAAGGAAGCGGAGTAAGCTATTGTACCACCTGTGACGGCTTTTTCTACCGGAATAAAAAGGTTGGAGTTCTGGGCTACACTGATTATGCCATTCATGAGGCTATTGATTTATCTGTGTTCACTAAGGATATAACCCTGTATACAAATAATACGCCCTTAAATGTTTCAGAAAATCTGAAAGAGAGCCTTGATAAATTCAAAATAAATACGTCAAAAATTAAGGAACTGCAGGGGCAGGACAGAATAGAAGAGATAGTTTTTGATGATGGCAGCAAAGAAAGCATAGAGGGTCTCTTTATAGCCTACGGAAGTGCTTCGTCCTCCAGCTTCGCGCTAAAGATGGGGATTGCCACTGAAGGAAAAAGTATCATAGTTAATGACAAAATGGAGACCAATATTCCCGGTTTGTTTGCCGCAGGAGACTGTACAGGTGTGTTCAAACAGGTTGCGGTAGCAGTAGGGCAGGGAGCTCTTGCATCAAGACAAATGAACGATTATATTAGAAAAATGAGAAAAGACGGGTAAAAACCCGTCTTTTCTTCAATAAAGGAGGAATCTATATAAAATTTAATAAATGTACCGCTCCATAAGGAGCGAAAAAAGGGGATAATAAAGGGGCATCTCTAGCTACATTAATTACTGCATTTCATTTTTCAAATAGTCTTCGTTATTTGCTAAGATTCTTCCATAACTATTACTGTTTACATTTATATTATAAATAATTCATTTTGCTTATATAAGCGTAAAAACAACAAAAAAATCATGGGTTATCATTTTCGATTTAGTGCAACATGTTATGGTCAAACTGCCAAACGATATAATATGAGCATGCGAATATCAAGAAAGCTGCCTCCCCGGCAGCAAGTCTATTTTCTTAATATGAGTATGCGAATATCAAGAAAGTTGTCGCCGCGGTAGCAAGGCGATTTTTTACAAATCAATGTATTTTTTGTAATCCAGATTATTTTTTTCACAGTATTTCATTAAACTTAAGATAATCTTCTTTCCACCACCAATACCGGTATTTAAGAACCTGTAAAGATGTGCCGGATCAACACCCAGCTCCCTGCTAAATCTGTTATAGTTGCCCATGCAACGGCTGTCCATGAGCTCCTTAATTTTCTCTCGGTTTAACCTGTTATTCATGACCCTATCTCCGTTTCATATATATCGGCACCCGTTAAAGTTCCTTAGACTTCGCTTCGCTCCGCTCAGGATGCTATAGCACTTTGATTTCGCTAACGGGTGATGTAGTTCTAATGTTAAATTATGTATAATATTACATCAATAGCTTTGCTTTGTAAAGTGAAACGGAAAAAAACAATAATAGAAGATTAAGAGAATAAAAGGATACTTGTGTTCATAAATATAACAATGGATTCAGACACGAGGTGTGCATTATGAAAAAATTTAGAGTTATAGCTGTGATTATGGTTCTGGCGCTTATGATGTGTTCCTGCGGCTCCGCAAAAACCAGCGGAGACGATTTGGAAGAAGATCTGACACCAACAAGCAGCCTGACAATTGATGAAGAAGAAGCGGCTGTACTCAATGAGAAGGTGCCGGTGATCCTATATTTTGGTGATGAGCAGCAAACCAAACTGATAAAGGAAATTCGTTATGTTGACATCAAGGAGGCAAAAAAAGGAGCCGAAACTCTTGCCTCGGTTATGGTTAGAGAGCTGATAAAGGGTCCTAAAGCCGAAGGACTTACTCCTCTTATTGCAGAAGGCACTACTTTACGATCTCCGGTTACAATTTCTGAAAGGGTTGCAACTGTTGACTTTACAAAAGAATTTATAGACAACCATCCAGGAGGAAAAGTTCTTGCCGAGCTTACAGTTTATTCAATTGTTAACTCTCTGACCGAAATGAAGGAAATTGAGAGAGTTAAAATCACGATAAATGGTAAGTCAACAAAGAACTTTAAAGATAATGTAACCTTAAGCAGTGATTTTCCTAGAAATGATGCCATAGTCAATAAGGAGGTAGGACTTGCGCTGCCTGAGGATAGCGGCCTTACACCGGTAGGTAATATTGATGAAGATGTAATTCTTGAAATTCCAGATGAAGAAGAACCGCTTGAATAATATAAGTGTGTAAAGTATAATTTATTGAAAGAAGTAGTTTGTTAAATAGAACCATATTAGGGGAGCATTAATGCTCCCCTTGTAACTGTTATGGAGGTTGTCCGGTGAAAAAAATAAGAGTAACAGTCCTGTTTGGAGGCCAATCCTCGGAACATGAAGTTTCCAGAGTATCTGCCCAGTGTGTACTTGAGAATATAGATAAAAACCGTTTTGAAATTCAGACAATAGGAATAACAAAAGATGGTGAATGGCTTAAGTATGAAGGAGATACTAGTTTAATAGGATCAGGCAAGTGGGAGGAAGCAGCACGAAACCAGCTCCGGGGGAAAATAGAAAAGGGTGTTTCAGGTAAGGATATAGTAAAGGCTCCAACCTGTAAGGAACTGATCAGTCTTAATGATGGGTACAACAATGACGAACTTGTTGATGTCGTATTTCCGGTTCTTCACGGCCCAAACGGCGAGGATGGATCGGTGCAGGGGCTGCTTCAACTGGCCGATGTTCCATATGTAGGCTGCAATATATTGTCATCAGCAGCAGGCATGGATAAGGAGTTTTCTAAACTAGTTTTTAATAATGCAGGAATTCCTCAGGCTGATTATATAAAAGTAATGAGATCAGAAATTGATGAACAAACTGATGATCTTATAAGAAGAGTTACAGAAAAACTCGGGTGGCCATGCTTTGTAAAGCCCGCCAATGCAGGTTCATCAGTAGGTGTAAGTAAGGTAAAAAGACCTGAAGACCTTTTGACAGCACTTAAATACGCTGCCCGGTACGATTCAAAAATACTCATTGAAGAGTATATTAAAGGCAGAGAAGTGGAATGTGCGGTATTAGGCAATGATAATCCTATAGCATCTACAGTTGGAGAAGTCCTGCCCTGTAATGAATTTTATGACTATAATGCAAAGTATATTGACGGCAAATCAGAAATAATAATTCCCGCCGATTTAGAACAGGGGATAATAGAAAAAATAAGAGAATATGCTGTGAGAGCCTTTAAAGCTTTGGGCTGCTCCGGACTTTCCCGGGTGGATTTTTTTGTTGAAGAATCGGGCAGAGTCATTTTAAATGAAATTAACACAATGCCGGGATTTACTGACATAAGTATGTATTCAAAGCTCTGGGAGGCCAGCGGCATCCCTTATTCAGAACTGATAACAAGACTAATTGAATTGGCGTTTGAAAGCTACAATCAAAGGACTCGCTCATACGAAAGGAAGTAAACGTGGAAAAACAAGTTATTATTACTGTTAACAGCATTATTGATGATTCTTCCGGAGAATCCGAAAAAATGAGTTTTGTCACCGAGGGAATTCTCTATAAGGAAGATAATGATTATGTTGTAAGCTACGAAGAAAGCGAAATAACCGGCCTTGGCGGCACTACCACAACACTTAGGGTCAGCAGGGACTCTGTAACATTAACAAGGCACGGTAGTGTTGATACTATGATGTTTTTTGAAGAAGGGAAAACACATTTGTCTGACTATGACACTAAATATGGAAGTGTCATGTTAGGTATTACAGCAAAAAATGTAAATGTAAATTTCAGTGAATCAGGCGGTGACATCAAAGTTGATTATATACTTGAATATAATCGTGCTTATGGTGGGAAAAACAGCCTTTATGTAAACGTATGTGAACGTAAGAATTAATTACGCAAGAGAATGGAATGGGGTTTAGAATAATGAACAATATCTTTGACAGAATACGGGAGCAGCTTTTCAAGGTTGTTAAAGAGGCCTTTGCGGCTTGCGAAAGGAAAGGAAACCTTCCTGAAATACAAATTGATGATATTTTGATTGAAATACCTCGTGAGAGAGGTTTTGGTGACTTTTCCACAAATATAGCCATGCAGGTTTCCAGACAGGCCAAGATGCCGCCCAGGAAAACTGCTGAGCTTTTGTCCTCCGAGTTTGATTTTTTCGGAACATATATTGAAAGAGCAGAGGTTGCAGGCCCGGGATTCCTGAATTTTTACCTGAGAAAAGACTGGCTTTATGACTCGTTGCATATTATCCAGGAAAAACAGGATAAATACGGCGAAATTAATTTAGGGAAGGGAATTAAGGTAAATGTTGAATTTGTAAGCGCAAATCCTACCGGACCTCTTCATATGGGAAATGCCAGAGGCGGCGCCTTGGGCGATTGTATTGCAAGCGTACTTACAAAAGCGGGATATGATGTTACAAAGGAATTCTATATAAATGATGCCGGAAACCAGATTGATAAATTCGGCATCTCACTGGAAGCCCGTTACCTGCAAATAGTTCTGGGAGAAGACGAGGTAGAGTTCCCTGAAGACGGATATCACGGTGAGGATATCATAGACCATGCCAGGGCTTATTATGAAAAAAACGGAGATATTCTTTTAAATAAATCACCCGGTGAAAGACGCAGAATACTGGTGGATTATGCTCTTCCTATAAATATTAAAAAAATGCGTGAAATCCTCGAATCCTATGGAGTTACCTATGATGTCTGGTTTTCGGAAAAATCCTTACATGATAGTGGTGCAGTAAGAAAAGCCATTGATTTTCTTACCGAGAATGGATATACGGTAACAAAGGACAATGCAATCTGGTTAAACGGAGAAAAACTGGGTCTTGAAAAAGATGAGGTTTTGGTAAGGAACAACGGTGTTGCCACATATATGGCAGCAGACATAGCCTATCACTACAATAAGTTTGTTACCCGGGGATTTGACTGGGCTATAGATTTATGGGGCGCAGACCACCATGGACATGTCGCCAGAATGAAAGCGGCAATGGAGCCCTTCGGCGTCAGCAAAGACAGGCTGGAAGTTGTCTTGTTCCAATTGGTAAGACTTTACCGTAACGGAGAGCTGGCACGTATGTCAAAAAGGACAGGAAAAGCTATTTCTCTGGAAGACCTTCTCGAAGAAGTCGGAAGAGATGCCGCCCGTTTCTTCTTTAATCTTAAAACCTCCGGAAGTCATTTGGATTTTGATTTGGATTTGGCCGTTAAGCAGTCAAACGACAACCCGGTATTCTATGTGCAGTATGCGCATGCTCGTATCTGCAGTCTGTTAAGAAAGCTTAAAGAAGAAGGGGTAGAACCAAAGTCAATTGACTCTGTAGATCTCACCCTGCTGAAGGAAAGTGAAGAGATTGAGCTTATTAGAAAACTTTCGGAATACCCTGAAGAGATTGCTCTTTCGGCTAAAAGTCTGGAGCCTAGCCGCCTGACACGTTATGTTATGGATGTTGCATCGCATTTTCACAGCTTTTACAATGCCTGCCGGGTCAAGGGCGAGGATGAGGAACTGATGATGGCAAGAATTATTCTGGTTGATTGTACCAGAATTGTTATAAAAAATATTCTTGAGTTAATTAAAATAGATGCGCCAGAAAAAATGTAATCAGACATTTAACAGACAAAGGTGTATTATCGGAGGGAAATACTATGAGTTTATTTAAAGAATGGCAAGAGAGGTTGGAAAACCAGGGTACAAATGAGAATCAAGAGTTTTTTGAAAACTATTTGGAAAAAGAAAAACAAGCCTACAAAACAATTCTGTCATCGGGAACCACGAGCCTAACAGGCAAGGTATACGAGTTAGCTCAAAAATATGATATGGACAGCATTACCTTTATGGGTTTCTTAGACGGCATTAATACCAGTCTTGACAGTAGTCTGGACCTGGATACTCTCACAGAAGAAAGCGAAATTGACAAAAGTATATTACTTTATAAGCTCTACTATAATATGCTCAGTGCGAAAGCTCATTGGCTTTATGAGCTTGAGGAATGGAATGATTTATTATCGGTTGATGAACGCGCTTCCATAAGGAAAAAGTATAATGAAGACCATCGTGCAGTTAGTACAAAGGTTGGAAGGAATGACCCATGTCCGTGCGGAAGCGGGAAAAAATATAAGAAGTGCTGCGGTGCCTGATGCTCATTACCAGTATAGTATGGAGGTTAGCTGCCACTACGGGAGGTCAGTATGTTAAAGGTTAAAAATTTATCAAAGAAGTACGGAAAGGTTTTAGCAGTTAACAAGGTCTCATTTGAAATCAGCTGCGGAGAGATTGGCGTATTAATAGGACCCAACGGTGCGGGGAAAAGCACAACAATTAAGTCAATAGCAGGTCTTCTGCGCTTTGATGGAGAAATTTCAATAGATGGCAAGCCTAACAAAAGCATCGAAGCAAAGAGAGTTTTTGGATACGTGCCCGAATCACCTTCCCTATATGAATACTTAAGTGTTTGGGACCATTTGGAATTCGTAGCCAGGGCTTATGGATTACAGGATTGGAAAGATACAGCTGATGCGCTGTTAACACGTTTTGACATGGACGACAAAAAGAAAAAGATAGGAAAAGACCTGTCAAAAGGTATGCAGCAGAAAGTCAGTATATGTTGTGCTCTTCTGATAAAACCCCGTATGGTTATGTTTGATGAGCCCATGATTGGACTTGATCCAAAGGCCATAAAAGAACTCAAGGAAATACTTATCGAGCTTAAGAACTCGGGTTGTGCTATTCTGATAAGTACTCATATTCTTGATTCAATTGCAGATGTTTGGGACAAGGCCCTCATAATGAATAAAGGTGAAATTGTGTTTAACAATACAAGGGATGCCATGGCTTTAAGCGGTGAGTCCCTTGAACATATCTTTTTCTCCAAAACTGAGGAGGAGGAAACTGAGCAATGAGATCAATGCTGTTTATTATGAGAAAACACCTTAAAAATATCATAAAAGGAGTTTTTAAGAAACCACTTCTGCTTATCGGGTATCTCTTTATTGCTATTTTTGTTGTAATCATGCTCATTGCTGCCTTCGCTATGCCCTCAGGGCTTATAAGGAAGGGTTCAAATGATTTATATATAGGAATTGTAACCATTGTATTTATTTTCATGTATTACACAACATTTAAACTAGGTATTGATAAAGGCAGCACATATTTTAGAATGGCAGATGTGAATATAGCCTTTACTGCTCCGATTAAGCCGAACCATATTTTGCTTTATGGCTTTATCAAACAGCTGGGAGGAACGCTTCTGTTTCTTTTTATTGCCCTGTGCCAGATCCCTAATTTAAAGAATAATTTTGACATGAAGCCTTACGGTGCATTGATGATACTGCTTGCAACCATTGTTTATGCGTTGGCGTATCCGTTAATCAGCATGCTTTTATATTCATGGGCGACCAAGAAATCCGGAAGAAAAAAACTCCTAAAAAGAGTAATTGATGTATTTGCAGTGGTTATAGTGGTTTTTGTTTTGTTAAGCCTTGCACAGACCCGTAATATTGTTGATACTTTGGGGGCTGTTTTTGATAATCCGATAGCGAAGTATTTTCCTATAATCGGATGGACCAGTTCGATTGCTATTGCTTCTATAAATGGTTTTACCACTGAATTCTGGGTGGGGTTATTCTTCATGTTTGCTCTTATTCTGGGTGCTGCGGTCACTCTCTATCGTATGAATCTTGACTATTATGAGGATGTTCTGGAAGGCACAGAGTACCTTGAAGCAGCTGTGAAGGCAAAACGGGAAGGGAACAACATTACATTCGGCATTAAAGCCAGGGAGAATGTAAAGCAAAAAATGTCCGGTACCGGGGCCAGTGCAATTTTCCATAAACATTTACTGGAGCTCAGAAAAACTGCTTACGTACTATTTTTTGACAGATCATCGGTATCTGTTATAATAGCCGCTATCGTATTCAGACTGGTAATGCCTGATGAATCGCAGATTTTGTCTTTATCAATGATTCTTCTGTTTGCTCTATATATGCTGTTGCTTCTTCAGGCACAGGGGAGACTGGGTTCTGAGCTGGAGAAACACTATATATTTCTTATTCCGGCCTCATCCCAGGAAAAACTCTTTTTTGCGACCCTGGGGGAGCATATTAAGAATCTATTTGACGGTACCGTTCTTTTTATACTCTCAGGAATACTCTTTAAAGCACCGATATCAATTATAGTAAGCTGTATTATCACTTATACATTGTTTGGTGCTGTCTATATTTACACTGATATCTTATCCCGAAGACTGTTTGGACGGGTTCATAGCAAAGGATTATTGATTTTTTTAAAAGTGATAGTAAACTTATTGATACTAATACCCGGTGGTATAGCAGCCGGTATAGTTGTTGCCATTACTGAAAGTGAGCTTCTTATGATATGCGCCTTAGCCGGCTGGAGTTTTGTTCTGGGAGTTACACTCTTTGCATTTTCAGCGGGTATTTTAAATAATCTGGAAACGGCCAGTTGAAAGAAGGTATGATAATGGAAGTTAGGTTTGCGAAATACAATGATTTTGGGGGAATAATGGATTTATATGAATTTTTAAATCCCGGAGATACCCTGGCTCCCCTTGATCAGCTGAAAAATATTTGGGATGAGATAATGAATGACCCCCAAAGATACCGGTATGCGGTAGTTGAAGAACAGGGCAGACTATTGGCAACAAGCTGCATTACTGTTATCCCGAATCTTACAAGAAAAGGGCGCCCATATGCCGTAATTGAGAATGTTATTACTCACCCTGACTTTAGAAGAAAGGGCTTTGGAAAAGCAATGATTCAACTGCTGCTGGGATTTGCAAAAGAAAAAAACTGCTATAAAGTAATGCTGTTAAGCGCCCATAACCGCACCGAAGCTCATGATTTTTACCTTAGCCTGGGGTTCAACGGAGATATCAAGAAAGGTTTTACATATTATATTGTATAAATAAGCTGTGAAAAAAGACAGATCCCAATTGCGGGATCTGTCTTTTTGGTACGCCCGACACGATTCGAACGTGCGACACCAAGTTTAGGAAACTTGTGCTCTATCCTGCTGAGCTACGGGCGCATAT
>JGI24707J26582_10000733_pt1 | contig 25969 bp, 26 predicted proteins | sample BioPla1DNA1_FD_26582 | JGI IMG/M metagenome (IMG submission 26582)
AGGTTTTTTATGAAGGGAGCTGTTGGAACCATCAAAATTTCAAACCGCGATGAGAGTGTAATATACAGATATTTTAAATATACGACGCACTATTAGACAAATATGCATTGCTTTGCATGGAAAGGGACGATATAAATGCTAGGAAGAACCCATATTGCCTTGGGGCTGATGATTTCCCTGATAGTGGTATCCTTTTTAGGATTTCCTCTAGCTGTCGGGGAACTGAATACAATTGCCATTATAGTCGCAATAATCGGTGCATTGTTGCCGGATTTGGACACGGGAACCTCATCGTTGGGCAATAAGTTTGCCATTGTTAAGGCTAAACATATTAAGAAAATATGGATTATCGTCCTAGTCATGATGTTCACAGTTACCGTTATTTTTCTAAGGGATAATCCTATTTTGTACGGTATCGGATTTATAATTTTGTTAGGATTTATATTTGCGGACAAATTTGCACGGAAAGGTTATCGTATGATCAGGAATTTTGTACAGGCCATGGCGGCGATAACTATTATTTTATTATCTTACTATTACAATCATTATATTCTGGCCACAGTCGGATTTGTTTTGGTAATATTATTATTCAGTAAACACAGGGGTTTTTCACATTCCATAGTATTCTTGATAGTGTGTACCCTCATTGTCAAAAAAATCAGTTTATTCTACGGGGATATTGATTATAGCATTATTTTTGCAACGAGTATGGCATCACATTTATTAGGAGACATGCTTACAAAAGCGGGTGTAGGGCTTTTTGTACCTTTTAGTGACAAGAGGATCAGGTTGCCCTATACTATAAAGACAGGCGGGAAGATTGAAAATTTTATTTTCATAGGGGCGTTGTTTGCAATTTTTAATATTATGAGGAGTTTATAATGGTCAGTGGGTACAGGTTTCTGTGGCCGCCATTACCCACCGGCCGCTTATATTATAGTCTGGGGGATGTTGATCATGGACATAAAAAACATATCAAAAGGAGCATTGTTTATTGCATTGGGGGTATCGATTCCGCAACTATTTCATTCAATTGGTATGGGATCTGTTTTTTTACCGATGCATATACCGGTATTATTGGCAGGTCTCTTGGTGGGGCCGATTACGGGGCTGTACGTAGGTATATTGACACCAATCCTGAGCTATTTGCTTACAGGCATGCCGCCGGTTGCACCGGTGCCTATGATGCCGATTATGGTGTTCGAATTGCTTACATACGGTTTTATTGCGGGAATACTGTATAACAAGCTAGGGATCAATATATTTGTTTCATTATTCGGCGCCATGCTGGCGGGACGGCTTATGTACGGTTTTGTGGTCTATGTTATACTTATATTTTTTAATGTTAAGATGCAAAGTCCCATGGTCGCTGTAATTACAGCGATCCAAACAGGTATAATCGGTATACTTATACAAATAACGATTGTACCCATGATAGTGAAGTTATTGAAGGGGGAATTTATCAATGTCGGATCAAACATTGGCCCAAGATAAATTGCTTGAAGGGGGGTATTCTTGTGTTCTGGTGAGAGATGGAAATATAATAATGGCTTCCTATGACAAAGGGATAATGCCCCTGTTTTTAAAACTGATAGAAGATGAAAATTCTTTGCGAAATGCTTCAATGGCGGATAAAATTGTCGGAAAAGCTTTGGCGCTATTAATTTTATTTGCGGGAATCAAGTCAGTTTACGGGCACATAATGAGTGATTGCGCCGGACTTATTTTAAAAAACAATGGGATAAATGTAAAATATGATAAAATAGTATCGTATATTATGAATAAGGATGGAACCGATAAATGTCTTATGGAAAATCTTGTCGACAATATAGAGGAACCACGTGAAGCATTTGATGCAATTGCGGGTTTTTTCCGAAAAAAATCCGCCAAGGGAGTTCTTTAAAAAGCTCCCCCGTAAAAAATCTATCTCAAACATAAAAATAAAAAATTCAGGAAGGACAATCAGGTACTATATAAGCCTGATTACTTTTTTATTAAATTATGTACACATGTGGTATAATTAGATTGGGATACTTACGATTTACCTTTATATGCTATATGTTGGAGGGCTGATAAAAAAGATGAATAGTGACAGAGTAACTGCTGCAGTGCTGGCGGGTGGGGGTAGTACCAGGATGGGTCAGGATAAAGCGCTGCTTAAGCTAGGAAATAAAACAATGATTGAAAGAGTAGTTATCCCACTGCAAGGTGTATTTAAAAATATATTGGTGGTAACCAACGAACCGGAAAAATATAATATGTTGAAAAATGTAAAATTCGTCAGTGATTGTGTAAAAACAAAAGAGAAAAGCTCCTTGATAGGTCTATATTCCGGGCTAAAGCAAAGCAAAACTTCCCATATATTTGCTATAGGTTGTGATATGCCGTTTGTTAATACCGGGTTTGTCAAATATATGGTGGAGTCATTAAAGGATGAGGATGTAGTGGTGCCTTTTTGTAGCGACGGATTGATTGAAAGTACGGCTACTTTGCCAAAAAACAAAGATTTGACAGCACCGCCTGCCAGGGAGTATTATCAACCTCTCCACGCAATATACGGTAAAGGTTGTATTCCGGAGTTCGAAAAGTTACTGGGGAAGGGGTGTTATAAGATAGCAAATATTTTTGAGAATGTAAACACAAAAAAAATAACAGAGGAAGAAATAAAAAGATTTGATTCATATATGCTCTGTTTCAAAAATATAAATACGTATGAAGAATACCTGCAAGCGAAGCATTCCTTTGAGTAAAAACCATGAAATATTGGAAACATATTAAAAACAACATTTAATGCTGTTTTGAAGAGGACATGTATGAAGGAATAATTTCTATAATAATTTGTTAACCGAAGGTAAGTTTCAACACATTGTTATTGTGCGGTGTGTTATTATACATATGTATGGAAAGCTATGATGGGGGGAATTTTTAGGTGGAAATCGTCTTTGGCCTTATAGGGGGTTTGGGATTATTCCTCTATGGAATGACAATTATGAGTACGGGGCTTCAAAAAGTTGCGGGTAATAAATTAAAATCTATCATAAGTATGCTTACTAGTAATCGTTTTATGGCGGTCCTTGTAGGGGCAGTTACAACCATGATTGTACAAAGTAGTAGTGCAACCACCGTAATGACGGTTGGTTTTGTTAATGCGGGTATAATGACCCTTGCTCAAGCTATAGGAGTCATTATGGGTGCAAATATTGGGACAACTGTTACAGCGCAAATAATTTCATTTAAAATTGATCCATATGCATCGATTATTGTAGGAATCTCCGTAGGAGTATGGCTTTTCTCCAATAATCGGAGGATTAAACAAATTGCAGAGGTATTTATAGGTTTTGGTGTTTTGTTTTTGGGTATGAGATTTATGGGAGATGCTTTGCAACCTTTAGGTAAATACGAAAGTTTTAAAAATATTTTAGTTAGTTTTGGGGAACATCGATTTTTAGGTATATTTGCAGGACTTGTAATCACGGCAGTCCTTCAAAGCAGCAGTGCGTCTACAGGAGTATTACTGGCCTTGGCATCCCAAGGGCTCATTCCTATCTCATCCGGGCTACCTATTTTGTTCGGAATCAATATTGGCACAACTATAACGGCTGTATTTTCAAGTATAGGGGCTAGCCGAACAGCTAAGAGAGCGGCAGCGGTTCACGTGCTGTTTAACATATTTGGGACTATAATTTTTGTTGTCCTATTACAAAAACCGCTATACCGGATTATAACGACGATAGATCCGGGAACTACCGCCCATGCTGTTTCAAGGCAAATTGCCAATGCTCATGCCATATTTAATATAACAAACACAATTATCATGATGCCTTTTTCCGGAACCTTTGTTTATTTGACCGACAAATTGGTTTCCGGGAAAGAGGAAGTGGTGGAAGGCATCAAATATATTGACGATCGTATGCTGGGGACACCCCCCATAGCGTTAGTAAATGCAATGAATGAAACCCTCCATATGGGGAACATGGCGAAAATATCCCTGGAAAGTTCTATAGAAGCAATTTTTGATAGGGATCAGAGTAAAATCGATGAGACACTGCGTATAGAGCAAATAATCAATGGGATGGAAAAGGAAATCTCCATTTATCTGGTGAAACTATCCAATACCAACATTTCTATAGAAAACAGGGAAACCGTCGATGGACTCTTTAATACAATCAATGACATAGAAAGGGTAGGGGATCATGCTGAAAATTTAGTGGAATTGGCACAGGTATTGATTGACAATCAACTGGCTTTTTCGGATCCGGCAATAGATGAATTGAAATGTATGTCGGAATTAGTTTTGAGATCCTATACAGATGCTTTAGTTGCCTTGGAGTCTATAGATGGGGAATTGGCTATGAAGGTACTCGAAATGGAGAGACGCACAGATTATCTGGAAAGAACCTTGAGGGAAAATCATATAGGAAGACTGAGTTCCGGGCAATGTATCCCCGGTTCCGGCATCGTATTTGTGGATATTATCAGTAATCTGGAACGTATTGCAGATCACTCTTCTAATATCGCTTTGGCTGTAATAGACAAGATCAAGGCCGTAAAATAGTATAATCCGGTTATAGTTATAAAGGTAGTTAAAATTCTCCAAATGCCGGTTTTGGTATTGTAACAATTTTGTAATATATTTCGATAAATATTTCTGTATACTGGTAGTATAAGTAATTATTAGACATCACATGAGACGAGGAGAAGAACTGAAATGAAAAAATATATATTCAATATTTTTTTAATAAGCATTTTAAGTATATTTCTTGTTACAGGTTGCACAATAGTTGGCGCTTCAGATCTTCCGACAAATTCAGACAATAATGAAAAGGATGTTCAAACTTCCCCACCCGGGGAAATAGCACATATTGACGACAGTAATAGTGAGGAGGGGGATAAAATAGATCCGGATGAGGAAACGGATTTGGAGATTGAACCGGACGAAAGTGATGAAAGTGTTGACAATGATGAAAACAACAATACAGGTGACACGGGATCAGAGGATAAATCGGATTCTGGCAGTATAAGGACTCATTATTCCGGGAACGGGGTTCAAAAATTGGCCGCTCTTACCTTTGATGACGGCCCGGAGTCTGAACTCACACCACAAATTTTAGATATTTTAGATGATTACGATATCAAGGCTACCTTTTTTGTGATAGGGCAGAATGCTGCAAGACATACGGATGTTTTAAAGGATATTAGTGACAGGGGTCATGAAATAGGCAATCATAGTTGGAGTCATAAATATTTGCCTAAAATATCGAAAAGTTCAAAGGAAAATGAGATATTGAAAACAGAACAATTGTTGATAGATATATTAGGTGAACATACACCTATATTCAGGCCTCCCTACGGGGCAGTCAAGGCACAGGACAAACAATTGATCGATTCTTTAGGATATAAGATTGTTAATTGGTCGGTAGATACCAGAGATTGGGCGGGCACATCGGGAGAACAGATGATGAAATATGTAAAACAGCAATTGAAGCCCGGAGGGATTATATTGATGCATAATAGCGGAAATACAAAGACGGTGAAAAATATGATGAGTATACTACCCACCATGATAGAGTGGATTAGGGAACAAGGATATGAATTTGTTACTATTACCGAAATACTGGATTAAATCTTTATGCCGGTAGATGATTAATAAAAAATTAACTGACATAACAAATTAGCTTGGATAACACAAATAATAAAAAGCAGCTGCGGTTGCTTTTTGTTGTTTATATATTATAAGTATGTGATAAAATAATTGGCATATATTTAGTTATGGGTTGTGTATTTGCAGGATGGGTATATTATTACATAATAAAGATTGACGAGCAAACTATGATGTAGGGAGAAAGGATAAAATGGGAAATAGTGGGGTATTTTTTGATATTGATGGAACGCTTTATAGAGATTCTTTGATGATAGAACATTTTAAAAGATTAATAAAATACGAGGTCATAGATCCAATCACGTGGCATACCGTTGTTCGGGGTGCATTTCATGATTGGGACATGAGACAGGGGAATTATGATAATTATTTGGCCAAAGTAGCTGAAATATATCTTCAAACCATGAAGGGATTGAACAGAAATTATATGGATTTTCTATCAGACCAAATAATAGATTCAAAGGGTGACAGAGTGTACCGTTTTACCAGGGACAGAATCAATTGGCATAAGGCTCAGGGACATATAGTTATTTTTATTTCCGGCAGTCCGGATTACCTGGTATCTAAAATGGCACAAAAATATGAGGTGGCCGACTATAGAGGCACAGAATATAAGACAGATGAAAGCAATAACTTTACGGGTGAAATTGTTCAAATGTGGGACTCTGACAGCAAACATGTAGCCATTATGGAATTTGTTGAAAAGTATGATATAGATTTACAAAGCAGCTATGCATATGGCGATACAATTGGAGATTATTCTATGTTGAAGCTGGTTGGAAACCCGGTTGCGATCAATCCCACCAAAGAACTGTTACAAAATATCAGAAATGATGAAGAACTGCGTAAAAGGGCCATAATAATTGTCGAAAGAAAGGATGTAATTTATAAATTAACCGCAGATATAGAGTTTCTGTAATAATCAATCCCCTTAAACAAAAATCAAAATACCATGGGGGGTTTTTTATTTTGATGGAAGCAATACGTTAAAAATAATGGGCATGGGAGCCCAAATTTCAGAAAGGATATCTAAATTTTACACGAAGGTAGGGATTTATCGAAACATGTAGAATATATTAAGGTGTGGAGAAATAAAAATTATAACAATGGTCAACAAATAAGTATTTTTGTAAATCTCTTCTTGATAAGCCATAACCTTTAGATGTAAAATGTTATTATACTTAAGACAAAACAAAGGGGAGGCATAAAATTGACTACCTACAAAGTCCTTATATTTGATTCAGGAAACAATTCGTTGACATATGTAAAAGATCTGCTTAGAAATTACGGTTATGAAGTTATCCAGAAACCGGTTGAACATATTTGCAAGGAAACTATACTTAAAGAAATGCCTCACGTGATTTTAACCAATTGTTTTTCTGATGAAGGATACAAATCGGGATTATGTGATATCTTAAAAGACGATTATTATATAAAAAAAATACCTGTTATCGCGTTATTTAATACATTAGATACAGAAGACAAAAAAAAATTGATTTCAATGGGCATAGACGACTATATATGTTATCCCTTTGAAAAAATAGATTTAATTTTTAAGATACAAAATCAGGCTAAATTGATGGGTTTGCAAAAACAGTTAGCCATGTCACAAAAAGCATTAGAAGAAAATTTGCAAATAATCAAAAAACAAAAAAGGGAATTGGAAAGAGACCTGAATTTAGCCGCTAAAATACAGGAAGCTCTTATACCGAAATCTTTTGGTGATATACCAAACTGTCTGTTCAATTATACCTTTCAACCTTCCGGGAGGGTTGGCGGGGATATATTTGATGTATTTATGCTTGACGATGATAACGTGGGAATATATATGCTTGATGTAATGGGTCATGGGGTGGCATCATCTATGCTAGCCGTTATATTATCGGAAACACTTATTCTGGACGTAGGTAGGGGGTCCCCACTAAAGAGAAAGATAAATGAACCGCCGTATTACGAAATCGTGACCCCGTTAGAGGTTGTCAATTATCTGAATGAGAGATTCCCTTTTGGGAGATACAGCCACTATTTTACCATATTTTATATGGTTTTGAACGTTAGAACAGGAGTAATGAAATATGTAAGAGCCGGACACCCTGCTCCCTTGTTGGTTAAGGGTACGGGGGAAATAACAGAGCTGGATGCTTATGGCACCCCGGTGGGGTTTGAGTTTAACGAAAGACACGAAGAAAAGACAATATGCTTAGACTCCGGGGACCATTTGATTATATATACAGACGGTCTGATGGAGATAAAGGATGAAAAAGGCAAGCCAATTGAACTTGACGGTGTTGTTGATTGTATTAAAAAGGAGACAGATTCTGTAAATAGCAACCTGATAATGGGTTTGAATAAATTAATAAGGGCCCAATCCGATTTCAAGGATGACCTATCAATAATAGAAATGCGTTGGACAAAGAATAACCAGAATTAAAAATCTATAAATTTCGGCAAAATTTTGTTTGGAGGAGTATTTATGAAAGAATCGTTTAAAAAATTGTTAGAAGAGCCTATGTTATACTGTTTGCCACCATGGACACATACCAAAGAGAAACTCACTCAATTGTTGAGAATGCATCCTTCGATACAATTTGTTTCCTTAGTGGCTGTAGATTTGGGCGGAAACGATACAGACGAAAAAATACCTATAGATCTGTTTATCAATGAAATGGAAAGATTTTTTAATATAGGTGTCCAAACTGACGGCTCCAGTGTAGTCCTCCATGGGATTGCTACATTAAACAACGCCAGGGTTGATCTGGTTCTTGATCTTTCGGTTAACTGGTTTGTCGACTATAACTTTGAGCATATCTGTGAGGATACCGGGCTTCCCATAGGAACATTGAGAATACCGGCATATTTGATGCATAACCTTGAAAATGTGGACTCAAGATCTATATTAAAAAGGTCTATAGAGCATTTTTCTTCGGAAATAAAATCTTTAATAAATGAATACCCACATATTAGAGAGGACTTAAATATTGCCGAAGGTGAGGCCATAGAAGACATAACCCTAACATCGGCTACAGAATTGGAATTTTGGGTAAAAACCCCGGGAGATACCGCTAATGAAGAAAAATTATCTACCTCCCAAATGTTAAAAGAGCAATATTGGAAACGCACCAAAGGAAGTGTGCGCACTGCATTGGAAGAAACTATGTTACTACTCAAGAAATATGGCATGGAACCGGAAATGGGACATAAGGAAGTTGGAGGAATCACTGCCAAAATAGGGGTAACCGGCAGATTGAATCATGTAATGGAACAGTTAGAAATAGTTTGGAAATACAGTACACCTTTACAGGCTGCAGATAACGAGTTATTTATCAGGGAAATCGTGGAGGAAACTTTCGAAAAACACGGGCTTGAAGTAACGTTTATGGCTAAACCCATTGAAGGTGTAGCCGGCAGCGGGAAACATATGCATATAGGTGTATGTATTAAGCTTAGCAGTGGAAGACATATCAATATATTTACTCCTAAAAACAGGGAAACCGACTATATGAGTATTTTAGGTTGGGGAAGTCTTTTCGGGCTGCTAAGAAATTACGAGGTGGTAAATCCCTTTATAACGGCAACCAATGATGCCTTTAATCGATTAAAACCGGGGTTTGAAGCACCGGTGTGTATAGTGGCATCGATAGGACATAGTGTTGAAATTCCCTCCAGAAATCGGACGGTGCTGGTCGGTTTGATTAGGGATATAAACAACCCTATGTCAACGAGGTTTGAAGTAAGATCATCAAACCCGACAACTAACACTTACCTGGCCTTGGCTTCAATTTATCAAACAATGCTGGACGGGATCAAAGCTGTTGTAAAATCGCAAAAAACAACCAAACAATTGGAACTTGATTTTTTTAAAGATGAAGGCGAGGAAAAATTTTATCTTCAAAAGGACAGATCATACAGAAGCGAGCGGGATGTATTTGAATATTATACGGAAGAAGAGAGGAACAAAAAATTTGGTATTCCGCCGGCCACCGTATGGGAGAACATCAAGAATTTTGATTTAGAATTATGTAAAAACGAGGTATTGTATGCCGGGGATGTTTTCAACAAGGAAATTATTAATTCCTATAAGGAGGCTACTATTACGCGATGGGTAACGGAATTACTGGGTAGAATTATACCTGATAATATGGAATTGGTAAGAAACTGTAAAAAAATTCACGAAGAAAAGGACTCAACCGATATAGATGAAATCAATTGGGAAAACGTCAGCAAACTGAGAAAATATCTAATGAAAGATACATTGAAGAAAAAATCTTTGTTTACCCGGTTGGGGGAATGTATCGAATCAGGGGAACTGGAATCGGTGTCGGATCTGCAATTGGAAATGAATGAGAAAATAACCCTGTTAAAACAATTATATACAACTTATCTGAAGAATTTGTTTGAACGAGGGAACCGTTTTGGGTATTAATCATATCGTTTAACAATAGTCCAAAAGGGTATAACAAAAAGTGTACGGTATTAAATAAACAATATAAACGAGGAGTGATATATATGAATCTTAGGGAACTGCAAGAAAAATTTAATACGATCAAAAGGAGAATGGACCCTGAAACAATTGAAAGGGAAAAAAGAATTGAAAGAAAAAAGGGCATGATAAGGGGCTTTGCTTTGGGGAGTGTAATAGCCGGAATAACCGCATTGCTCTTGTCGCCTGATAACGGGGAAAACAATCGTAAAAGGGCTAAGGAGGAATTAGAAAAAGTTAAGGATATTCTGAAAACCAACATTGCAAGAGGGGGAGAAAGGATAATACAGGTTTATGAAGATGCCAGGGAGATAATAGATGATAAGAAGGATATGCTGACAGAAAGACTTAAAACAGACGACGGGATGAATGTTTTAGAAGAAGATTTTGAGGAGACGGAAGAGGATTCAGACGAGGTGGAATACGGGGAAACTGAGGACAGACACTGACGAAATATAATGCACATACGAAAAAACATATAAGGGGGTAGGAATAGTGTGGATATTCAAATAACTGTAGGACAATTAGTCAATACATTGCTTGTATTGGCCGGCATCGGGGTTCTGGTCATACTCTTTAAGACATTGATGAATATTAATAGCATTGTCGGTGATATAGGCAAAATTATACAACGCAACGAAAGAAATGTTGATAATATTTTAAACAGTGTGCCTAAAATTCTCAATAATACCGAACAAATAACTGAAAGTATAAATGAAGAAATGCAACACGTTTCTCAAGCTGTTAAGGCTATAGAGGAAACTGTGGAATACACTGCCTCGGCTGCCCAGGTTGTAGCGGAGGATATAGCCTTGCCGATAAAAGATATAATGGCGGTTTTAGGAATAATTAAAAATATTTTTACTAAGGAGAAGAAAAAAGGCTGGCTTAAAAGTTAATCAGACAAGCCGATTTTGTAAAAATTTGAAGGCACCTCATGTTGAGGTGTTTTTTATTTACTCTTTGAACTCATTCGGCGTTGAAGGTTAAAAGGGGGTAATGTAAATTATTGTTTGGTATTTTAACATAAAATAGCTATACTATAATATATACAGAATAATATAGGGGAGCGAAATTCCGCCCGTTTCTATACATAAATAGAGGAATTCATGAAGGGATGTAGAAGTACAGTTTCGATATATTATATTAATATGGGAAGTGGGTATAAAAAAATGAATAAAAATATAAGAGGCCTGGAAAACATGCCGCTGAACATTAAATTTTTATACAGTAAATTATTGAGTGCGATGATCTGCATAGATGATGGTTGTAGCCAACTAAAATTGGCGGAGTTTTACAGGATTATAAACAAGATTCGGTTACCTTCTGAAGAACGAATTCGGTTGGTAAATTCTATTATTACGGAAAAGACAGATTTTTCAACAGTACACGGGGATATAGATCTGGATAGGTATTTGAATGACCAGGAAAAAAACATCTTTCGTTTCTCCCTAATGAAGGATCTGATTATCATTATGAAATCGGATTATGTTGAGACAAATAGCGAAAAGAAATTATTACAGGACATTCAGGATTATTTTCGCGTATCCGATGAACAGCTTTCTTTTTTTAGCAAAGAATATGAGTCAGACCGTTGTTTTTTTGATGACATTACGGATGATAGGGAATTTAAAAATATAGTTGCAAATACTGTATCGGCCGCAGCGGCACTGGGTATCCCCCTGGTTGTTTTGAATTATAGCGGGACTTTCAAGGGACTAGGTATATTAGGAATAATTTCGGGTCTTAAGGCCATGGGAAAGAGGAAAAGAAGGAGCAGGGGTTCGATCCTGCTTGGATTAACTGCATCAATTTTGTTGGGGATTACAACATATAAGATAACAAAATATATTTTTAGTATCAGGAAAGACGAAAAAACCAAACTGATGCAGTTAGTGAAGGCCGATATAGAAGAATTACATGAAAGTACGAAGAGCATCATATATAAGGATATCGAATATTTTACTAACCATGCGGTGGAGGCTGAAGATAATCGGGAACTGGATAATGTGTTAAAAGCAATAGATATTCTAAAAAGGGCTGTAGCAACATTGGAAAATACAAAGGCGGTAATTATTTGATGTCCGGTGCCCGGCACTGTGACACCGATGTTTGAGGAGGAAGTAAATGTTAAATGAAAAATTTATCGAGGACATAATTATGGTTGCTTTATCGACAGGAGGGGATTTTGCGGAAATATTTGCCGAGGACAGATATAACACGGAAATTATGATGATAGGCGGAAAGGTGGACAACGGTGTTTCAGGTAGGGATTTCGGTGTTGGGATTAGAATTTTTAAAGGGTTTAATAGTGTGTATGCTTATACTAATCAGTACAACAAGGACGCATTGATGGATATGGCTATTAAGGCCAGCGAAGCAATACAGGGAATTAAACAGGACATAGTGCTGGGTTTTACAAGGTATAACTATAAAAATATCAATCCAATAGAATGTCCGCCAAGTAAAATCGGTAACAGTCAAAAAGTTGCCCTGATGAGGGAAGCCCATGAGGCTGCCGATAATTATAGTGACAGCATATCGCAGGTTACGGTAAGGTATTTGGATTATAGCCAAAACATACTGGTTGCTAATTCCGAGGGGAGACTTGCGGAAGACGAGAGGGTGAGAACAAGGATTGCAATTCAATCCATAGCATCAAAGGATAATGAAATGCAAACAGGTTCGTATAGTCCGGGAGCACATATGGGATTTGAGTTTTATGATAAAATAGATATCAAACAATGCGGGGAGGAGGCTTCCAGGATCGCAGTTACAATGTTGAACGCGGGACCATGTCCCGGCGGCAAGTTCCCGGTAATAATAGATAATAAATTTGGAGGGGTTATATTTCATGAAGCCTGCGGTCATGGATTGGAAGCCACATCGGTCGCTAAAAAGGGTTCTGTTTTTGCAGATAAAATTGGACAGCAGGTGGCATCGGATATTGTTACTGCCATAGATGACGGTACAATTCCAAATGCTTGGGGTTCTTCCAATATCGACGATGAAGGCGAACCTACCAGAAAAAATATATTGATAGAAAACGGTATCCTGAAGAATTATATGGTAGACAAATTAAATGCCAGAAGGATGGGGATGAATGTTACAGGATCTGCACGGAGACAGTCATATAAATTTGCTCCTACATCCCGAATGACAAATACATATATAGCAACCGGTAAATCTTCTCCGGCAGATATTATCTCTAATACGGAATTCGGTATTTATGCAAAATATATGGGAGGGGGTTCCGTCAACCCTGCTACCGGTGATTTTAATTTTGCAGTTATGGAGGGATATTTAGTCAAAAACGGCAAGGTGGACAGGCCTGTAAGAGGTGCTACTTTAATAGGAAACGGTCCCGATATACTTCATAAAATTGACATGGTAGGCAACAATTTAGAATATGGGCAAGGCATGTGCGGTTCTGTCAGCGGTACCATACCTACCGATGTGGGGCAGCCCATGATCAGAGTGAGCAAAATTATTGTCGGCGGCGGAAGTGGGGTGGAATAGTATGGACATAGATAAATTAAAGGAACTGATCTTTGAACGTGGTAGAAAAGAAGGTTTTGAAGATATGGAAATTTATTATGAAAATAACAGCAGTTTTAATTGCAAGGTTTTTAAGGGAGAAATAGACGATTATACCATATCAAAGGAGGGTGGCATATCTTTCAGGGGGCTCTACAACAAGCAAATGGGTTATTCCTATACGGAAAAGGTTGATGAGAGTGCCATAGAGGCCCTGATTGAAATGGCAAAAGCAAATGCCCAAATAGTTGAAAATAATGAAGAGGAAGTTATATTTAAAGGTTCGAAAGAATATGAGCACATAGATCTGTATTCCGATGATTTGGCGGGGATGTCTGCAGATAAAAAACTCGGTTTTACAAGGGAACTTGAAAAGGGGGCCTATTCTGCAGACAAGAGGGTTATAAATGTAAATGATTGTATGTACAGTGATTATGAAAATGAAAGGGGTGTGTATAACACCAAGGGTTTAAACAGGAACGAGAAATCAAATGCAGCATTTTTTTATATCTCGGTTATTGTCCAAGAGAATAGCGAAATCCAAAGTGCTGTTGCATTTGGGACATATCGGGATTTTAAGGACCTTGATGCCGAGTCTGTGGCAAAACGGGCAGTGGATAAAGCTCTTTCTTATCTGGGGGCAAAATCCATAAAAAGTGGGACCTATACCATATTGCTGGAGAATTTTGCAAGTGCGGACTTGCTAAAAACCTTTTCAGATATTTTTTCAGCCGATAATGTCCAAAAAGGGCGTTCCTTACTAAAAAATAAGCTTGGAGAGGCAATCGGGAGTATGTCCTTGACTATTATAGATGACCCGTTTATGACCGATGGGGTAGCCAGTCGTTCCTTTGATAGCGAAGGGGTTGCAAGTGAAAGAATATCACTGATTGAAGAAGGAATATTACAAGGCCTGTTACATAATTTAAAAACAGCTAAAAAGGATGGTGTCGAATCCACAGGACACGGATACAGGACTTCCTATAAAGGAGCGATAACAGTCGCACCCTCTAACTTATATATACAGCCCGGTTTAAATACATATGAAGATATGGTATCTTCTATGGATGAAGGTCTGATTATCACAGAGTTGCAAGGGCTACATTCAGGGGCAAATACTATTTCCGGGGATTTCTCGTTAGCTGCTAAAGGATATTATGTTAAAGATGGAAGAATAAAAAGACCGGTCAATCAGATCACAATAGCCGGTAATTTTTATAATGTGTTAAAAAATATTGAAGCCATCGGTGAAGACCTGGCATTTACAATACCTGATATGACATATATCGGTTCACCTACATTAAAAATAAAAAATATAGCGGTGGCCGGAGAATAGATAATAAAAATAAAATATAAGCAAAACATAATTTGGGTGGGATCTTGTCCCGCCCAAATCATATTTTCCATATTTAACGGCATTTACAAATTTGAGGCGTTAAAAAATTATATATAGTCCTAACGCCATAACAGGGATTCTTACTGTTTATTTTGTTGTTTCATTCCCATTGCTTGTTGCACGTATTGTGGTTCTTCTCCTCCAACAAAGTTTAAACGAGATTGTATTGCTTGTACTGCACTTCCCAAATTTTTTGCAAGTTGGCTGAACATCTGCTTGTTTTGTTGGTCGTCGGTATCTAATGAAAATGTTTCAAAGTCTGCTTGGAGACCTTTAGCGGCAGATAGAGCCTTTTCTAATTTGTTGTACGTAGTCATAAATAACAGCCTCCTAAATTATATTATTTTTAGTCATAATAAAATTCTGTCAGGTTAAACTCTTTATTAGTATGTGAATATTTATTTATTTTATTACATTGTAAATAATTAAAACTAATTACAATAATTACAAAAATAATATGCATCGAATTTGTTATATTTTAATTGATCTCGGATAATATAAAATAGTATGGGGAAAAAACAAGAAGTCTTTTTACAATTTAGGAATTTTTTATGACCATAAGCTATCGGATAAGTTTTACTATTGATGTAAATATAGCTCTCATTAGTAGAATTTACAACGTGTAAAAAAATATAAACTACAGATAATATGAGTGTAGCATCTAGCTACTAATTTATTCAAAGTCTAAACTAGAAGGGAGATAAAACATTATGCCGAGTAGCAGTGGTGGATCAGGAGGTTCAGGTAGAATAATAGTTCCGGAAGCCAGACATGCAATAAATGCTATGAAATTGGAAATTGCTAATGGGTTTGGTTTGACTGACTATGATAAAATGGACAAAGGTAGCCTAACATCCAGACAAAATGGATATATCGGAGGTACTATTACCAGAACATTAGTTGAAATTGCACAAAGACAATTAGGTGAACATTCGGAACAACCAATAATGAGTGAATCACCGGAAGATCAATTACACATGAGTGAAAAGTCACAAAGTCTATCAACATCAATATCCGGACAGCAATCACAAAATCTATAAGTAGACGGACAGTTATAAAATTTGATAGGCGGAGGACAATAATTGCTGATATAAAAATCAGGCGAGGCATACATGGCCCGCTTGATTTTTTTATTTAATCAATTTATTATACCCGGCGAAAAATCAGTCGGTATAACGGGTTGAATCATAATTTGCAGGTTGTAAAATGATAGTATTTAAAGTAAACTAATAATGTGGGAAACAGAATAGATACATAGGGTTTGTGTAACGGAATAAAAAGGGTCTTGGGTGGGTGAAAAGATTGAAAATTGATACCAGGCTATTAAAAAAGATAGATTATGGTTTAATAATTATAGTATTGCTAATTTGTATTATCGGAATTGTTGCGGTTAATAGCGCTACACATAGTTTGGGTGGCGAGCGTTACATAAGGACCCAGATTATTTCCATAATAATGGGCATGGCGTCCATAATCATCATTATGCTCATAGATTATAATACGCTTTCCAAAATTTATATACCGATATATATTATAACTAATTTAATGCTCCTATCCGTATTTATATTTGGGGAAGGTAAAGAAGAATGGGGGGCATCACGCTGGATCAGGATTGGAGGCTTCGGTTTTCAACCTGCAGACTTTGCAAAACTGGCAATTATAATATGTTTAGCAAAATTTTTGGATGATAACGAAGATATGCTTCATAAACCGTCGGTTATTCTCAAGGCCCTGTTGTTTGCAGGTATACCCATGGCGTTAATTCTTGCACAGCCGGATTTGGGTACAACGTTAATTTTTGGCGCTTTTGTATTCGGTATGTTGTTTGCCGCGGGATTAAAATATAAGCATATACTCATTGCAATGGCTGTGGGGCTGGTGACTGCACCCTTTGCTTGGTTCGGAATATTAAAACCATATCAACGGACTCGTATTTTGATATTTTTAAACCCCGAGCAAGACCCCATGGGGAAAGGATATCATACCCTTCAATCCAGGGTCGCCGTGGGGGCAGGAATGATTTGGGGAAAAGGTTTGTTTAACGGTACTTCAAACCAATTCGGGTTCCTGCCGCAAAAACATACTGATTTTATATTTTCGGTTATAGCGGAAGAATTAGGTTTTATAGGGGTTATTGCTCTCGTTGTACTTTATTTAGCAATGTTGTACAAATGCATAAACATTGCCAGGGAGGCAAAAGACAGTTTCGGGGCATATTTGGCCACAGGCATTACATTTATGTTGGCATTTCATATTTTTTTAAATATTGCTATGGCCATAGGGCTTGCACCGGTTACAGGAAAACCCTTGCCATTTGTCAGTTATGGCGGAACGTTTATGTTGACAAATATGATGGCGTTGGGGATAGTGCTGAATGTAAATATGAGAAGGGACAAAATTAATTTTTAACATATTTCCGGCACTCTGATTTATGGCTTCTGATTCCTAATATAAAGGTGGTGGTAGAAATGGATTCCGGTCCTGAGGGCCGTTGGCGCAATTTATCGGAACAATTACAGTTTAATAAAGGGGATGAAGTTTCTGCTGCAAAGACAGGGAACCCATCCCCCTAAGGGGGGAGCTAGATATGAATGGTAAGATGTTAGATCTTATCGAACAAAAAGAGTTTATCCTGCTAAAGGAAAAGCTGAAAGACATCAGGGCTATAGATATAGCGGAAGCCTTCGATGAATTGGACAAGAAAAATATTATTATACTGTTTAGATTGTTGCAAAAAGACAAAGCGGCGGAGGTGTTTTCCCATTTAACTTATCAACAAAGAAGGGATATCGTGGCCGCTATGAATGAATCGCAACTTAGGGGAATTTTGGAGGAATTATTCTTCGATGATAAAATAGATTTTCTTGAGGAAATGCCATCTAATGCTGTTAAACGAATATTGGCAGCTTCTACGGAAGAAGAGAGGAAACTTATCAACCAATTTTTAAAATATCCCGAAAATTCTGCAGGCAGTCTTATGACTATAGAATATGTCGATTTAAAAAAGGAGATGACAATAAGGGAAGCCCTCAATTATATAAAAGAAATTGGCATGGATAAGGAGACAATATACACATGTTATGTACTGGATGAAAAACGAAAACTTGAGGGCATAGTTTCTTTGAAAAAGCTGGTATTGTTAGATGAAAACCTGTTCATTAAAGAAATTATGAATGAGGATTTTATTTCAACATATACAATGGATGATCGGGAAGAGATTGCGGATTTGTTTAAAAAATATGATTTAATCGCTTTACCGGTGGTAGACAGGGAATGCAGGCTGGTCGGTATAATTACAATAGATGACATTATGGATGTGATCGATAAGGTAACTACCGAGGACTTCCAGAGAATGGCGGCCATGGAACCGACAGACGAGGAATATCTTCATACAGGAGTATTTGCCTTAGCAAAACGGAGGACCCCGTGGTTATTGATACTGATGCTTTCCGCTACATTTACGGGGGGAATTATCAGCAGATATGAATCGGTACTTGAAGCGATAGTGACCCTCAATGTTTTTATACCTATGCTGATGGACTCTGCAGGGAATGCGGGCACCCAATCTTCTACACTGATTATCAGAGGGCTTGCTTTAGGGCAAATACAAATAACGGATTATTTACGGGTATTTTGGAAAGAATTAAGAGTAAGTTCTCTGGTAGGTTTCATACTGGCCATTATAAATTTTCTCAGGATTATAACTATTGAAAAAATCTCTGTAAATATAGCACTAACAGTATCTGTCACCCTATTTTTTACTGTAGTGCTCGCCAAGGTTATGGGGAGTTTGCTTCCTGTTGTGGCAAAAAAATTTAAAATGGACCCCGCCATTATGGCAGGGCCCTTGATCACAACTATAGTGGATGCATTGGCACTGATGGTATATTTTAATATTGCTCATTTTATGTTAAAAATCTAGGGAGACGGCACGAACCGATAGCCGTGACATTTAATAAAAATATAGTGAAACCGTATTTGCAGATAGTATTGTTCATGACAGATTAAAGTGATGGAATACGCATAATGCAAGTTACAATGAATTAAAGAGGTATGCTGAGGCATACCTTCTTATTATATTGTATTTGTTTTATTAGTTCAATTCGTAATTTTTGTTTGTATTTACCTTGATCCCTTTGCGTAAAATTGTATCATTAGGCTCTCTTTCATAATTACATTTTGTAAAAGAGATCTGACATTGCACCCTATGTTTACAAGTTTGGCAGGCTATTCTTTCAAGATTATGCTTTTGTTTTGTTGATATTTTAACCAGATCAATATATTCTTTTTTATTTTTAACGGTTTCTCTTATATAGGGCCTGACTGTATCGATATAATGGATTTTTACCAGGTAAATCGAAGCCCTTCTATCACTAGGTCTAATGAGTTCCATGGACAGGGTATTGTTGATAATGGTTCCGCGAATTGTTTTTGTGTTGATCTCAATGTTCAAACTTTCGTAGGGAATATCCAGGAAATCAACTTTGGGAAGGACCCTTCCCCGTATTTTTATCGGGAACAGATCGTCCAGGTTATAGGTTTCCTCTAAACATATTTGAAAATACTTATCGAAAAGTTTTGTTCTAAATGTTTGCAATAGTAAATAAACTAACACAATGAGGACAACACTCATTATGATAAAAATATAAGCCGACATAATTTCACCCTCTCTAATAATACTTTATCGTATTGTAATATTACAGTTCACCGGGCAATGTTATATATGTCCTATGGATTTATTTCAAATAACCCTTTTCGGGTGGAAAAAATAATGTATATATGGCAAAATATAATGGTAGGTTTTGCATTTTTTAAATGGGCAAAGTTATTGTAAAAAGGGCTAAAAAAGTAAAACAATATATGTAATAGTATATAACAAAAGGTTGTGATTGTACATGGAGAAAAAATTGCCTGATTCACCTATAGGAGTTTTTGATTCCGGGGTAGGAGGTATCAGCGTTTTGGCAGATTTGGCATATCAACTGCCGGATGAGCAGTATGTATATTTCGGGGACTCTGATAATGCGCCTTATGGGGTCAGGAGCAATGAGGAAGTAAAACAGTTGTCCCTGAATGCAGTCGATCACTTGTTAAGTTTTAAAATTAAGGCCCTGGTAGTTGCATGCAATACAGCTACCAGTGTGGTAATAAATGAGTTAAGAAATAACTTGAACATTCCGGTTATAGGTATGGAACCTGCTTTAAAACCGGGCATCGAATTAAACAAACGTGGTAAGGTAGTTGTGATGGCGACGGACGTTACCCTCAGGGAAAAAAAGTTTAACGATCTTATAAGAAGATTAAAATATGCAACAAATGTTATCAAGATGCCCTGTTTGGGTTTAGTGGAAATGATTGAAAAAGGGGGAGAGTATTCTGATAAAATAAGAGATTATGTTAAGAATGCCTTTTCACAGTATAATACAGACGAAATAGGGGTAATTGTCCTGGGGTGTACTCATTATATATTTATTAAGGATATTATTGTAGATATAGTTGGCGAAAATATAGCTATAGTTGACGGTAACCTGGGCACAGTCAGACATGTAAAATGCCTGCTCCAGGCTGATAATAAATTAACCTTGAACAAAAGTGGGAAATGTGGAGAAACCAGAGTTAAATTAATAAATTCCAGCAAAGACGCTGACATGCTTGTCCTGAGCAGAAAGTTACTGGAGAAAAGACTGAAAAGTTTAAACTGGTGCGGGACTGTTAAATATATTTAAAGAGCCAATAGTTCAACAAAATTCCTTAAAATACCTGACATGGATAAACATGAAGATAAAGGTGAAAAATGAAGAATTTAGTAGTAGAATTCCGAGGAATGTCTAACAAGGGTCAAAGGCGACATTGAAAATTGTAGGTATATTAATGTAATATATACAATATATAGTATAACAGGAAAACAAAACACAATAGGAGGGGGACCAATGGCTGTTTCTAAGGTTCAAAAGAGGAATGGAGAGATTGTCGACTTTGACGGTAGCAAAATTAAGGACGCTATATTCGCCGCAGCAAAATCCGTAGGTGGCAGTAATGAAGTTAGGGCAATGGAATTATCTAAAATGGTGACGGAAATAATAAACGAGACTTATGGTGTAGGCATTCCCTCGGTAGAAGATATACAGGATATCGTAGAAAAGGTATTGATAGAAGAAGGACATGCTAAAACCGGGAAGGCATATATACTATATCGAAAAAAGCATGAAGAGATAAGGGAAGCCAGAAACTTATTTATGGACGCGGAAAAAATGGTAGAGGAATACGTAAACTTGGAGGATTGGAGGATAAACGAAAACTCTAATATGGGTTTCTCTCTGCAGGGGTTAAACAACCACATTGTTGAAAGTATTACCAAAAAGTATTGGTTAACCAAGATTTATAATAAGGAATCGAGAGACGCACATATTAAAGGGGATTTACATATACATGACCTTGGACTACTAGCACCCTATTGTTGTGGGTGGGATTTGGAGGATTTTTTAAGAAGGGGCTTTAAAGGGGCAAAAGGGAAAGTAGAATCGAAACCCCCAAAACACTTAGAATCGGCATTGGGGCAATTGGTTAACCTGTTGTATACGCTCCAAGGCGAGGCAGCAGGAGCCCAGGCAGTTTCAAGCATAGATACATATTTGGCTCCCTTCATATATTATGATGATTTAAACTACATACAGGTAAAAAAAGCTATACAACGTTTTGTATTTAATTTGAATGTACCGACAAGGGTAGGTTTTCAAACCCCGTTTACCAATATTACATTGGATATAACACCTCATGTTTTATTAAAGAAACAGCCGGTAACTATTGGCGGGAAGTTAATGGATAAAACATATGGAGAATTTCAGAAAGAAATGGATATGTTTAATCTTGCGTTTTGCGAGGTAATGATGGAAGGGGACGGGGCAGGTAGGGCCTTCAGTTTTCCGATACCTACCATAAATGTTACTGATGATTTTCCATGGAATTCAAAAGTGATAAACTCAATTATGGATATGACAAGAAAATTCGGTACTCCTTATTTCGCAAATTTTCTGAATTCCGATCTGTCACCGGAGGATATCAGGTCTATGTGTTGTAGGCTCAGATTGGACAATCGCGAGCTCAGGAGAAGGGGCGGAGGATTATTTGGAGCAAATCCGCTTACAGGCTCAATAAACGTTGTAACATTAAACATGGCGAGGATAGGTTATTTATCTGATTCTGTGGAGGAATTTAAAAGAAAAGTTAGAGAATTAATGGAAATATCCAAAGAAATCTGTGAAACCAAAAGGTATGTATTAGAAAAGTATATGGATGCCGGTTTATATCCATACTCGAGACACTATTTACAAAACGTAAAAAAGGCGACAGGAGGATATTTTAAAAACCATTTTTCTACAATTGGTTTAAATGGGATGAATGAGGCATGTATCAATTTATTGGGAACGGATATTACTACAGACACAGGTAATCGGTTCGCAGTAGAAATTATGGAATTTATGAACAAAGTTATACAAATATTTCAAGAAGAAACAGGAAGCCTGTGGAATCTTGAAGCATCTCCCGCGGAAGGGGCTACCTATAGATTCGCGAGAATGGACAAAAAATTATATCCTAAAATACATACCCAGGGTAAAGACGAACCGTACTATACAAATTCTACACAGCTTCCGGTAAATTATACTACAGACATATTCGAGGCTGTGGAACTGCAGGAAAAACTGCAGTCCTTGTATACAGGAGGCACGGTGTTACACGGATTCATCGGTGAAGAAATTAAAGATATAGAAACCTGTAAAATGTTGATTAAAAAGGTAATGGAAAGGAGCTCTATTCCTTATTTTACGGTTAGCCCCACATTTTCTATATGTCCCGAACATGGCTACCTATCAGGGGAACACTTCGAATGTCCCAAATGTGGAAGCGAGGCGGAAGTTTGGAGTAGGGTTGTGGGATTCCACAGGCCCGTACAGGTGTGGAACAGAGGTAAACAGGAAGAATACAAAGACCGTGTTGAGTATAAGATAGATGCCGATTCGGGGATACTAGCCGATAGAGTAGAGGAAAATATAAATGCAGGATAAGGATGATATCAGTATTTTAGGAATAGAAAAATCATCATTTATAGATTATCCAAATAATATTTGTACGGTGATATTTACGGGAGGTTGTAACTTTAGATGTCCATACTGCCATAATAGCCCTATTGTGAATGGCATAGGGGAAAAGATAGATAAAATGGAGGTCATAGATTTTTTAAGAAATAGAAAAAAATTTATAGACGCTTTATGTATTTCCGGTGGGGAACCGACCATCCAAAAAGGGCTGTATGATTTTATCCGCCAAGTTAAAAAAGAGGGTTTCAGTATAAAGTTAGACACTAACGGTACAAACCCCGATCTACTCAAAAAATTAATTGATGAAAAATTAATAGACTATATTGCTATGGATATAAAAGCACCCCTGAATAAGTATTCGTCGATCACTCAAACACCTGTAGTTTTAGGAGATATACAAAAGAGCATTAATATATTGTTGGAAAATAAAGTTGATTATGAATTCAGAACCACCATATGCAAGGAATTACTCAATGTGGAAGACATCAGGATAATATCGGAGGAGATAAAAGGTTGTAATACATATGTACTTCAAAATTTTAAAGATGGTGAAACAATTTTAGCAGGGCGGAATAAATTTACGCCCTACAGTGATGAGGAATTGGAAGATGTACAAAATGAAATATGTGATTTGTTACATAGGGTAATTGTCAGATGAATTAACAGGTTAACACAGGTTAACACGGGGACGGCAGGCTGCGCAAAATAGCCTGCTTTCCCTGTTTTTTTATCTTTAAACGTCTTAACACGGAAACGGTTCTATTGTTAAATTTAACAATAGAACCGTTCCCGTGTTAAGACGCCGTCCCCGTGTTAAGCTTAACGTGTTAATCCGGTTACATCTTGACGGTCTGATCATATTCTAAAATATATATTGACATTTATCTATATCTCAGAATATAATGGATATAGATAAATGTCTATATAATTTGTGGGGGGTGAATTAGTTGGAAAAAAATTATGAACAGTATGCCTTGTTAATGAAAGCGCTGGCGGATGAAACAAGAGTGCAAATTTTTGACATGCTTTCTGACGGTGAACTTTGTGCCTGTGTTATACTCAGGGAATTTGACATAACCCAGCCTACACTGTCCTATCATATGAAAATATTAAGTGAAAGCGGTTTAGTGAATAGCAGACGGGACGGGGTTTGGATGAAATATACAATTAATAAGGAGGGATTGGATTTACTAAAGAATCTGTTTGATCATATTGATAAAAAATTATTAAAGCAGGTTTATTTAAAAAACAAAGTTAGGAGTTGAGTATTTTATGATTATCCTTAAATGGTTGAATAGTCAACTGCTCAAAATGGAATGGCTTTTTAATTTAATCAGGTTATTGGTTGAAAATGTATTTGGTTTAGGCATAGAAAGCAGAGTAGGCGGAAGTATTCACTTTTTTATCTATGATGTGATTAAAATATTTATATTGCTATCTGTTTTAATATTTGTGATGTCCTACATTCAAAGTTTTTTCCCGCCGGAAAGGACCAGAAAAATATTAAGTAAATTTGATGGTATTCTGGCAAATACCCTGGCAGCTTTACTTGGAACCGTTACACCGTTTTGTTCCTGTTCATCTATTCCTATATTTATAGGTTTTACAAGCGCCGGGCTTCCGATTGGAGTTACATTTTCATTTTTGATTTCCTCACCTCTTGTAGACATAGCGTCTATTATTTTGATCGCCAGTATATTTAACTGGAAAATAGCTATAGCATATGTTGCCGTAGGCGTAGTACTTGCTGTAATAGGCGGGACTATAATTAGCAAATCCAACCTTGAAAATTATGTAGAATCGTTTGTTTATAGCAATAAAGCATTCGAAAACGACGGAGAAGAATTAACTACCGGGGATAGAATAGGTTTTGCAAAAGATCAGGTGTTGGATATTATTCGAAGAGTTTGGATATATATTTTATTGGGCGTTGGGATAGGAGCCGTTATCCATAATTGGATTCCGGAGTCATATATAACCGCAATATTAGGTCAGGACAAATGGTATTCTGTTTTACTTGCGACTTTTGTCGGTTTACCTATGTATGCAGATATTTTTGGCACGTTACCTATAGCCGAAGCCTTAGTTTTAAAAGATGTAGGACTTGGTACCGCTTTATCCTTTATGATGGGTGTAACCGCACTTGCCCTTCCGTCTGTTATTATGTTAAAAAAGGTTGTAAAAACAAAGCTTCTAGCTATTTTCTTAATTATTGTCAGCGTGGGTATTATTATAATCGGTTATGCTTTCAATGCTTTTAGTTATCTTTTAATGTAGGTATTTTATTCAGTTTTATTAAAGTAACATTATAAGGAGTGATTTACAATGATAATCAAAATTTTAGGTTTAGGATGTAGAAATTGTAATACTTTAAAGGAGAATACAGAAAAAGCTTTAAAAGAATTGGATATAGAGGCGGAGGTTATTAAAGTGGAAGATTTCGAAGAGATGGCAACTTACGGTGTAATGTCGCCCCCGGCCCTTGTTATCGATGATAAGGTTGTATCTTCCAGAAAAATTTTAAAGACAAAGGAGATAGTTAAAATTTTAAAGAAAAATTAACACGAGGGCGGTTCGAAATCACTGAAAAAGCCATGGTTTCATAAAAAACACCTTGTAAATCGGGTCAGGTCATAAAGCGAAGGGTCTCGATTTTAAGTCATTTTGAAGATTCTTCATTTCGCTTTGCTCATTCAGATAGAGGCTGAATATTAATCCGTGTAAATGGCAATAATCTCCATAGAAACCAAAATGGAGGTTATGAAATGAAAAAATCAAAAAACATTCTCACGGACAGGGAA
>JGI24707J26582_10000736_pt1 | contig 25910 bp, 26 predicted proteins | sample BioPla1DNA1_FD_26582 | JGI IMG/M metagenome (IMG submission 26582)
TCGGGGCGTACGACCCTAAATCGGGCATGGCGGGGTCGGTCGCGAACGTTTTCGAACTCCCGGCCAACCACCGCGTCGAGGTTACGGGCGGAGTTCTGGAAGAGCGCTGCGGCGACATGCTCCGTTCCTTTTTTGCGAGAAGGCGCAAGGAGAATGCGAGTGAATAATATGCACGAAATCCACGATTTGTTCATACGATTGTGGTACAATCGTTATCGTTTATAGGCATAATGTCGAAGATGTCGCTTTAGAGTCATCTTGTTGTCAAGTAAATACACGGGAGAACGTCCGGACTGATGTGTAAACGGAACAAAAAACCTACGGAGATACAAAAGAGAGGATGGATTGGTTACACTCTCTTTTATTTGGGTACATTTCTCAGCCGTATCTTGATACGCCTTCGTTACATCAATCAGTCCAACATCCCTCAAGGAAAGACTCCCTATCTCATCGTTGCCAATCATCAGACGATGTTCGACGGCCTTTGGATTATGGGCGGCATTCCAAGGGAACAGATTCCGCAATTCTCCGGTCTTGCCGGGTCAGATCTCGAACAGAACTTCGGACTCACGGGACGAATTATGTTTCGCGTCGGGCAAGCCATCCCGATCGACCGTGAGGGAAGTCCGATCCGCGGGTTAATCCTCGCGCGGCGCGCCCTGAAAAAGGGCAGCATTGTCATGATTCACCCCGAGGGAACGAGAACATACGACGGGCGTATCGCTGAGATGAAGAACGGTGCGGCCTATCTGGCCAACAAGAGCGGTGTTCCTGTCGTTCCTGTCTACATCGACGGCGGCTTTGAAGTATTCTCACGGTATATGTCCGTACCTCGACCGATCGATTGGAAACGCTTTCGCAGAAAAAAGCTGACAGTCGAATTCTGCTCTACCATTGACCCGGCAGATTATGATTCCGTTCATTCCCTGATGGATGCGATCAACCGCGTCCTCTACGAGAAAGAAAGCGAAGCGTTCAAGGCTCGTGAACAATCCAAGACTTGAGCGGACCGACCTCGTTTTTTCTGATTTTCCCCTCTAGAATAATCGCGTCGCTCTCATATTGCTCCACGTCAACCGTTCCGTATTCGCGCGCATGCGCAACAAGACCGGCTTCCTTATACGGAAGAACTGCGCGGTATTCGAGATAAGTGTCTTCAACAAAATGCGCCAGACTCGATAAAAGCCTATCGAGTCCTTGACCCGTTTTTGCCGAGATTTCAATGATTTGAGATGCTTTTTCATTACGTAACATCATCATGACATCGTGAAGGCTCTCGTGTCTCACGCAGTCGCTTTTATTAAGAAGATAGAGAACGGGAATGGAGCCGGCATCCAGATCTTTCAGCTGTTTTTGGACAACCTCGATGTGCATCGCAGCATCAGGATCCGATATGTCGGTTACAAGGAGTATGAGGTCGGCAGATGCCGCCTCTTCAAACGTTGCTCTGAAGGCTTGGTAAAGGAAGGTCGGAAGATCTCGAATAAAGCCGACCGTATCGACGAGAATCAGCGACAGCCCTTCGCGAATGTCGAGTCGTCGTGCCGTTGGATCGAGCGTCATGAAAAGCTGATCGCCGGCATCAAGCGTTTCATCACACAATATATTGAGCAGTGTCGATTTTCCGGCGTTAGTGTAGCCGACGATTGCCGCTGTCATAACGTGGCGGCGATCACGGAGAGATCGCGACCTCTCCCTTCGTTCCTCCATGCGCTTCAGCTCACGCCTTAAGACACCCATGCGCTTTCGAATGGCGCGCCGATCCTGCTCCAGCACCGTCTCACCGGGACCGCGTGTTCCGATTCCGCCGCCGAGCCTTGACAATTCCGCACCGCGCCCCACCAACTGCGTCAGTCGATAGCGCAAGTAGGCGAGCTCGACTTGAATCTTTCCTTCGTCCGTCCGCGCATGATCGGCAAAGATTGAGAGAATGACTGAGACTCGATCACTCACTTTCAGGTCGGTCACCTGCGTGATCCCTCTCGTCTGCGCCGGTGAGAGTTCTCCGTCAAAAATAAGAAAGTCGGCATTAATTTCTTCTGCTCGTTCGACAATATCTTGGAGTTTACCCGACCCAACGAACGTGTTCCGATCGATTCTGTCGAGTCTCTGCACGATGCGATCGACAATGGTAAAACCGTTTGTCTTCGCCAAATCTTCCAATTCATCGAGCGAACGCTCGACGCGCTCTATGTCTGAAGGTCGCAAATCGACGGCGACTAAAATGGCTCGACCCGTTTGTTGCGCAGCCAGTTCTTCCATGGAAGTGTTTGTATCTCGAATTTTCTTATTCATTTATTTATCGATCCTCGACGCCCCGCTTAACGGTGCCGGGGCGATATTTCGGTCAGAGCGAAATTCAGAATCGGTCGACATGCTACAATGAACGTGCCATCAATAGTAAAACAACCTGTATTCCGTTGTGGTGATTATCGCGTGACAGTGAACCATTTCACAAATTACTCTTCTCGACAAAGTCTTCGAAAGCGTCTATTAAACGGAGAAAGCAGTCATTCTTTTCTGACAGTCCACCGCAAGATGCTTCCGTTACGCCGTTCGGCTGCCTGTTGGGTTGGATACATCATCAGGATGGAACGACAACGGCAATCTCTCACACAGACACACATCGCTTCTCAGCTCGGTTTCGGAATGAGTTACGTGTCCACGATCGAATCGGGGAACGCTTTCGCTAACTTCGACCGAACGATCATGCTCATTGAATATTTCGGCATTAATTCCTGCACGTGTATAGGCGCGATCGAAGCCCAAATTATGATTCAGGAGCTTCTTCTGCAGAAATCTCAAAATCGCAAAAAACGGCGCGCAAATCAGCGTCCTCAATGGAGTCAAGCAACGCTTTCATATCACCAAGTCGTTGCGGATAGATCGATCGACAAGCCAAATCAATCGCGCGCATCATCGTCAGACGTTCGGCAAAATCGTTTACGCTAGCAAGAAGCGGAATGATCCCTTTGTAGACGTCACGAATGATCTTTTCCTCTTTTTCGTCAGGCTTCATGCGCATGAGTCCGAAAAGCTTTCTTCCGAAACCGTCATCGTCACGACAGATCGTCAGATAAACGTTCGCCGAATCAAAGATTTCCTCTTCGATGATACGATCGCCGTCCAGACCTGCGTCTTTGCGGATACTTTGAAGTTCTTTCTGCTCAAAAAACCGCCTAATCTCCTTGAAGGCGCGCTTCACTTCTCCTTTTCCTCTTTTTCCTGAAGCATATACGTGGCAATAGAGCCATGGCAGAAGAAAACGATCGCCCATTTCTTTACGACCTTCAAGAGGGAAATAGCGAAAACTCTTCATTCTTTCGCGGAAATTATCATATTGAGAATCAGTCATTAAATCGTCCTTTTCTATAGATCCCACAGATGGGATGTGTTGTTGCAAGTATAACACGCAGCGGAACTTGCGTCTCATTGACAGACGCTGTTATCGTATCCCTCCAGTCGATCGACGGCTCAGGCAACTGCTTCAGGAGACAGATTACCTTCAGGATCTAAGTTCTCTTTGGGCAAAGAATCTCGTTTGATTTTCAGGTAAATGATATAGGCGATAAAGGAAATGAACCACGATACAGGATACGCCATGAGCAGAACATCGAAACTATACCATTTTGGCAAGACAGCCAAGATCCAAACAAGACGGACGCCCGCCATACATACGAGACTGACCACCATCGGGAATATGGAGTGACCGATTCCGCGCAGTACGCCGCCCATGACCTCACAGAGTGCGAATACCCAGTAGAACGACAAGACGAACATCATTGTACGCGTCGCGTAACGCAAAACATCGGGATCGGAATTAAACAGCGAGGCGATCGGCGTTCTGAACAGCATGATCACTGCAGAAACAGAAACGATTACGACGAAAGTCAGGGCGAGTCCCTCCCGCAGTCCCCGTTTCACGCGATTGTACCGTCCTGCACCCATGTTGACACTGATAAACGTCATGACGGCAAGCGCCAATCCGTTGATCAATACGAACACAAACCCGTCACTTCGCGTAGCCGCCGTGTAACCGGCGACGGCATGCTTTCCGAATGTATTGATGACAGACTGCATAAAGACGTTTGAAATGGCGACGATCGCTGCCTGCAAACCTGCGGGGATACCGACTTTGAGCGCATCTTTGAGTTCGACGCGATGGAAAGCGATGTCGCGCAGGAACAATCGAAACGGCATCATGCTGCGCGCGAGACTGATCGTCACCATAAGAGCGACGAGCGCCTGAGCGATAACATACGCCCATCCGGCTCCCGCCACTCCCAAATCAAGCGCGCCGACGAACAGGAAATCGAGTCCTATGTTGATTATGACGCCGATCAATAGATAGATAAACGGATGACGCGTATCGCCGACACCGCGCAAAATCCCCGCACCCATATTGTAAATGACGACGGGAAGGGCGCCGATAGAATAGATGCGCAGATACGTCGTCGCGTGCGGCAAAATGTCAGCCGGCGTTCCCATCCACGAAAGCATTTGCGGCGCCAAAAAAACGCCGACGAGACTAACGATGCCGCCGGTAAAAAAACCGAGCGCGTAACTCGTGTGGACGGCCTTGTACAGCTTATCGTAATCGTGCGCCCCGTTGGCCTGAGCGACGACGACGGAACAGCCCGTCGACATCCCTAAGGCAAGCCCGATGAGCATGTTGATGATGGAAGCGGTCGCGCCGATGCCGGCCATCGCCTCGACTCCGCTGTAATTTCCGACAATCATCAAATCAACGACAGCATACGTATGCTGCATCAAATTCATGACAAGCAGCGGCAACGCGAAAGCAAAAATCTGCTTCCAGATCGTCCCTTCAGTCAAATTGATGTTGCGTATTCTCATCTGTCAGTTCTCACCTGATTTTCAGCCCGCCTTAGCCGAGCCTTTCTTTAAAATCTTCGTAGCCGAAACTTTTGAGCGTGACGACACTGCCGTTTTTATCCTGCAAAACGATGGACGGCAGTCCCATTCCGTTAAAGGTATTGTTTTTCACCATCGTATAAATCGCCATATCGGTCAGCACGATCCGGTCGCCCGGAAGCGGCGGAACGGCGAAAGAATAGGTGCCGATCACATCGCCCGCCAAACAAGTCGGACCTGCCAACTGAATATTGTACGGTTCAACGCCCGGCTCAGCGCCCTCATACCATACGGACGCTCCGCCGGAGCGTTCCGGCGAAGGTACGATGTAACATTTCGGCGTGTAAGGCATCTCCAGAACGTCGGGCATGTGACAGGCGGCCGACGCATTCAGGATAGCGACGACATAGTCGGGCGTCTTGACGAGATCGAGCACCGAAGCGACGAGCCAACCGGCATCGAGCGCCACGGCTTCACCTGGTTCAAGGTACACTGTTGCACCTGTCTCTTCCGCTGTCCGGCGGATAAGCTTGACGAGGAGAGCGATATCGTAATCTGCCTTCGTAATGTGGTGACCGCCGCCGAAATTGATCCACGACAGCCTCTCCGGCCAGTGCCCGAAAGAATCGCGAATGGCATCGAGTGTGCGTTCAAGCACATCGGCATTTTGTTGACATAGCGAATGGAAGTGAATGCCGCTCAGACCGTCAAACCGACCGTTCTCATAACCGATTTTAAAATCCTCCGCCGACACGCCAAGCCTCGAATTTCTGCCGGCAGGATCGTACAGCTCGACTTCAACCTCCGAATATCCGGGATTGATTCGCAATCCGCATGAGATTTGACGCCCGCCTGAGAGATTATGTTCAAGAACTATCTCGCGATAACGTTCCCACTGCTCGAACGAATTGAAGACCATCGTATCGACCATGCCGAGATATTCATCGAACTCTTCCGGGTCGTAAGCGGGCGAGTAGACGTGAACTTCACAGTCCTCGCCCATCTCTTCGCGCGCCAGTCTCGCTTCGTACAATCCCGAACTTGCAGCACCATCAAGATAGCGCGCTAACATCTTGTAGAGAGGGAAGCATGCAAAAGCCTTCTGCGCTAGTAAAATCTTACAGCCCGTCATCTGTTTGACTTGCCGTAAAATGCGCACGTTCTGCTCGAGCGCCCTCTCTTCAATCAGGTAGCACGGTGTCGGAAGCTCCAACACACGGAGATCGCTGGGTTTGAAGCGAAGGCGCGTCAAAGGCTCCTGCAAATCGACGAAATCATCGACATGCTTACTCGCGGAAGTTTGATTGTTATTCTTTTTTTTCATACCGTTGTTTTCACCTGAGTGATCTCGTTACGGAACGAGGACAGGGCTCTCGTCAACAATCCAAGGCAGACCGAAACGGTTCAAGTCTTCCATGAACGGATCGGGATCGAGCTGTTCGACGTTCCAGACACCCGGTTTCTTCCAAAGTCCTCTGAGAACGAGAGACGCCCCAATCATCGCCGGCACTCCCGTCGTGTAGGAGACTGCCTGCGAACCGACCTCAGCATAAGCTTCCTGATGATCCGCGATGTTATACACACGCCATATCTTGTCTTTGCCGTCTTTTTTACCGATAAAAATGCAGCCTATGTTCGTCTTGCCGACTGTACGCGGTCCGAGCGATGCAGGGTCGGGAAGAACGGCTTTCAGGAATTGCAGCGGTATAATCTCGCGGCCTTCAAACATGATCGGCTCGATCGACGTCATCCCCACATTCTGCAAACAGTTCAAATGCCTGAGATAACTTTCCCCAAATGTCATGAAGAAGCGGATGCGTTTTACGCCCGGGATGTGTTTTGCCAAAGACTCGAGTTCCTCATGGTACAGAAGATACATGTCGCGCTCCCCCACACCTTCGAAGTTATAGCTGCGCTTAATCTCCATCGGCTTTGTCTCGACAAAGCGTCCGTTCTCGTAGTAACGGCCGTTCGCCGTAACTTCGCGAATATTGATCTCCGGATTGAAATTCGTCGCGAACGGGTATCCGTGATCGCCGCCGTTACAATCGAGAATGTCTATCATGTGAATTTCGTCAAACTCGTGCTTCAGCGCGTAAGCCGAGAAAACACCTGTGACTCCGGGGTCAAATCCGGAACCGAGAATCGCTGTCAGGCCCTTCTCGCGAAAACGATCTTGGTACGCCCATTGCCATTTATACTCGAACTTGGCCGTATCTTCCGGCTCGTAGTTAGCCGTATCGAGGTAATCGACACCCGTCTCAAGGCACGCGTCCATGATGGTCAAGTCTTGGTATGGGAGAGCCAAGTTCATCACGATATCAGGCTTCTCCGCCTCAATGAGCGCCACGAGTTCCGGCACGTTGTCGGCATCGACCTGCGCCGTTGTGATCGCAACACCGCGTCCATCAAGTTTGTTCTTCAGCTCGTCACAGCGCGCGACCGTACGACTCGCAATACAGAGCTCGCTAAATACTTCCTTATTTTCAACACATTTATGGGCGGCAACTTGTGCGACTCCGCCCGCACCGATAATCATTGCTTTTGCCATCGAATATCTTCTCCTTCCATCAGCAGATCTAAATTGTTTCATCTTGAGGGAAACGACTTTACAAAATGCAGTAAACTGACTTTTTCCCCCATGATTGTAACAGATGAGCACATGGGCACAGGCTGTCAATCATACACTTTCAGCCGTTGAAAGTGCAAGTTCATGAGATATTTCGTTGAAAATGAAACAATTGCGGATATGTCATCACTTATCCGCACATCCTAACGAGGTGTGTCGCATGCAAAAGCTACTTAGTCACCCGCAGCCATTCGGCGGCGAGTAAGAGATTTTACTCGATCATCAACAGCCATTCTGCGAACAGGAGATATTACTACAGCTACTCTGCGAACAGGAGCAACTATTTGATCATCAGCAGCCACTCGCGCAGCAGCTTGCATGCGACGGCCGTCGACGCGCCGGACAAGTCGCACGGAGGCGACAGCTCCATAATGTCGGTCGCCACGACGTGCAGTTTCCCGAAGATCGAGAGCGCGCGGCGTAGCTCCGCGAACGACACGCCTTCCGGTTCCGGTGTCCCCGTGCCGGGACACACGGACGGATCGAGCAAGTCGAGGTCGATCGTGACATAGACGGGCGCCTCCCCGATTACATCAATCGCAAGTCCCGCCTGATCGAGCACAAAGGGATAAAAATGAAGATGCTCACGAGCAAAAGCGAACTCTTCACGCAGTCCCGAACGAACACCGAATGAATGGATACGTCCCTTGCCAAGAAGTTCAAAGGCACGACGCATGACGGAGCCGTGCGAAAGCGGATCTCCAAGATAATCCTCACGCAGATCCGTATGCGCATCGAGGTGAATGACGTGAAGATTATCATACTGCTTAGCGGCGGCCTGAATACCGGCAAGCGTCATCGAATGGTCTCCGCCGATCATGACGGGAATTTTCTTATCTTCGAAAAAATTTGTGAATGCACGGCGGACGCGAAGGAGCGATTCCGTCGTCGATCCGCACGGTAATTCCAGATCACCCGCGTCTGCGACACCGATATCCTCCAAATCGCGGTCAAGCAAGGGACTGTAAGACTCGAGCCCCCAAGAATCTCTCCTCATCTCGGATGGGCCGAAGCGGGCGCCCGGACGAAACGACGCCTGGCCATCGAACGGTGCGCCGAAGATGACGAAACGACTCGTCTCATACGGAGATTCGCATCCGCAAAAAGTCTTCGCTTCAAAAATCATATTTTGTCGTTGGTCATTCATCATCACTGCCGTACTTTTCAATAGCGCTGAAATCGATGTCAGCGAGCTCTCCGCTTTCAGAGACGAGCGTATCGTCTTCAGGCGGCCAGATGGTGTTTCCTACCACACGCCTAAAATAATGGTCGAGCAGCACGCCCTCGTGGAGAAGGCGGTAGACGTAATTCGGAAGCGCAAAAGCACCGCGATGGAGCTCGGTATTGTAGTAATCCGTCTTGAGTCCGCGCGCATTCCAGCGCTCGGGATCAAAATCATCGAGCGGGTGATAGCGATCCGACATGAAGCCGAATAGCCAATGGCCTGCAGGATAAACCGGGATGTGCGCTTGGTAGGCATACGTGTTCTTGAAAATTGGCGAGGTCTTCTTATACGTTGCCGCCGCCTCGACGGCGTCGTTGTGGTAAAAAGTGCCCTCGTGCTGGTTGACGAGGATACCGCCGTCTCTCAGCGCATGGCTGCAGTTGCCGTAAAACTCTTTCGTGAACAGACTCTCGCCGGGGCCGAACGGATCGGTCGAGTCGACGATAATCACATCAAACATATCACGACAGCGCCTCACATAACGCAACCCGTCCTCAAAGAGCAGTGTCACGCGCGGATCGCCAAAAGACGTCGCCACTGTCGGAAAATAATCCTTGGCGACGTCGACGACTAAGCTGTCAATTTCAACCATTACAATTTCTTTGAGATCATCATAACGGCACAGTTCGCGGAGCGTGCCCCCGTCGCCTCCGCCGATGATAAGCGCTCTCTCGGCTTTAGGGTGTACAGCCATCGGGACATGCGTGATCATCTCGTGATAGATAAACTCATCCTTCTCAGTCAACATGACGATGTTGTCCATGACGAGCATGCGCCCGAATTCGTACGTGTCAAACACTTGAATGTGCTGATAATCGGAATATTGACCGAAGAGCTGCTTCCTAATACGAAAGTCCACTTTAAAGTCTGTTGAATGAAATTCGCTAAACCACAGTTCCATCATGTTCTCCTTTCGGGCGGTTTATGTTTAAACGGGTAAACAACTAATTCCTATTTTATCCAACCGTAAAACTTCTCAACGGCATCATCCTCCGTGCCCGTCATCCGGCTCCCTTTCTTTTGCATAGCGCTAGTATATCTATCACTTCCCGTTCAGCACATAAAGCTTCTCAACGGCATCATCCTCCGTACCTGTCATCAGGCTCCCTTTCTTTTGTACAGCGCTGGTATATCTATCACTTCCCGTTCAGCACATAAAGTTTCTCAACGGCATCATCCTCCGTACCTGTCATCCGGCTCCCTTTTTCCTTTGCATAACGAATGTAGGTGAGCACCTCGGGCGTCACGCGTTCACCGGGCGCAAGGATGGGAATCCCCGGCGGATAACACATGATTGACTCAGAGGCGATCCGCCCCTCGCACTCCTCAAGCGGCAGCTGTTCCGACGGCGCATAAAAAGCCTCCGCCGGCGTCATCGCGACGACAGGCGAGATATACTCGTTGACGAGATGTCTGGCAGGTTCTTTTCCGTATGTGAAAAGAATATCGGCAAGCGCCGCGATGAGACGCTCGATCGCAACGGGCCGATCGCCAACGGAGAGAATCGCAAGACAGTTGAGCATGTCGCCGAATTCGATCTGAATGCCGTACTCATCGCGAAGAATATCGTAGACCTCAATCCCTGAGAGCCCCATTTTTATCGTATGCAACGGCAACTTGCACGAGTCAAAGGCAAAGAAGGCGTCGCCGTCACAGCGTTCCTCTCCGAACGCGTTAAACCCTCCGATCTGATTGATCTCGTCGCGCGCGTAATTGGCGTATTCGATCACGCGTCGGTAGATCTGCTCACCACGCAGCGCAAGATTTCGCCTCGTGATATCGAGCGAAGAAAGAAGCAGGTACGACGCGCTCGTCGTCTGCGTCAAGTTGATGATCTGGTGCACATAGCCTCGATCACTGTGCATGCTCGGGCCGAGCAGCAACAAAGAGCTTTGCGTCAACGACCCACCCGTCTTGTGGAGCGAAACAGCGCTCATATCGGCACCCGCATCCATTGCTGAAACAGGGAGCGCGTCCTGAAAATAGAAATGCGTCCCGTGCGCTTCATCGACAAGTACGCGCATGTTGGCCGCATGCGCGAGCCTGACGATCTCCTTGAGATTGGGGCAGACACCGTAGTACGTCGGATTATTGACAAAGACTGCGACCGCCTCCGGGTGTTCGCGGATCGCCGCCTCGACATCTTTGACCGACATCGCGAGCGGAATGCCGAGCTCCTTGTCGACGGAAGGGTTGACGTAGATGGGCGTGGCGCGCGCCAGAATCAAAGCATTGATCGCGCTCCGGTGAACGTTTCGCGGCATGATGATCTTATCGCCTGGGAAACAATTCGAGAGAATCATCGCCTGCACAGCGGATGTCGTGCCGTTCACCATGAAACGGCAGCTGTCAGCACCGAACGCGTCGGCCGCCAGCTTTTCGGCTTCCATGATGACACCCGTCGGGTGGATCAGCGTATCGAGCATTTTCATTGAATTTACATCAACGGATAGGCACTGTTTGCCGAGGAAAGCCGCGAGCTCCTCGTTGCCGCGCCCCTGCTTATGGCCGGGCACGTCAAAAGAGACGATCCTGCGGCGACGATAGTCGAGCAGCGCGTCATGGATCGGCGCCTTCATCTGGTCTAACGCGAATCGATGCCCTTCAGCACTCTTCAAAGCCATAAGCAGTCACTGCAACCCCTATACCTAAAGCAAATCGATGCCCTTCTACACTCTTTAAAGATGTTTCTCCTTTACCTAAAGCAGATCGACACCCTTCAACACTCTTCAAAGATGTTTCTCCTTTACCTAAAGCAGATCGACACCCTTCAACACTCTTCAAAGATGTTTCTCCCGTTGTAAATTTCGAGCATTTCTCTTTCGAGCGCTCGGCGAATTTCCACCTGCTCACTCTCACTGATCTCTTTCAAATCGCGTTTGAAAATATAGCGATCGAGATCGATCTCACGGAGAATCATGCGCGTGTGGTAGAGATTCGAATGATAAACATTGACGTCCATCGTGTTGTAGTCATCAAGTGTCTCGACGGAGATGAAATCCTGAATCGAGCGCACCGGATAATCGTTGAAGAGCTTCGTTCCCCTTGTGTCTCGCGTGAATCCGCGCACACGGTAATCGATGGTAATAATGTCGGATTCAAAATTGCCGATCAGGTAATCAAGCGCAACGAGCGGCGTCACGCGACCGCACGTCGATACATCGATATCGACGCGGAACGTCGAAATGGAACGGCTCGGATGCGATTCGGGGAAGGTGTGAACCGACACGTGACTCGTATTGAGGTGCGCTTGAATCGCCGTCGCAGGCGTCTCGAGGATCCCGCGATTGTTGGTCGGATCAATCTCGTGATCCTTTAGCGGCGCTTCCGCGATGAGAATATTGACAGATGCCCCCTGCGGCGTGTAATCCTGTTTAGAAAGGTTGAGAATATGGGCGCCGATAATATCTGTCAGGTTGCGTAAGATTCCCGTCAACCGTTCAGAATTATACTGTCCGTGAATGTACTCAATGTACTCTCGCTTCTCTTCCTCCGTCCGCGCATAACAGACATCGTAAATGTTGAAGCTCAAGGTCTTCGTCAGATTATTAAACCCGTAAAGTTGAAGATTGCTTTCCAATTCGCTACCTCCGGAAGAATCTAGGCAAAGGCCTGAACCACATTCTATCACTCATGGCAAGAGAACATACTATGTAGAAGCAAATCTTTCTCACGATCTAACTTCCGACTGAACAACAATTAACGGCCAACCAGCAACTCTTGCCTGATCTTGCTCACGAACGAACACAATATAAAACCAGACGACTTGCTATAATAATCCTAAAAGTCACAAAAACAACCATATTCGCCCCGACTGAAAAGATAAAATCGGACGACTTATTATAAAATCCGAAAAGTCACAAAAAAACTGTTTTCGTCCCGACTGAAAAGATAAAGCCGGACGACTTGTAACTCCTGCCGCCCGGCTTCATTTGTCCCATTAACTACGCTACAAAAGCGACAATTCTTTTTTCAAGAAGTCTACTTTACTTCATAACGACATTTCGTAAACTGCCACTCACCGATATCGAATTTCTTCTCTGCGATATACCTTATCAGCTGACGCGTCTCGATAAATTCATCCGTGACAGTAACAAAGAATTGTTTATCGTCCTTTTCCACTAAAAAGAACGCTTTGTCCGTGTTTTTAACACTATTGATAACACCGGGAATGCCGAAAGGCGCATCCGTTAAAAACCCAATCATGTTGTCAATCACCTTTTCGCCCTTTGTTAATTTCAGTTTCCCAAGCAAAGGACGAATGATCGCATCGGGGAATTTCTCGCGCATCAGGCGCTCTTTTTTCTTTTTTTTGCTTCCATCGCCGTAATCGGACAAGTTGTATGCTTCGCGGATGACATAATCAGTCACAGTATCTCCGTTACCAAGCAGATAATCGACACTCACGTTCAGAAGCTTGGCCAGCGTCTTCAGATTCTCTACATCGGGCAGACCTTTGTTCGACTCCCATTTAGCAATAGCGGATCGTGAAAGCAGCATCTTCTCGGCAAGCTGCTCCTGCGTCAGTCCACATTGTTTTCTCGCTTCCTTAATTTTTTCTCCTAATGTCATGTTCATGACCTCCAATCGTTTGATTATGGCCTCATTCTAGTTGGAGAATTTTCGCCGACAATAGACTTTGCGTATCATCACCGTTACTTTCCGTAACAAAGCCCGTACTTAGCAAAACATCGTCAATGTAGCGATGTAAAAAGCATTTTTGATCTTCCAAATAGATCATATCACCTTCATCTTGTTTCAGACGATTCTACGTGCAACAAAATAGGGGAGGTCAGCTCACACCGCCCTCCCCAGATACTAAACAAAAGGATCTGATTTCAGAAAGAGAAATACGTTAACATTTCTGCACCTGTCATCATCGGCTCTCACCGCTTAACGTACCAATATTGCCAGACATTATTGATGCTTTTAACGCTTGTTTTGTTAATCGTTGTCATTTTGCCGTTAATAGGATCTACCACATGGAATACACCCTTGTCGTACTTAACAAGAACAACTGCATGGTACGCATCGCCGACTCCACCCCATATTACAATAGGGCCATATTTTTTCAAAGCGCTTAAAATCATATTAAGACGTTTGCCCGGGTAGCGCCCAACGTTCTGAACATCTACCCGAAGACCGGCATAGGAGAACTGAAATGGCAGAGCTTCATTTCTCCAAAATCCTGCCTTTTTTAGTGCACTCTCTGTTACCTTCCTATAATCTTTGCCCTGATCATATAACCGCATCCTCATGGCTATTGCAGCTGCTGTGATCGTACAAGTTCCGTGCGCCCAAGTTTTATTAGACTGCACTAGAGCATAAACGGCTTTAGGATAAGCAGTAACAGTTGTCGTAGGCTTCGGTGCAGGCTTCGAAACAATTAGCTTGGCATATTTCAGCGAAACGTATCCAGTCTTACCATTGTAGGTAGTTTTACCCCAGTCGCCTGAAATAGCCGTAACCTTGAAGCTTTTCCCGTACGGAATTGCCGTTAAGACCCTGTGTTGCGCACCTGCACCCGCTCTGAGATTGAGTCCGTCACGGTCAGCAGGAGTGTAGTTGCCTAGCTGGTACTTGGGTTGCGGTGCCGGAATCGGACTAAGTCGTTTGGCATATCTCAGCGAAACGTATCCAGTCTTACCATTGTAGGTAGTTTTACCCCAATCGCCCGAAACAGCCGTAACCTTGAAGCTTTTCCCGTATGGAATTGCCGTTAAGACCCTGTATTTCGTACTTGCACCCGCTCTGATATTGAGTCCGTCGCGGTCAGAAGGGGTGTAGTTGCCGGTATAATACTTCGGTGAAGCTGCCGATGCTTGGATCGGAGGTAAAACGATCAATGACATCAGAAGTACTATGCTCAGTACAACAGTCATCGCTTTTGTTCTAAATCTAAAATGATTCATATGGACATCCTCGCTATCATAAAATGAAAGAGACATTCAACGCCCAAACGGATGCAGTCTGTCCCTTGATCGGAGTTTAAGCGATATTTCAGTTCAATGCCTTAATCTAGCTTAAGAACTAATTAAGGAAACGATTTGCCTTATAGCACCGTTAGCTACCACTCTTTCCTTTTATCTTACTAAGAGTTTCAGGCGTTATTCCGAGGTAGCTCGCGACATGAACTTGCTTTAACCTGCCGACAAGATCAGGATGTGTCTTTTTGAACCAGAGATATTTCTCTCTTGCCGTTGCTTGGTGCAATGTCCTTTTGTGTGCATTGTGATAGGCAAGAGCGCCAGCCAGACGTCGACACACGAGAGTCAATATCTCCACTTTTTCGTTAACAAGCTGAACGAGGAGATTGAACGGAATAACTAGATAAATGCCGTCGAGGAGTGCCTGAAAATTGAGTGATGCAGTCTTCTCGAATATGTTCGTCGAAATCAGCGGCATTCCTGCTTGAGAAGTTATGCAATCCGTGATTTCATCCCCGTCGTCAGAAATCGTGTAACCTCGAGCGGCACCGCTTAGTAAGAAGTATACGTGAGTTTGGATCTGTCCTTCTTTGACGATAAGCTCTGATCGTTGGAAGTGTTTGATACGAGATTTTACGGCAATTTCATTTCGACAAACATCGTCTTCAATCTGAAACACCTCTTGAAGAATTTGATCGATATTCACCTAACTGAACCTCCCATTCACAGTTTCCAGCTTGTCAAAAAAGTCTTGCTCCCATTGTCTGAGATTTTTGATCGGTAATAACAGATCGAATCGTTTCTGCACACGGTGACGGTTGAAGTAGATCTCAATGCAGGCAAAAACTGTCCACAGAACTTTCTCTTAAGCCGTTAAATTGTAACAATAACTACATTTAATGTTGGCGTCCCAGGCAGGAATTGAACCCGCATCCGCAGCTCCGGAGGCTACTGCCTTATCCATTAGGCCACTGGGACGTGCCTAGTTATTTTAGTATAGAAGAGCCTGAAACTCAAGAAAATGATCCTGTCATAGAGTCAGTTAGATTTTATAGGAATTTATATTTCTCTAAAATAACGCAAGAAAGCATGAGAAGCACTTCTTCTTCGTGCTTCATTTCTCCTAGATTAATTTTTAAAACTTCGTCAATAATCCGCAAGCGATTTAACAAGGTGTTCCGATGGATATGTAGCATATCTGCCGTCTTGGAAACACGTTTCCCGTTCTTCAAGTACAAGGTCAATGTATCCATCAACTCGTTGTCCCACTCGTCTTCTGTGTTGAATCTCAAGAGACTTGGATGACAGTAATGAGGCAGATTATTGTATGCATTCAATCGATCTGCTATGTATTGCTGAGCTATATCTTCATACCATACAATGCGATTTCGGTCGTTAGCGTATTGCCACGCAGCTTTTGCCTGCAACATAGCATAATTAAGATTATGGTACCCTTGATATTTCATGCTCACCCCCACGAGCATGTCTATTTGCTGTTGTACGTTACTCAGATGTTCCCTTTTGTCTATTCGGAAATCTCGATCTGTATCAGAATATCTTGAGGAGCTCTCGCGTTCTATAGCTATAATACTGTTCTCAAAATAGAACAAGTCCAACGATGGATCGACACCGGAAATCAGGCAGTAGTAAGCCTGAAACGAGTTTTTGTTCAACTTCTTTTCTTGATGAAATCGAAAAAAATATAGACGAAATTCATCATTTGAGGCCCATCCTTTCGACCGTAGAAATAGGCTCATCTGCGCCCCTTCAACCTTGATGCCTCCGAGCAGTTGTTGAAATACTGTATCTCCCCCTTCACTTTGTAATGCAAAATGTCGTAGAAGTACCGGAGATTGCTCCAGACATTTTTTGATCAATAGAACATAAGAATACTCGGCCTTATCAAAAGACTGACAAAGCTCATTCATGGCTAAACAGGCAAACGGATGATCATCATGAAATAGCGTTGCCATCATATTATGGAGTTCCGCCTGTTCATCCATAGGAGGAACAATCACGATATCTTCTTTTCCTATGCTTTCCGATATCTGCATTGCCAATGTTTTGGGAAATGCCTCTACAGTACTGTAGCCTTTCGTCAGCACACCCTTCCAAACGGGGTCTTCAAGGTCATCCGGCACAGATCCTGCCCAAGTAATCAAAGATATCGACATATCGAATAAGGCAAGGGGATTCTTTAAATACCTTACGGCGATATCCATTTGTTCTTGTAAGTCTATTTGACTAATGATGGCATCTAAAAAGTCAACGTACCAAGCATTCAATTCTGTGACGGCTCGTACGATCGACTCATAGACATCAATGAGTTTCTCGCTTGAAGAAATGTACATGACATCCCAATTCGCGGGAACATGAACTTTTTCAAGTGATTCTTCAAACAAGATAAAAGAAAGATTCTTCTCAGGGTCCAGTAGATCCATCAACTGCTCTTTTCCTCGAGGCAACAAATAAACGTGTCCCTCGCAAAATCGTGCATCTTTTTGCACAAGCAAAACACTTTGAAGTCGCAACTCCAAGGAGCATTTATCGACAAAGTACGGGTTAAACATCTTTAGATGATCGGCTAACAAATACAGATTAAACTTCATACAGGCACCTTACAGACTTATACCATCCCTCTTTCTCTATAGCTTACAATTTACGATGCACATTATTGCACAATCATTTTACCAAATGCGGTACAAATCTAACATTGTGACCACGAACTTTAGCATCCTATAATTAGATTATGAAATAATATTTATTAGCAAAGGAGATTGTTATCATGAAGTTCCCTCCAAACAGTATCCTATTCAAAGGTGTTCACTCAGTCTACGACCGGTTCGGACATACTCTGCCGATGGAGTATACAGGTGCAAGAGATGAGATCCTAGCATCACGACAAACAGCTTGGCTCGGCAGTGCCCTCAATGTCACGCCCGTCATGGATATCAGCGGGCCAGACGCCGCAAAATTTCTAAACAAATACTGTGTAAACCGCGACTTCTCAATCATGGAACCCGGCTCGTCCAAGCACGCTGTTATGTGCAACGAGCGAGGAAACATGATTGCTGATGGCGTTATTATTTACCTAGAGAGCGGTATTTATAGAACTTATTGGCTAGCTCCGGTCATCGCATATTACGTCCAGAATTCCGGTATGGATGTAAAAGGCGAATGGAAAGATGATGAATACTTTTTCCAAATTGATGGTCCTAAATCCCTCGAAATTTTAGAAGAGGCAACTCAGGCGAACCTTCATGACATTAAGTTTGCAAGAAATCGAACGGTAAAAATTTGTGGTACTGACATGATCGTCCATCGTCTCGGCATGTCCGGTGCACTGGCCTATGAAGTGCATGGTGACAAAGAACATGCTGAAATCGTTCTTACTAGGCTACGCGAAGTCACTGAAAAATTTGGCGGAAAAATGTTAGGATTCCGAAATTATATTTTTCTGAACCATACGCCAGGCGGTTATCCTAACCAATTTCAACATTTCTGCTATGATCTCTATTCCTGTGATCCGGGATTGGCTGAATTTGCCAGAAAACATTGCGCGCCTCAGTACGGTACCGGAAGCGCCGAGGAGGATCAAGAGGCTTTCTATGTTACGCCTTACGATATCGGATGGGGTTATCTCGTCAATATGAACCACGATTTTGTAGGAAAAGAGGCTCTGGTTCGCGCAAAAGAGAATCGCTCTAAGCAAATGGTGACACTCGAATGGAATGCAGAAGACGTTGCTGAAGTGTTCGCATCACAATTCCGCGGCAAAGACGTCACACCCTACGATCCCATAGAGGCTTACCACAGCGGCTATCACGGAGGACTCACAATCCCGACTCGTGGTGACTGGGTGACCGTGAATGGTGAGAAAATTGGCATTGCTACAGGGCGTTGCTATGCTTTCTATGAACAGCGCATGATCTCCTTAGCCAGTATCAAAAAAGAGCATGCTGTAGAAGGAAAAGAACTTATCGTACAATGGGGAAGGAAAGACTATCCAATCAAAGAGATCCGGGCAAAAGTCGCTCCTTTCCCCTACTACAATGAAGAATTTCGCAACGAGACCTTCGATACAGCCAATATTCCCCGTCCGAACTTCAAATAAAACACGTTTACACATTTAATGAAAGCATGAGTGTCTCCACCCCCACTCATGCTTTCATTTTGCCGTTATGTTCTTCGTGATTTGACGCCAATCACAAGTTCAGCTTCTAAATGCAGACCCTTGTGACGTCAACTCCGAGGCAGTGTACACGTAGCGGTCATGCTTTTTCTCCGGACAGTTCGGGGTGTCCAAAGAACGGGCAGTCATTGTGGAGACACTCTCTATTACGCTTGAAATAACTGCACTTCGGGTAACTGATCGGCATCGTGATGCCGAGAAATTCCTTTGTCCATTCCACCGCTGCTTCTAATGCCAATCGCGACACGCGTTTGCAGCAACGAGGACCGCCAACAGCCGTAATCGCCTCAAGGGATCTGACCGTTACCGTCTGAGGGACGTTCCAAGTCTCCTTTTTCAATGGCGAGCCATCGAGCACAATACTCGCGTAAATACCGGAACCCACCGCCGCCCCACATACTCCCCAATAACCGCAAAACCCGCCCGGCACTTTCGATCCGCGCTCAAATGCCAACTCGAGCGCGTCATCGAGGACTATTGCTCCACCATTATTTCGGTAGGCTGCCAACAGTACTCCCGGAACAATGCTGTGGTGTTCGGGACCGTGCATGTGTACCTTATCCATCTCAAATATATGAGAAAGAATCTTTATTGGATCCTTCTCTTTTGTGTGGCGAAGGAACCACTTAACATCGCTCTGAGATGCTGAATGACATGTATCGCAGACAAAATGCCCATCCTCACAATAGACGCGCGTAGTAAATACTTTCCCGCAGATTGAACATGGGCGACTGATCGCCTGATCGGCGTAAACGATATCTTTTCCGCAAACAATACATCCGACCAGATGGTACTGCTCGGTCGTGGGTTTGTTAGGAATCTCTCCATTTACATCGCCACTCTTTTCATGTGTCTCTGACAATTGTTTTGTCATTTTCAAGATACCTCTAACCAAGTCATACGACTTCAGTTCGACTTAAGTTTTGATGATTTTCCTCACAGCTTTATCTTACAACGCGTCTCATTATAACGCGATACACATGATTATAATCTCCTACGTCAAATATGATTATTGTTATAGCTGTGGTTCTGGGTTTTTTGCGCAATTTTTCTAAACGCTAAGCGTTTTTAAAAAGAATAGGTTAGTGGTAACAGTCGTGGCTTTTGTATTGTTTTACGCACAGGCTGGTGTGATCCTTGTGCGTACATGTCCTCATACGTCAAGGTGAGTTGTTCCCGCACAGGCAGGGGTGATCCTCGTACCCTAGTGATTATTTCGGTTTATACAGCGTTGTTCCCGCACAGGCGGGGTGATCCCGTGCGGCCCTGCGATACGGTGGAGTTTAGGATGTTGTTCCCGCACAGGCGGGGGTGATCCTGCCCCGTCGAAACTATCCCATCCCCAAATAAATGAGCGCCGAAGTTTGCAACCTCCGGCGCCCACGCTGTACAACTTCCGCTCGCGGGACTTGAACCCGCGACCTTGACAATGCTCAAGGACCTCCCTTAACAGCGGCATAAAAAAGCGGCCTCTCGACCGCTCATAATGCATCGTTATCTAAACTGTTATTTGACATGCCCCGCCCACACGACAATCATGGCCAGCGGTTCCATCCAACCTTCTTTCTTCAACCTCTCTTTATCGGCCTCAGGGTAGTCACCATCCAAGAAGGCAGTGATTTCATCGTATAATTTTATCCAGTCTTCTGTGCTTTGCCTATTGAGCTTTGTTCTGCGAATTAGATCATCAACAAGCGACATTCTGTGACCTTCCTACTCAAACAATTCCAACACATCACTAATACGATTCAATGTTTTCGCCGATATAGATTCTAAGTTAATTTTATCACGCACTTGACCTTTGAGCCAGTTTCTGCGTGTCGGTAACGGTTGGTTAAAAAAATCTGTTGCGAACAGCATATATGTAGATCTGGTTGTTCCCGCACAGGTGGGGGTGATCCCATTATTCGCTCACGCGAAAGCTGTATCACCGTGTTGTTCCCGCACAGGCGGGGATGATCCTAGAAGAAGGAAGTGTTCAACTATTGACCTGATTGATTTGTGAAGAGAGAGGAATCCGCGTAAGCCGATCTGCCCATGATGATCTGGTAAGTGCATTACTTGAAATAAATAGCATTGCTTCTATCAGGCAAACTCCTTCAGTTTGCAAAAGATCTTTTCGACGAACCATTACCAAACAGAAAAGCGTGGCTCATAAATCAAATAGGTGGTAAAATTGACATTAGCATCATCTCTGCGAAAAAACTTAACTGAATAAGTGATCTGCTGGAACTGTTTAAGGAGAAGGGAGATTAAAAGTGCTGTCGGCGGATGATTTGATAAAGCGAACGAAGGAAGTGGGACACACCGAGGATGAGTGGGTTCAGCTGTATGAAGACATTTGCGCATTCTTCGACGGGGATTATTCGGAAGAGGATAAAACTCGTTTACGTGAGGAAGGTTACTTAGAATCCGTGGCAATGATGGCGAACTGGTTAGGGTGCTATTAAGTTGTTCCCGCACAGGCGGGGGTGATCCTGCCCCGTCGAAACTATCCCATCCCCATAAGAAATGCCCTGAATCGTTCTAATCCCATGAATTGAAAAGCCGCCCAACAGGGCGGCTGCAATATTTCATTACAAAAACTACAGTGTCATATTCCCTAAACCCGAGGAGATGATTCTTTGTTTAAACGAATTAAATTCTTCTCTGTGTTTTTGCAGCAACTGTGATCTTTCTTCTTGGTAGTCGGGAGGCCCGTCTAATCCCATAAGACCATCATGCTTGTCATAAAACAATTAATATAGAGCATTCTCCTCTTCGCTTTGTTTTCTCAAAATCGCGTGAAATTCAAGTCTGAGTTCATTTTCTTTTTCTTCTACTTTATTATCCGCCACGATTATTCTCCTCTAATGCGACACTCACGTGTCGGCTATCTTCAAAAGTAGCCTCTAATACTGGAACGTTAGGTACGATTGTCTTCTTGTTCGACTTTCTTATAGAGTACACGTATTTAGTTGTTCCCGCACAGACGGGGATGATCCTATTATCACTATTCCTTGGTCGTCACATATATGGTTGTTCCCGTAATTGCAATGTGATAAGGCACATTTTTTAATCGTCTTCGCCTAAACAGTTCAAATGAACATTTTCTGTGTGCTAAATTATAAGTGTAGAGACAGTCGCATGAAAACCAAGGAGGTTTAATGTGGTTATCATCATCGCTATCATTTTAGGTTTTATATTAAGTATTTTTTCGACCGCTAAACGTTATTAGTTGTTCCCGCACAAGAGCCTAGATGACGTCGGCTCTTCCTGTACGGGAAAGAATCTTCCGTTAGAGTCGATATTGATGCAAGTAAAAGTAATCATATCCTGTCAACACCTAAAAAACTTGACAGACTCAAAATGACGTGTTAGAGTAACTAAGCGTTTCGAGTAACTGCTCGTGTGGCGGAATCGGCAGACGCAGCGGACTTAAAATCCGCGGGATTCCAATCCATGCCGGTTCGAGTCCGGCCACGAGCACCACCTAAACGTAAATACCGCGGAGTGGAGCAGCTGGTAGCTTGTCGGGCTCATAACCCGGAGGTCGCAGGTTCGAATCCTGCCTCCGCAACCAAATGATCCGCAACACCGGATCGGAAGAAGCTGGTCTCATCAAGGCCAGCTTTTATCTTTACAACAACTCTGTCTTTGAAAACTTCAACACCCTCCACAACGCTCTGTAGAGCCTTTTTGCGAGCTTCCGGAGGCCCTGTTCTTAAGTCATTTAAGACGTGCTGCATGGCCTCAGCGATTGCGTCAGCCTTGTATTCGGGGATGGTGCGGGGAGCCAGTCTTTCAAGATAATCTTCTAAATTCTCGATCTCTTTTTGTGTTTCTAGCAGGCGTTCTTCAAGGGCCTTATTGCCGCCCATTCGAGCGATAGAGCCAACAATATTAGTTTCTTCTCTTCTTTTCTGGGCAAGCAAAGCCTCGTGTCGCTCTCTCTCCTGGTCTTGATTCCGCTTCATTTCTCGAATGATCTTATTCGCGTCTTCCTTTAGTTTTTCAGCGTCAAGGGCCTGACACATCAGCGCAACACTATCGATGACTTTCTCTTCAATCCAGTCACGTTTGATCGGTTTATTCGTGCAGCCATTCTTTCGCTTTCTCCCGCCGCACGTGTAATACACCGTTTCATATCCCCTACTGTTTTTTGTTGGCTGGCCGGCATAGGCACTGCCGCATTCGCCACAGGAGATGAGTCCGGATAACAGGTACATTCTCTTATTTCTTGACTTGCCGCGCCCTAAAGTTCTGTTCTTTTCCATTCTTGCCTGCACCTCTTTCCACGTTTTAATGTCGATAATGGCGGGTATCATCCCCTCAACTCGGATCACTTCTGTGTCATCGTTCGACTTCTTCCCTTTTCGTTTCCCAAACCTATTATATTGATTGCGATTATGCACATAAATTCCAATATATTTTTCATTCTTCAGAATCCCATGCAAGGTGGTCACCTGATAAGGCCCTCCCCTGCTTGTCCGATACCCTTTGCTGTTAAGATAGTCCGCGACTTCGCGCATGGACTGTCCCTTCGCGTATTGTCTAAATATCTCTTGGACGATAGGTGCTGTCTCGGGATCAACGGTGTATTTCCGATCGACGATCTTATAACCAAGAGGCGGAAGCCCTCCGAGGAAGTTCCCCTGCTCGACGTTCTTTCGCATTGTCTTCTTGACTTCTCGGGAGAGGTTCATCGAATACTGCTGCGCCATCAAGGCCATCAGGCCCGTAAAAAATTCGCCCTGGACACCTTCCACTGGCCCGGAGTCCGTAAACGCCATGAAAACGTCATGCTTCTGGAGCTCATACTTGACGTTTTCATAGTCCCGCATATTGCGGAAAGCGCGGTCCACTTTATGGGCAACTACCACATTAAAGCATTGAGCCTTTGCATCTCGGATCATGCGCTGTAAAGCGGGACGCTTGTCTGCAGACGTAGCTGAGAGTCCAAAATCACAGTAGTGATCGTAGATATCCCAACCCTGCTGTTCACAATAGCGCTCGCAAGCTTCGATCTGCGCTTCGATGGATAGCTCAGATTGTCGATCGGTGGATACCCTGCCATAGATGGCGGCTTTTAATTGCATGCCTTCCTCCTATTTCCCCCGGAGGCTGTGATACAATAAGAGCAGACCTCAGGGTCTGTTTGTCAGCCGCCTCACCAAATTGCTCATACATAGATAAAGGCGGCTGATTTTTTTTATTCTAATTTTTCTGCTCAAACTAGATTAATTTGGCTTTTAGTTTAATGTTATGTCGTTTGTTAGAACAAAATCGAATTTACTCCCATGAATTAGTTTTATGCCGGTCCCAGGACTCCTCTTTCTTTACAATCTCTTCCTCTTCTCTCTTTACACTCTCTTTTATGCTCTCAAAAACATCCGAACCGTCCAATGCTATGATTTCCATACGCATAAAATGTTCAAGTACATTTTTTGCCACATAAGCGATGGTTATGATTAGTACGATATAGACAATATAGGGCCCCGCAGCTGTTAAAAACACGCCTGTTCTTCCGTCTTCCCATATTCTTAATTCTTTCAAAGCCGCCGAGCCAACCATCATGCCGGTAATAAATAGCAGTATTGATATTACCGCGGCTAGGCCAATCACTACATTAGCGGCTTTCTTCAAGTTCATATATTCTCTTTTTCTCTTCTTCATTTTCGATCTCCTAGTCCTCCGGCCATATCTGGCATGTCTTCCAATTCAGCAGGATCACAGGATCAAAACTAATAATATAGTCTCCGTGTTCCTGATACAGTCTTGTATTCCCCTTGTATGTTAAGTAATTCCTCAACATGCCTTCATCAACGTTCATACAATCCGCTAATTCGTGTAGTGATCGCGGATGTCTCTTGATGCCTTCAATCAACGTATCTAACGTGATTAGACGCTTCATTGCCCATTGTTCTGCTCTCAGCTCATCTCTTCGCGTTCGTCGTGTAATCCCTTTTTTAAGATGCCCTGCCTCATGATATGCAACGGCTGTCTTTCTCCTAGTCTCTAATCTTCTGTCAACTGCGATATACGGTTTTCGTCCTTCCGGAATGATAATGATACCGTCACGGTCTGCAACTCTTCTGTAATCGATGGTGAGACCGTACTCCGCAAATAACTCATCTTCCAGCTTTTCTAACTTATCCATGTCTCACCCCATATAGAACATTCGTTCTGTTATGGTAAATGAGGCATTAAAAGTTTGCAATCGCTATATGTGGGTCTCTATTTCACAGGAGCACTACTTGTTGTTTTTCTCCTGTTTCGCTTGAAATTCGTTCATGGATTGAATTGCCTCAGCGCGTTCATTTTCGGAAAATTCTTCTCCATCATAGGCGGCCATTGCCATACTGTATACTTCATAAGCCCATTGGTTTTGTTGGCATTCGGCATCACTCAATTTAGGAGAGGATATAAATACCACTCCTTTATCATACATACCAACACCTTTAAGAAGTTTGGCGTATTCGAAGATTGCTTCCTGTCCTCGCTCGTTTAGCTGGTCATATATAAGCATTAATTTGCTTCTTAAGTAGTCCGCATTTTCGTGTTTTACCCCAAGCAAATAATCGGTGGTTGTATGCAAAAGCGGGGCTATAACTCTTAGATACTTGCTGTTCGGAACTGATACACCTTGCTCCCAATTCCGATAAGTACTTAACGAGAGTTTCACGTCTTTTTCATCTTGAGCTTCTTTAGACAAGGCTTCGATAATCTCATCCAACATCTGTTGCTGAGTTAAACCTTTTTGCTCCCTGAGATTTTTTAGGCGATCGGCGAACATCGTAATGACTCCATTTTTTTTCAAGCTACCATAAAAACTAGGCTTTGTAAAGAAATATTAACAATAATCCTAGGAAAACCTGTTGACGCGTCATAGTCTTTCTGGTATCTTTGCATTACTAGCTACCAGAAATTCTGCTACATGGAGGTCATTATGCAAAACAGGATCGGTTCAGAGCGAGTAAGAATACGCATGACACAGAAAGAGCTCGCCAAACAATTGGGAGTCTCGACTCAAGCCGTTTCGCAATGGGAGACAGGAAAAAGTGACTGCCCCGCGAAACGGCT
>JGI24707J26582_10000738_pt1 | contig 25885 bp, 24 predicted proteins | sample BioPla1DNA1_FD_26582 | JGI IMG/M metagenome (IMG submission 26582)
TTACTATAATTTGCTTTTCCTCCGATTGAAAATCTTTTTCCATCATAATCCTCCTATTAACAATATCCATATATTCCACGTACAGAAACTTCTCCTGATCGTACAATTTTCTTTACTCCTGAACTACTTTGAATTACCAACTCTCCTGTAGGTAATAAATCAATCGCTTTTCCTATCAACTCCTCATGAGATCTTATAACACGTACTTCTTTACCTATTGTAATACAATATTTCTTATACTCTTGAAGAATTTGAGCACGATAATTTATATCTTTAAAAGACTCATAATACTTTTCCAACTGAATACATATCTGTCCTACAATCTTTTTCCTTTCATATTTTTTCTTACTTTCCAAATACAAAGAAGTGGCCATAGCATCCAATTCATCTGCAAACTCTTTGGTATTTACATTCATACCAATGCCAACAATCACATAATGAACCTGTTCCATTTCAGCATTCATTTCAGTTAAAATTCCACATACCTTTTTCCCACCTAAAACCACATCATTAGGCCATTTAATTTTAGGATCCAATCCTGTTTCTATCTGAATGGCTTTACAAACAGCTAATCCTGTTAGCAACGTAATAAAAGGAACATCTATAGGCGGAATAGAAGGTCTTAAAATATAGGATAGCCAAATTCCTGTTCCTTTGGGTGACTCCCATTTTCTACCCATTCTTCCTCTACCCTTTGTTTGTTGCTCTGTAATAACTCCCGTTCCCTCTACTGCACCTTGTCGAGCCAACTTTTTGGCATAATCGTTTGTAGAATCCATTTGTTCCTCATAGATGAATTCCTTTCCCATATAAGAAGTATCCACATATTTTTGGACTTCCTCTTTGGTAACTCGATCTGGTGAATATAACAATCGATACCCTTTATTTGTTCCAGAATGAATTTCATAACCTTCTTCTCGTAGCTGCTTTATTATTTTCCAAATAGCCGTTCTTGAAACACCTAATCGTTGACTCATCATTTCTCCTGATATATAATCATTGGATTCTTCTAATAGTTGTAGAATATACCCTTTCATTATTATACCTCTTTCCCTTAAAATAAACATTTTGTAATATCTATAAAAAAAATAAACTTTAAATAGAGTATCACCTTCCATTTAAAGTTTATTTTTATAATACCTTATTTAATTCAGAAACTCAACCAAAATACTTCACTTATTCGCAAGGGTTGCCACCAAAACTGACTTAATTGTATGCATACGATTTTCTGCTTGATCAAATACTACAGAATATTTTCCTTCAAAAACATCTTCCGTTACTTCATTCCCTTTTACAGCAGGTAGGCAATGCATAAAAAGAAGATTTGAATTATTCGTTGCTTGAATCATTTTTTGATTCACTTGATAAGGTTGAAGAAGTTTGATTCTTTCATTTGCCTTTGATTCTTCTCCCATCGAGCACCAAACATCCGTATAAATAATATCTGCTCCTAAAATCCCTTCTTGTATTTGATCAGTAACAAAAATAGAATGTTTCTTTCCCTCTAAATCATCTTGACACTCTTTTATCCATTCTTGTAAAGGCCATAATTCTTTTGGTGCTACAATTACAAAATCAAGCCCCATTTTGGCACATCCAATCATTAAACTTCTTGCCATATTATTTCTTCCATCACCAACATATACCCATTTACAATGGGACAGCCTTCCTTTATGTTCCATAACTGTTAAAAAATCAGCCAAAACCTGAGTAGGATGATACTCATCTGTAAGTCCATTCCAAACAGGAACTTTACTATACTTTGCTAACTTTTCTACTGTCTCTTGAGAAAATCCTCGAAATAAAATTCCATCAAACATACGTCCTAAAACTCTAGCAGTATCTTCGATCGATTCTTTATTACCCAATTGAATATCTTGTACACCTAAATATTCCGGATGAGCTCCCTCGTCTACAGACGCTACTGTAAAAGCACAACGTGTTCGTGTAGAAGGCTTTTCAAAAATAAGGGCAATATTTTTCCCCTCCAAAAGATCTCCTTTTACTTTTGATTTCTTTTTCCTTTTTAATTCAAGAGCTAAATCTAATAAATATTGAATTTCCTCTTTTGAAAAATCCTTCAGCGTTAAAAAAGACTTCCCTGTTAAAGATATTGACATTTTCTTCACCTCATCACAATATGAATAATTATTCTTTATTTTATATAATTATTCATATTGTAGTCTATTTTTTGCATAGATGCAACCCCCTAAATAAATAAAACCTATATTTGCATTATGCAAATATAGGTTTTCTATTACACTTCTTCTGTTTGATTTTGATCTCCAAATAAAGATTCAAATTCGGTTCCTGTTAATTTTTCTTTTTCAATCAGCAATTGAGCTGTTTGATCTAAAATATGATGATTTTTTTCTAAAAGATCTAAAGCTTCTTTATATCCATCTTCAACAATACGACGAATTTCATTATCAATTAAAGTAGCTACTTCTTCTCCATAATTTCGTGTATGCGCTAAATCTCGTCCAATAAAAACTTCGTCTGAATCATCTCCAAATTGGATAGGCCCTAAAATATTACTCATTCCATATTTAGTAACCATATTTCTTGCAATACCCGTAGCTCTTTCAATATCATTGGACGCTCCTGTTGTTACATCATCAAAAATTAATTTCTCAGCTGCACGTCCTCCTAACAATGCAACAATTTCTTGTTCCATTTGTTTTTTAGTCATATACAGACGATCTTCTCCTGGTAAAGGCATTGTATATCCTCCTGCCATTCCAGTTGGGATAATAGAAATACTATGAACAGGATCTAATTCTGAAAGAACATGATGTAAAATCGCATGTCCTGCTTCATGGTACGCAGTAATTTTTTTCTCTTTTTCTGAAATAACTCTACTTTTCTTTTCGGTTCCAATACCTACTTTTACAAAAGCTCGTTGAATATCTTCCATATTAATTACTTTCTTATTCTCTCTAGCTGCAAAAATAGATGCCTCATTTAACAAGTTTTCTAAATCTGCTCCTGTAAAACCAGCAGTTGTTTGAGCAACAATACGTAAATTCACATCTTCATCTAAAGGTTTCCCTTTCGCATGAACTTTTAAAATCTCTTCTCGTCCTTTTACATCTGGACGACCTACTAATACTCTACGGTCAAATCGACCAGGACGCAATAAGGCTGGATCTAATATATCCATTCGGTTGGTAGCCGCTATAACGATAACACCCTCATTAACTCCAAATCCATCCATTTCCACAAGCAGTTGGTTTAAGGTTTGTTCTCTTTCATCATGACCTCCACCTAATCCTGCTCCTCGTCGTCTTCCTACCGCATCAATTTCATCAATAAACACAATACAAGGTGCATTTTTCTTTGCTTGATCAAATAAATCTCGAACACGAGATGCTCCTACTCCCACGAACATTTCTACAAAATCAGAACCAGAAATGCTAAAAAAGGGAACAGCTGCTTCTCCTGCTACCGCTTTTGCTAAGAGAGTTTTCCCTGTACCTGGAGGTCCTACTAATAAAACCCCTTTCGGTATTCTTGCACCTAACTCTACAAACTTTCTAGGTTGTTTTAAAAACTCTACAATTTCTTCTAGTTCTTCCTTTTCTTCTTCTAAACCTGCTACATTATCAAAAGTAACTTTCTTTTTATCATCAATTACCATTTTCGCACGACTCTTACCAAAGGACATGACACGACTACCACCGCCACCACCTTGAGCCTGTTGCATGATAAACATTAATACAAAAATAACCACAATCATAATGATAAACGAAGGTAATAATTGCATAAACCAATTAGGACGTTGCAAATCCTTGTTATCAATAGGAACATTCTCATATTGATGACGAATTTCTGCATCAAAAGTATTCACATCATTAATATTAACTTCCATAATTTCCCCATTTTTTAAAGTAACACGTGCCTTTCCTGTAGGGATCTCTAGATTCGGATAAATATCAATTTTTTTCACTTGATCCTTTTCTAATTGTTCAAATAAATCCGTATAAATATAATTTTCACTTGGCTTTTGCAATGGATTTTTTATCGTTGAAATCATAACTGCCAAAATTAAAATAACAAATATTAAAAGGTATAGGCTAAAACCCTTGAAGTATTTTTTCAATACTCCTCCTCCTTCCATCCAAGTCAATAAGGTTTATAATATCTTTTTTTATACTCATCGTGTAATAATAACATACTTTTTCTGTAAAAGCAATCTATTCTATTAACCTTCTTTTGGTTGAACAACACCAATATAAGGTAAATTCCTATATTTTTGTTGATAATCTAAACCATAACCTAAAACAAACTGATCCGGAATAACAAAGCCAACATATTCAACCGATACATCTACTAGACGTTGCTCCGGTTTATCCAATAAAGTACATATCTTTATGCTAGATGGCTTTCTTTCCTTAAGTAAATTCATAAGATAATGTAAGGTTCGTCCCGAATCAATAATATCTTCTACAATGAGAACATGCTTTCCTTCTATTGATTCATCTAAATCCTTAACAATCTTAACCACTCCAGTACTAGTAAAATCATTACCATAACTAGAAACAGCCATAAAATCCATCGTCATAGGAACAGTGATATATTTGGCTAAGTCCACCATAAATATAACTCCGCCTTTAAGAACACAGATCATACAAATTTCTTTTCCATCATAATCTTTAGAAATCTGATCTCCCAATTCCCGAACTCTCTTTTTTAAATTTTCTTCACTAATTAACACTTCATGATCTATCATCATAATCTGCCTTTCCTCCTATGTATGATCCAAAAAAGTAATCTTTAAAACAGTATTCGTCTCCTCTGTCACAGGATAATTACCACTACATCGATACCCCACAATCCAAAGGATCTCATCTTTCTGTGCTAGAAGTGGAATTTGATTTCTTTTCTCATAAGGAATTTTATTATCAATAAAAAAATTTTTAATTTTTTTCCGTTGAGCTTCATAAGAAAGCAAAATAATATCCCCAGGTTGTCGAGTACGTAATACAAGCTTATTTGTTATTCTATCATAATCTAAATAAATCGTATAGTTATTTTGACAAAAATCCTCTCTTGATTGATCTTTTTGTATGATTTCAGTACAAATCCATCGATTGCACTCTGGAATATACTGCTTTCCTGGTATTTGTAATGGATATGAATAACCTGTAGTTACCATCTGATCTTTTGTAAAAATCAACTCATCATACTGCTTATACACCATCACTTGATAAGGTAAATGTATCTTCTTCCCTGATTGTCCTTTCATTAATTGAAAAATAGACTCCACATGTACATAACCTACATTTTTTTTCTGCCCTGCATATTCCGTCAATGCTTTATATAAAATTCTTCCTTGTAAGGCAGCAGCTTGTTGTTGAAGGAGTTCTATAGAAATCCGAAAAGTTCCGCCTTCCTCCTTTATGCACTTTTGATAAATTTTCTCTGTTTCTACNGCCATATACTCTTCTTGTTCCTGCAATAACTCTGCTGTTTGATTCAAAGTTTGAATAATATTTGGATTNAAATATTTTTTTATGTAAGGAATGAGTTCTAAACGAATACGATTTCGAGTATAAATCGACAATTGATTGGTATGATCTTGACAATAATGCAACGATTTTTTATGACAGTATTGCTCCACTTCTTTACGTGTAAAATATAATAGCGGACGTATCACATTCCCTTCTACCTTTTTCATACTGCCTAAACCTAGGCTACCAGATCCACGAATCAAACGCATCAAAAATGTTTCTCCCTGATCATCCATATGATGTCCTACAGCAATTTTTTTAGCATTTCGCAATACACATTCTTTTTGAAAAATCTCATATCGTATCTGACGTCCTGTCTCTTCCTCACCTAAATTTCTTTTTTGGGCTTCTTCTAAAATATTTACATAATAAACTTGACAAGGAATATGAAGAGAAGATGTAAACTCCCGTACATAGTTCGCATCCTCATCCGCTTCTTTTCGTAATCCATGATGAATATGTACACCAAATAAATCCAATTTATATTCTTCTTGTAATCGCCATAATAAATGCAACAGACAAACAGAATCTGCTCCTCCTGATATTCCTATTATAATTCTATCAAAAGGTTCAATCATATTTTCTTCTTTTATTATTTCTTTCAATCGTGTAAACATAAAAATCTTCTCATTTCTTAATTAATCTATCCTTACCATTGCTTCCATATCCACATCATATTTTTATACTTTTAATCATACAAAAATTCTAAAACAATTGCAAGCGACAAAAAGTCAGCAACTCCAAAATCTTAGAGCTGCTGTGCTTGAAATACTATACATATAATTGAATTAAAAAATAGATCAACAAAGCACTACTTCCTAATAAACACCAATTCAAAATACGATCCCGCCTTTTTAAAAATACACTTTTGGGCTTTTTATCCATCTTGTGAAACTGCTGATGAACATATTCCTCTATGATTTTTTCAGCTTCCTTCACCATATTTTTTGTTGGCTTTTTTGTCATCGCTTCCTCTTTAAGAACAAAAATTACTTTCTCGTATATAGGGGAAGAAAGATGATCCACCACTAATACTTTATTACAATTATAATAATTCATTGAAAAACCTCCGTTTGGTATTATGTATGTTATATATTTTTCCATACTCTAGCTACCAACACCGTCATATCATCATTAATCTTTCCCTGAGCATTATCTTTTGCTTGCTCCAATAAAAAATCTGCTATATTTTGAGGATTATATCCTTCAAAATTTTGCAAGACCTTTTGAATCCATACTTCTTTATCTAATAAACCTTCTTTTGAATCCAATACACCATCCGATACCATAACAATAATATCCCCATTTTTTAGCTTTTTTCGATTTACATCAAGATCTACATGACTAAACATACCTACTGGAAGAGAAGTTGATTTAATAACTTCTACCTGATCCCCCCGTTTAATAAATGTAGAAGCAGCACCTATTTTAACTAATTCACATAAACCTGTATATAAATCAATAATACACATATCTAAAGTAGAAAAAACTTCTTCACTCGATTTTAGCACTAAAACAGAATTAATCATTTTAACTGCAATATCCTTATCAAATCCTGAGTCCATAAATTGTTCTAATAATTCAATAGACGCTGCACTTTCCTCATACGCTTTTTCACCACCACCCATTCCATCTGATAAAGCTAATAAAGATTGTCCATTTTTTAATTCTAAAAATGTATAATTATCTCCGGAAACAGTATTATGATCTTTAATTGCTCTAGCCATACCTGTAGTTAATTTATATTGTTCTTCTTCAATAAAACGTAAAGTACAAAAATCAGACATTGGCTGATTTACACAAAGAGTATGATAAGGTTTCATTGGCTTTCCTAACCCTTTTTGAAGTATTGGCAAAATCGTTCGAATACAATTTCTATTACCGTTACAGGACTTACATTGCAAATCTACTTCATGCCGTCCTTCACTATTTTGAAAAACAATAATATCTTTAAAAGGAATTTGATTACGATCTAATTCTACTCCTAATTTTTCTTCCCAATATTCGTCAAATTGAATCTCCATATGAACATCCCTTGAAAGTCGTTCCATAATAGCAGCCACTCCATACAATTGTTGTGAAACCAACTCTCGACTTTCAATAATCCGATTATGCCATATTAAGTTCAATTTATAGATTTCAAAAAATTGATTGGTTGTTGCAATAAATTTTTCTGCCTTTACACAATGATTTAAAAAATCCTGCGGTATATCCGAAGATTCTATCCTTCCTTTTTTTTCTGCTGCTCCTAAAATTCCAAAAACAGTTTGATAAGTATAATAAAAATCATTTTCCCAACAATGTGAACGAAGCCCACACTGACTACAAACTGCAGATGCAATATCATCAAATAATTTAGAAACTTCTTCATGGGTTAACGTGGAGCGTTTATTCGATAAATGAGTAAATGTAGTAGCTAATGTTTGAAAAGCATGAGAGAAATCTTCCAGCTTTTCCTTTGTTATAGTAGAAATTCTGCGAATATATGCTTCTTGTTCTAATTCTCTTTCAAAAGACAAATATTTACACAACTGATTGAACCAAGAATCAGGAAGTAGCATAAACGCAGGTATCGCAATAATGAATGTCTTCACTAAAGAAGGATCTATCTTTTGGTCATGAAAATACATCATAAAAATACTACTTCCTAATGCAAAGCCAATAACAATTCCTATTTTTCCCAAAGGTTTAAATAATCCACCAATCATACCTGCTGCACTAAAAGTACCAATAATCCACGACCCTTCATAACCTCCTAATACTAATATTGTTCCTAATAAAGTACCCATAACACATCCCATTGCGGGACCTCCATGATACGATATAAAAAAAATAAGCATCATACTAGTCCAAGCTATAAAAGAAATACCCAGAATAGAAAAATCCCCAATTCCTGCTACCGCACTACTTAAAAGAATAGCAAATCCAATAATTTCTTCCTGACCAAACTGACTTCTTTTCCAACATCCTATAAGTCCTTGTCCTTTACCATAAATAAGCGTTAAAGCAAAAACCAAAATACTTTCTAGCAAACTTAATAGAAAATAATATCCAAAAATTCCTTGAAAAAAAGCCATCCCAATACCTGCACCTAAAGTCAAAAGACTTCCTAAAATAGCTTGTCCCATTGATGAAAGCGATTTTTTCTTGGTTTCCCTATAAGAAAAGAATATCGTCATCATAAAAAGAATAGAAATATACTTTACTTTATATAGAGTATTTCCCATTGTTAACAATCCTAATACAGAGGAAACAAAAATAAAAAATCGATACTGACTTTGAGCAGCAAAAATCCCATAATAAGCAATAATCATCGGATTCATTTGATAAAATAAAAAAACACGTCCTAAAAGAAACCCTATTATAGACATCAAAAATCTATCTTTCCCAAAAACCCTCCCTATTCGTCTTTCTTTATCCGCTATCTTTTTGTTCCATACTAGTTCTAAACGTGACATATCCAAGTCCCCCTTGCCATTTTTTACCTTTTTGTCTATTATACAAGAAGTATCTTGAATTTTTTGTCATTTTTCCATGAAAATATAATAAAATTTTTAGACATTTTTCTTAAAAAAGCAAAAAAAAACAGCCTTTCGGCTGACTCTAAATAGAATAGCGGAGGACGGAATCGAACCGCCGACACTACGGGTATGAACCGTATGCTCTAGCCATCTGAGCTACTCCGCCAAAATCCACATCACTGAGAACGCATTGTATTATACCTAATTTTTATCCCTTTGTCAACATCCTTTTTTAAGGTTTAGGTATAAAAATAATTTCATCTGGCATAATTAATCCCAAACGTTCTCTTGCTATTTTTTCTATATATTGATCGGACGCATAATAATCTTTATCCTTTAACAATAAAACCTGTCTTTCCTTTTCCTGTTGAATTTGTTTTTCTAGTTCTAATGCTTCTTTTTCTAACCCTTCATAAATCCCATATAATCCATATAATTTTGCTCCAATGATACTGAAAAACAGGATTAAAAAAAGAAGCAAACATTTTTCTCTTATATTTAATTTTCTTCGTTTTTTCTTATTTAATCTCATGTTTTCCTCCCTGCTTTCTTTTCCTCTTATAAAATATATTCTATATAAAAGCAGGAAATCCTTTATATGCATTTCATTTTTTCTAAATTTTTTTAAATCGAAGTTGAATAGCTTTCCATTTTCTTTTTATTCCTCGATAAATCCATTTCTTTATTTTTTGATAAGGTCTTCGAATCAAACGATATAAAATTCGAATGGGTGTCGTTATAATACGAATCATTAATACAATACTTTTTGATATAATTTCAATAATAAAACTTGATATTTTCATCATCCAAGGGCTACAAACTAAAAAATATAAAATACTTCCTAAAATAAATCCTAAAAAAGCAAACCCTCGAATTTCTCCATAATTCTTATTAAATAAAATATAAAAAATACTAAGTGCAACAAGAATCCAGTATAATAAATCTTCTAAATTTGTAATAATATCAGGATGAGGTATAGCTTTTCGAAGAATTCGAAAAGCATCATATAGTAAACCTAAAATGCCACCTCCTAATACAGTAATTAAAAACAGATGAGTTTGTTCTTGAATGGTTGGTATCATATTCTCACTCCTATTTAAATAACTTACTCAATAAAGATCCTCCATCTCTTCCATAAGAGTGTGAATTACTATAAACCAAACTTTCTAATTCTCCTTCTAATTCTAATTCTTGCCTTTCTAAATCAAGTCGCTGTACATGGAGATCTATTCCTTTCATTGTCAACATTCCTTGCTCTGTATCCAAAACAACCATTTCTTCGTCAAAAGCCAATACATCCAAAACTCCAGTAATACTCATAATAGATCGATCACGTAACATAACAGTATGTCCATACTTTTGTACATTTTTTTCTTCCATATCCTTCAACCCCTCTTTGTAAACTTAGCTTATCTTATTATATGAGGGGTTGTATATAAATATGATGATCTATGATAAATGGCGATACATTTGTCCCACTTCTTCTTTTTTTACATGCTCCTTAACCTGTAATACCTCAATAGCTACTACTTGATCTCCAAATCGAATTTTAATAATATCTCCTTCTGAAACTTTTGTTCCTGATTTAGCCACTTGATCATTTACTATCACACGTCCTGCATCACAAGCCTCTTTTGCTACTGTTCTTCTTTTAATTAATCGAGTCACTTTTAAATATTTATCCAAACGCATCCTATTATCTCCTCTCTATTACCTATATAAAAAAATCTACACTCAATAAAAGTGTAGATTTAAATCTGTTACTTCAAATAGATCATCTTATCTATTATTCACTGCATCTTTTAAAGCTTTTCCAGCTTTAAAACGTGGAGCTTTAGATGCTGGTATTTGAATTGGCTCATTCGTTTGAGGGTTTCTACCTTCTCTAGCTGCTCTATGGGTAATATCAAAAGTTCCAAATCCTACTAATTGAACTTTTTCACCATTTGATAATTCTTCAGTTACTACTTCCTCAAATGCTTTTAATGCCTTTTCTGTGTCTTTTTTACTTAATTCAGCTTTTGCAGCCATAGCTGCTACTAATTCTGATTTGTTCATCAATAATTCCTCCTCTTCTTTTGCTTTCTATTAGGAAATTCATATTCTTAACCCTAAGGCAAAGATTTAGAGGTTTACAAATATTATCTCTACCAAGGGCTTACCTAAAAGCCGTATTTTCAACGGATACAAGTCTATTTATAAACGTTTCTACAACATTTGTCAAGGTTATTTCTGGATTTCTTTTAAGAAATTACGAAAAAATTATGATAAAAATCAAAATATATCCATATTATTACTTATTTTACTTTTTACCATTCATTTTTTATCCATCCAACAAAACACTTCTTTGAAAAAATAGAGAGAAAAATATTTATTGTTCCATTTGTTTACCTAAAAATCCTGCTGCTGATTGTGCTAACTTACTTTCTACTTCTCCCATATGAATTTGAGGATCTTTCGTCAAAAAAATAACAGCACCAATAGCATCTCCTTCTGAAATAATAGGATTAATCACTTGTGCACTATATTCTTCTTCTGTATCTCCTTCTAAAATCGGAATAAAACCAACTTCTTTTTGATAAGCTATAATAGGCATTCTTTTTTCAATAGCCTGAGTCAATTCACTACTTACTTTTTTTTCTAAAAATTCTCTTTTAGCACCACCTGATACTGCTATTACATGATCTTTATCTGAAATACATGTAATATGACCTACTGTTTGAGCTAGAGCTTCTGCATATTCTTTCGCAAAAGTCCCTAATTCTCCTATAGGTGAATATTTTTTTAATATCACTTCTCCATCTCGATCTGTAAAAATCTCTAAAGGATCTCCTTCACGAATTCTTAATGTTCTTCTAATTTCTTTAGGTATCACAACTCGTCCTAAATCATCAATTCTTCTTACAATACCTGTCGCTTTCAATGAAATTCCTCCTTCTGTATGTTGCTATAATAAGTCATTACTAGTATGAGGTTATTTTGGTTATTTTATGCATTTGTTTTCGTAAAAAAAGGATAACTCAACGATAAACGTTGAACTTATCCTTTTTTTTATTTTCCTATATGAACTTGTCCCCAAAGCTTTTCATCCAATTCAATATCTGCTTGCTTTTTCCATTCTTCATACTGTCCTTGAAAAACTTCTTGCTTTTTCATTTCTTTATAATATTCTTTAATTTGTTCTTTATTTTGATCTATTTCTTCTTTTGTTGGTTCAATTTGTTCTTCTAGTTTAATAATATGATATCCATAAGAAGTAGGAACTAATTCACTAATACCTCCCGGTTGTAATGCAAATGCTGCTTCTACAAAAGCAGGTTCGAAAGAATCATATTTCGTAAACGTATATTCTCCACCTGTATCCTTTGAACCTGGATCTTCTGAATATTCTTCTACTAATTTTACAAAATCCTCTCCTGATTTCGCCTTTTTTAAGACTTCTTCTGCTTTTTCTTTCGCTTTTTCTTGTTTTTCTTCCGATAGAGGAATTAAATTATAATTTTCATCTAATTCATGAGTTTGCAATAAAATATGTCGTACTCTTACTTTGCGTAAAGGATCAGGATCTTCTCCATAAAAACTTTGATAAAATTCTTCCGATTCTGTTTCTTCTGGTTCAAAATCTTTGGTTACTTCAAGATACACTCGTTCAGATAACATACTTTCTTTAAACATATTTTCTAACATTGGTTTTGTTAAGCCCAATTGTTGAATTGTTTCTTGATCCATTTGTGTAAATATTTGTTCAGATTGATTTTTAATCAACTCTTCTTCTTCTGTAGTAAGAGTTAAGCCCATCTCTGCTGCTTTATTTTTTAAAATTTTTAACCAAATAAGGGAATCTAAGGTTCTTTCTTTTGCTACTTCTTCTGCAGTTTGTCCTCCAAAATCGGTTTCCCATATATCTGATCCACCTTGTCTTTCAAAATCACTTTGGACTTGGGNTAAATAGAATTTGACTTCACTTAGACTAACAGAATCTCCATTTATTTTCATAAGAGTTTGTGATTCCGATTTTTTACAACCCACTAATCCAATCACAAATAAACTCAATAACACAGTACTTAAAAATTTCTTTATATTGTTCTTTTTCTTCACTATAACCTCTCCTTAATAATTAGGCATTTCTTCTATTATAAAATACTTTTATTCTAACTTCAAATCTTTTAGCTCTTGTAATATATTCTTAATCTGTCTGATAATTTCCTTTTGTTGTTTACGAAGTAATCGATAAGTAAAATAAGGTTCGATAGCAGCTGTAAATAATAATCGATTGTGATGATGCTGAATCAGTTTTGGTATCTTAACAGGATTCACTTTCGCATTCTGCTTAAAGGTAATAATGATATTATCCTTTTTTTGTGTAATCGATATTATTCCCAAATCATGAGCCATCGCTTTTAATAAAGCAATATCCAAAAGATATACTGTACTATTAGGCAAATCACCATATCGATCCTCTAATTCTTCTTGCACATCATAAAAATCTTCTTGCGATTGAATTGTTGCTATCTTTTTATACATTTCTAATTTTTGTTCTTCACTACGAATATAAGATTCTGGAATATACGCTGTGATATCAAGATCTACAGTTGTCTCAAAAGATTCCTGACTATCTTCTTTTTGTAAATTTGTAACTGCTTCCTTTAATAATTTTGAATACATATCATATCCAATCGCTTCCATATGCCCATGTTGCTCTGCTCCTAATAAATTTCCTGCACCTCTAATTTCTAAATCACGCATAGCAATTTTAAACCCAGAACCAAACTCTGTAAACTCCTTAATAGCATGCAATCTTTTTTCTGCACTTTCACGAAGAATTTTATCTTTTTGATACATTAAATAGGCATAAGCAATACGATTCGAGCGTCCTACTCGACCTCTTAATTGATATAATTGGGATAATCCCATATGATCTGCATCTTGAATAATAATAGTATTTACATTGGAAATATCTAAACCTGTTTCAATAATGGTAGTACAAACAAGAACATCTATTTCTCCATGAATAAAATCTAACATAATATCTTCTAACTCTCGTTCACTCATTTGTCCATGAGCATACGCAACTGTAGCATCCGGTAAAAGTCGTTGTAATTCAAACGTCACTTTTTCAATATTCTTTACCCGATTATGAAGATAATATACCTGTCCTCCTCGACTTAATTCTCTTTCAATGGCATCCTTTATAAAATCGATTCGATATTCCATTACATACGTTTGTACAGGATGTCTTTCTTCTGGTGGTTCTTCTAATACACTCATATCTCGAATACCAATTAAACTCATATGTAAAGTTCGAGGAATCGGAGTTGCTGTTAATGTAAGAACATCTACATTTTGTTTTAATTGTTTAATCTTTTCTTTATGAGCCACACCAAAACGTTGTTCTTCATCAATAATTAAAAGTCCCAAATCTTTAAAAACTACATCCTTAGAAAGCAATCGATGTGTACCAATTACAATATCTCCTAACCCTTTTTTTAAGTCTTCAATGGTTTTTTTCTGTTGTGATGGTGTACGAAAACGAGATAATAAATGTACTGAAATGGGATAATCTTGCATTCTCTGTTGAAAAGTTTGATAATGTTGTTGGGCTAATAAAGTTGTCGGTACAAGATAGGCCACTTGTTTTCCATCTTGAACAGCTTTAAAAGCGGCTCGAATCGCTACTTCTGTTTTCCCATATCCTACATCTCCACACAGAAGACGATCCATTACTTTACTACTCTCCATATCTTTTTTCGTTTCTTCTATTGCAATAAGCTGATCCTCTGTCTCCTCATAAGGAAACATTTCTTCAAACTCATTTTGCCAAACGGTATCTTTAGAAAAAGCATATCCCACTGCTTTTTGTCTTTGAGCATATAAAGCTACCAAATCTTTCGCTAAATCAACAACCGCTTTCTTAGCTCTTGTCTTCGTTTTCGTCCATTCTGTACCTCCTAATTTATGAATTTTCGGTACTTTCCCTTCAGAACCAATATACTTTTGCACCATATCTAATTGATTCGTAGGAACATACAAAATTCCACCATCTCTATATTGGATTTTTAAGTAGTCTTTTCCTATATTGTCCATTTGCATTGTTTCAATACCTTGATATACTCCTATCCCATGATTTTCATGGACAATATAATCCCCTACTTTTAAATCCGTAAAACTTTGAATTTTTCTTCCTTTATCTTTAAACCTAGCCCGTTTTTTCTTTCGTCGTTCTCCAAAAACATCTTTTTCTGAAACAATAACAAAACCTATATCAATATAATTAAATCCTTTATGAAGTCCTCCAAGAGTAATTGTAATTTGTTGATCTGAAAAAGAATGATCCCATTTGCTGTGAAAAACAGCTGGAAGATTTCGATCTTTTAACTCTGATTCTAATTGTCTCCCTCGATTACGAGTACTGACTAAAATAACAATACGAACTTTATTCTTTATCCATTGCTGTAAATCTTTCTCTAATACGTCCATTTTCTGATGAAAAGGTTGAATTGATTGAATTTTAACATGAGTGCTATACTGAATATCAAAAGATTTCATCGATTGAGGTAACGTACTTAAAAGAATTTGAGGATACAAGTCCCAAAATTGCAAAAGTTCTTCATATCGATAAATCATATCCCATGGATTAGGAATATTTTCTTCTTTCTCCAATCGACTTTTTAAACTTTCTTCAAATTCTTCTAATGTTCTTTGACATTTTTCTTCAATACGAACAGGTTCATCTAGAAATAAAAGTGCATTTTCCCCTACATATTGTAAAAGGTTTCCTGAATTTTTTTTCAGTTCTTCTTTTTCTACAAATTGTTCTCTGGCAGGAAAAATTTGAATTTCTTGAACTTTTTCTCCAGAACGTTGAGTTGTTGGATTCATAATACGTATAGAATCCACTTCTTCATCCCATAATTCTAAACGATAGGCATATTCTCCCGTCATAGGATAAATATCAATAATTCCTCCACGAATGGCAAATTGTCCCCTTGTCTCTACCTGTTCTACTCGTTCATATCCCATCGTTACCCATTGTTGAATAACTTTCTCTCGTTTCCAAACATCTCCAACCATACTTCGAAAAATCCATTGTTCTATTATTTCCTTTGGAATTAATTTATCTAATAAGCCTTCTACCGATACAATAACAATAGATGCTTTTTTTAAAATTAACTTTTCTAATAACTGTAATCGTTGTTGAATAATATCATGACTATGAACATCTGCATGATAAAAAAGAAGATCTTTCGCAGGATAAAGTAATAATTCATCTTTCATAAAAAAAGATAAATCCTCATAGATCTCCCTACATCGTAATTCACTATAAGTAACAATAATAGCGGGCCTTTTTTGTCTTTCTACAACACCAGAAATCCAATGGCATTTTTGAGATTCTAAAACTCCTGTACAAAGAATAGGAGTGTTTTTTTTCACAATCATTTCATTCACTTGTTGAAATGATTCTAGCTCATATAAAGGCTGTAAAAAATTATTCAATGGCTGGTCCCTTCCTTCTTTGATTATAACAATTCATCGCAGATTGTAAATCGTCACAAATAATTTTTTCAACGGCTTCACTAGCTAGAACAATAGCAGGAACAATCTTTTTTATTTCCTCTTTAGAAAAACGTCCTAAAACATAATCAGCTAAATCCCAACCTGGCGGTTTTGCTCCTATACCAATTCGAATCCTAGGAAATTCTTGTGTACCTACATGAGCAATAATATTTTTCATACCATTATGCCCTCCTGCACTTCCCTTCATTCGAATCCTTAAATCTCCTACCTCTAAACTAATGTCATCATAAATGACAATCAACTTCTCAAATGGTATTTTGTACCAATTAATAATTTCTTGTACACTTTCTCCACTACCATTCATATACGTTTGAGGCTGTACAAGTATAACCTTTTCTCGTCCAATGATCCCTTCTCCTACTAAAGCTTTGTGTTTCCGCTTTGTCATAGAGATTCCATGATCATACGCCAATCTTTCAATAACCTCAAAACCTACATTATGCCGAGTTGCTCCATATTCTATTCCAGGATTCCCTAAACCAACAATGGCATACATAATATACTTCCTCTCTTTCCTATCCTTATCAAATAAACGGCTATAGCCCTAGTGTACACTCACTAGGGCCTTTTTATTATTTTATGATTCTTTTCTCCTACTTTATTCAAACAAATATGAAACAGGCTTATCTGTATGAATTCTTTCAATAGCATTTGCAAAAATAGGTGCTACAGAAATTTGTTTTATTTTGGATAATTGTTTTTCAGGTGGTAAGTTAATAGTATCTAAAACAACTAACTCTGAAATCACCGATTCATCAATCCGACTAATAGCAGGACCTGATAATACTGGATGAGTACAACATGCTAATACTTCTGTCGCTCCTCTCTCTTTTAATGCTTGAGCAGCATTACATATAGTACCTGCTGTATCAATCATATCATCTACTAAAACTACCTTTTTTCCTTCAATTTCTCCTATAATATTCATCACTTCTGAAACATTCGCCCTTGGTCTTCGTTTATCAATAATCGCTAAAGGCATTTCCAATTTCTCTGCAAACGCTCTCGTACGTCCAACACTACCTAAATCTGGAGATACAGCTACTACATTCTCATTAATAATATCTTCTTTTAATTTTTCACCATAATATTTTGTAAGTAAAGGGATACCTACTAAATGATCCACAGGAATATCAAAAAATCCTTGAATTTGTGAACAATGTAAATCCATCGTTAATCCTCTATCTGCACCTGCTGTTTGTAGTAAATCTGCTACTAACTTAGCACTGATAGGATCTCTAGCTCTTGTCTTACGATCTTGTCGTGCATATCCATAATAAGGAATAACTGCTGTAATTCGACCTGCTGATGCTCTACGCATCGCATCAATCATAATCAAAAGTTCCATTAAATGATCATTACCTGGTTGAGAAGTAGGTTGAATAATATAAACATCTTCTCCACGTACCGTTTCATTAATTCTAACTGAAATCTCACCATCGCTAAAAGATCCCACTTCTGAATCTCCTAGAGGAAGTCCTAATTCCTTTGCAATAGATTTTGCTAAAACTGGATGAGCATTACATGTAAAAATTTTTATACCGCATGTACCACCGTTCATTCCAAAAAAGCCTCCTTCATGTTTTTCATCCCAATTTTTTCTGCACCATTATAACACATTTTTTGTCGAATCACAAAGGACTTTCTATTTTTTTTTATTTTTTCGTCTCCAACCTTCTTTATTTTCTTGACGCATCCTAGCAATAGCTAAAGCTCCTTCCGGTACTTCCTTAGTAATTGTAGACCCTGCTGCAATAAAACTACCCTCTCGTATTGTTACAGGAGCTACTAAATTACTATTACAACCAATAAAAGCATTATCCTCAATAATAGTACGATATTTTTTATCTCCATCATAATTAACTGTAATAACTCCACAACCAAAATTTACATTTCTGCCCACATCAGCATCTCCCACATAAGTTAGATGAGAGGCTTTCGTATTATCAGCAATCGTTGCATTTTTAACTTCTACAAAATCACCAATTTTAACATTGGATCCAATATGAGAATGAGGACGAATATAGGCAAATGGACCTATAGTACTAGCTTTCCCAATAGTACTATTTAAAATCACACTATATTCAATAGAAATATTTGAGTCTAATTTACTATTTACAATACGAGTATGAGGACCAATAATACAATTTTCTCCTATTTGAGTTTTCCCCTGCAAAAATGTTCCAGGATAAACAATGGTTCCTACCCCTATTTCCACTTCTTGATCAATATAGGTCTGATCAGGATCGAGTAAAACAACACCTTTTTCCATATGCTTTTGATTGACCCGAAAACGTAAAATTTTAAATCCTTTAGCAAGAGCTATCGGAGAATCAATGACAAAAAATTCTTCTTTATATTGAACTTGATGTAAATTCTCTCTAAAAATAGCTTCTTTTACTAATGAATAAAAATTTTCACTTGTCTGTTGTGCTACTTGTAACAAAGAAAAAAAAGCCTTTTTACTTTTGTTTTCTAGTAAATTAAAAATAGTATATTGGGGAGAAATCCAATAACAGGTCCCAACTTCTGTACATTGCTCATGCAATATTTTAATTTCTTTGATCTTCTTCTCATTTAATAAAAGAAGATTCCCTGGGAAAATCCAAAGCGATTCTTCTTCACTAATTTCATGAAAAAAATCCATACTATTTTCTTTTTGCCATCGATTTGCTAATTCCCTTGATGTTCTAACCCATAATTTGGTAAATCCTGCCCTTTTAAGCGTTTGTACCATACTATCAATAAGTGTAGTCTGACCCATAGGATAAAAAGAAACCTCTTGATCAATCCATATGATTCCTTGCAATTTGTCCACTCCTTAGTCTATTGTATATGTAATGGTCTTTCCCATCCATTTCATCTTAGGAAAATATTTTAAAAATACCTTTCCAACAATATCCTCTTCTTTTACAAAAGGATTATTCCAATAACGAGAATCCTTAGAATTATTGCGATTATCCCCTAACATAAAATAAGAACCTGCCGGTATTTTATAAGGTCCAAAACTTCCCCTCATCGTTTCATTAAGATAGGGTTCTGGTAAAGGAATATCGGAATCATTAACGAAAACCTTCCCATCTTCTATCATAACGGTATCACCTGGAAGACCAATAATTCGCTTAACATATAAAATCTCTGGTTGATCTGGATAAGGAAATACAACTACATCCCCTCTTTGAGGTGTTTTCTTAAAATAAGACCAGCGATTCGCCATAATACGATCCTTAGGCATGATTGTTGGTTCCATGGATCCAGTAGGAACTTGAGCATTTACGATCAAATAATGATTCACAAAAAAAGCAATTAAAAATGCAACTACAATTGTTTTGATCCAGCTAAAAATTTCTTTTTTAATCCAATCCTTGTCTTTGATTTGTTCCCGTTCTTCTGTCATTTGGTTACGCCTCTCTTCCTACTTATTCTTCCTTACGACATAAAGGCACTTCCAAGGAAGTGCCTTTATAATAACATCTATGCATCTACATCTTCTAAATCAGCTGCAACTTCTTCATGCACATTTTCTTCTGCCACAAGAACCAATTCATACTTTTCTAATACTGCTTGTTGTATCTTCTCCCTAGTAGCTGNATTAATAGGATGAGCAATATCTCGATACTCTCCATCTAATGTTTTTCTACTAGGCATAGCAATAAACAAACCTTTTTCTCCTTCAATTACTTTGATATCATGAACAACAAATTCATTATCAAAAGTAACTGATACAACGGCTTTCATTTTTCCTTCTTTGTTTACCTTTCTGACTCTTACATCTGTAATTTCCATCTGTAATACCCCTTTCTGTAACATGTTGTGGCCTAATGAGAGAAAACCCCCCCTAGATCCTCTTTATTATACCAAAAAAGCATAATGCTTTTCTAGTATACTTATTATTTTATATCCTATATGATAAAAAAATCACAAGAATATCAACTTAATATTACCACAAATAATGTATTAAAACTCCACCCAAAATAAGTTTTACTTGGTTATATAAGTATCCCAGTCCCTTTTCTCATTTTCATAAGTACCTATATGTACTAAAAAATATTTAAATTTACGAAATTGGATATCTATATAAACAATTAAGACAATTATATAACATATTTATCCAAATATCAACCCATTTTTTCAGATAACTGTCCCTTTTCTCACAATAATAGGATCTTCTGGTTTTCCAATGATTTTTTTTCCATCTGAAACAACCACTTCCTCATCAATAATTGCATGCTGTACGATGCAATTATTTCCAATATACGAACCTTCTAAAATAAAAACACCTTGTATCTGAGTTTGATCACCTATATATACACGTCTAAAAAGAATAGATGTATCCACATCACCATTAATAATACACCCATCTCCAATAAGGCTATTTTTTACCTTTGCATACCTATTATATTTAGCAGGTGCCTCATCTTTAACCTTCGTCAAAATATAAGGGGCTTTTTTTAAAAATACATTGCGAATTTTTTGATTTAAAAAATCCATATTGATATCATAATAATCTTTTATATTTCGTATGTTTTTCCAATACTCCTGAAAAAAATATGCTTTAATATTTAGTTTTTTACGATATCGAATCAATAAATCATTTACTAAATCGAACTGTTCTTCATGACAAACTTTTTCTAACAACTTAATTAACAAAGTTCGTTGAATAATATAAATATCCATAAAAATAATAGTACTTAAAGGCTCTAATGGTTTGTCTTCTAAATGAATAATTCGCTGATTTTCATCAACTTGTACTACTGTATAATCACTACACATTTTTTTACACTCTTCTTCTTTTAAAGATTTACAAACCAAAGTAATATCTGCTTTTTGTTCCACATGATAATTCAAAATTTTTTTATAATCAATTTTACAAATTTGCTCACCCGGTGCAATAACTACATAGGGTTCATTACTTCTTCTTAAAAATGAAATATTCTGATATAAAGCATCCGCGGTTCCCCGATACCAAAAAAAATTATCTTGAGTTAAATAAGGACTAAAGATAAAAAGCCCTCCATGCTTTCTTCCTAAATCCCACCACTTAGCAGAAGAAAGATGATCAATAAGTGAACGAGAATTATATTGTGTAATCACACCTACTTTTTGGATACCTGAATTAGCCATATTACTCATAGCAAAATCAATCGCTCTATAACTACTAGCAATAGGCATAGAAGCAACTGCTCGATTCATTGCTAAATCTCCTAATTGTTCATTTTTACCATCTGTCAAAATAATTCCTATCGCTTTCATACTAAACTCCCTTTCATCATTAAAGTTTGACCACTATATAATATGCCTTGAGAATAATCAGATAACTGAGTAATTCCATCAATCACACAATTTTTCCCTATTCTTACCCTATCAGGAATTTTACTCTCATCCCCAACCACTGTAATTCCAGTATAATAAAGCTCAGGTTGAAATTGGTTTGGAATACAATCACCCATCCCCATATGTACACCTGAACCTATTTTTACTTCTTCTGCAAGAATGCATTTTTCAATAACACAATTTTCACTAATCCCTACATTTCCTAAAAGAATAGAATCACGAATTACCGTCCCCTGACCTACTATCACTCCAGGTCCAATAACAGAATGATATACCTTCCCATATATTTCACATCCTTCAGCTAAAATACTCGATTGAACCTCTCCTTCTTCTCCAATATATTGAGGGGATTGATACTGTGAATACGTATATATTTTCCAAAATTCTTCATGTAAGTTAAATTCAGGTACTATATCTGTTAACTCCATATTCGCTTCCCAATAGGATTGAATAGTACCCACATCCTTCCAATATCCTTGAAATCGATAAGCAGATAAATGAACTTTTTTTTCTAATAAATAAGGAATAATATGCTTTCCAAAATCACTATTATCATGAAGCTTCTGATCCTCATACAATGCTTTTTTCAAAACATCCCAATTGAAAATATAAATACCCATGGATGCTAAATTACTTTTTGGATTCTCTGGTTTTTCTTCAAATGCAATAATTCGATCTTCTTCATCTGTATTCATAATACCAAATCGATTTGCTTCTTCTATAGGCACTTCTAAAACAGCAATCGTACCTTGACTTTGAGTTTTCTTGTGAAAATCTAACATTTTTCCATAATCCATCTTATAAATATGATCTCCGGATAAAATCAATACATAATCTGGATTATATTCCTCAATAAAATGAATATTTTGATAAACCGCATTCGCAGTCCCCGAATACCACTCTCCCTGTTCTCCTTTCACATGAGGAGATAAAATAGTCACTCCACCATTATTTCTATCTAAGTCCCAAGGAATCCCTATTCCAATATGTTGATTTAACCGAAGTGGTTGATATTGTGTCAATACTCCAACGGTATCCACTCCAGAATTAATACAATTACTCAGCGTAAAATCAATAATACGATATTTGCCCCCAAACATAATAGCAGGTTTCGCAAGATCTTTTGTTAAAATTCCTAACCGACTTCCTTGTCCTCCTGCAAGCAACATAGAAATCATTTCTTTCTTTGCCATACTTATTTCTTCCTTTCCACCTTCTATTTTAAACCTTCAAGGAATTATATCCCATAATTGTAACTTTCTCTTTTTCCCCACACAAAATATTATATACTAACTTCTTTTTTTTATGACAGACTTTTAAAGATTATTATCTATTCGTACTTTTATAGAAAAAAATAAAAAACCCCTAGCAACTAAAATAATGTTGTTAGGGATTTCAATACATTGTTTTTAAAAACACGCTGGATTTGCTTCTGAAATTTTATAACGATACAGGTCGAATATCAATTTGACCTGTTTCTTCATCTACTTTTTCTAATACTAAAAGAGTGTGATAATTGTTTACTAATTTCTTTTGAGGCTCAGCAGTTGCCATAAGTACTCCTGTTCCTATTACCTCTGATTCAAACTCCTTCATTAAATCTTCAATTCCCTTTGCCGTTCCTCCCGCCTTCATAAAATCATCAATAAATAAAATTTTTGAACCCTTTCCAATCGCACGCTTTGCTAAAGACATCGTTTGAATCCTTTTTGTAGAACCCGTAATATAATTCATATGAATAGCTGTCCCTTCTGTTAAACGTGAAGATTTTCGAACTACAATCATAGGTTTATTCAATACTCGTGCCACCATAAAAGCAACAGGAATTCCTTTTGTTTCAATTGTCACCACATAATCAATCGTCTCTTCATGAAAAGGCATTGCCATCATTTTTCCTATTTGATAAGCAATTTCAGGATCATACAATAAATCATTCGTATAAATATATCCTCCAGGAATAATACGTTCTTTTTGATTAATTTTCTCACACAATACTTGAGAAAAATCTTGAATTTCTTTTTGTATTACTGTAGGAATATAAAAAACTCCCCCTGCCGCACCTGCTATCGTCTCTACTACCCCTAGATCAAAACGTTGAAAAATATTTCGTACTGCATCTAAATCTTCACTTAATGTTGATTTAGCACATCCAAACAATTCACCAAAATAATTTAAAGTAAACATCTTCTTAGGATGTTCAGTTAATATATGAATAATCGCACCTATACGTTCATTTTTATGAATTCGACTCATGATAATACTCCTTTCTTCCCGCTTCCATATCTTTATTATACAATATCTGATCGAATATTATAAGTATTTATAGGAAAAATATTCGGATATTGTAAAAGATCCCTGTTTCATTTTTTTACCTTTTAGTCTATAATTATATTAAGATTGAATAACTATTTCATATTCGATCCATCTTTTAACATGAATATATTTTTTAAAAAATCATATACTAAAATGATAAAGATTTGAGGTGCCTTATGAATTATATTAATTTTAAAGATACAAATCAACATATTCACTTTATAGGAATTGGTGGCATTAGCATGAGTGGATTAGCAGAAATATTACTTCAACAAGGATTTCATATTTCCGGTTCTGATATGAAATCTTCTGCTATCACTACTCATTTACAAAACTTAGGAATTCCCGTATCGATTGGTCACCGAACTTCTAATGTTCCTACTAATACAGATTTAGTTGTCTATACTGCAGCCATTAAAGAAGACAACGAAGAACGAGTAATGGCTCAACAAAAAAAAATTCCTACTATAGATCGTGCCCAACTTCTCGGTGAAATTATGAAAAACTATGGTCATTCTATTGCTGTAGCTGGTACTCATGGAAAAACAACAACAACCTCCATGTTAGCTCAAATTTTTCTTTATGCCAAAAAAGATCCTACTATTACAGTAGGTGGTATGTTAGATGCTATTGGTGGTAATCTTCATCTAGGAAAATCCCCTTATTTTATTACAGAAGCCTGTGAATATTGCGATAGTTTTTTAAAATTTTCTCCTTCTGTAGCTCTTATTTTAAATATTGAAGCCGACCACTTAGATTATTTTAAAAATATTCAACATATTCGTCAATCCTTCAAAAGCTTTGCTAAAAAAGTACCTCAAGAAGGTATCGTTATTATTAATGGTGATATTGAAAAGGTAGATGAAGTAATAAAAGACTTATCTTGTACTACTATTACCTTTGGATTAGATCCTGAAAAATCCCTTTGGCATCCTGCTAATATCACTTATAACGATAAAGCATTCAGCTCCTTTGATATTTTCTGTGGAAAACAAAACATGGGAACTATTCATCTTCAAGTCCCAGGTACTCATAATATTTATAATGCTTTAGGTGCTTGTGTTACCGCTTATTCCTTAGGCCTTTCTATGAACGCAATCATTCAAGGTTTATCACAATACAAGGGAACTCATAAACGTTTTGAATACAAAGGAGACTTAAAAGGTATTACTATTATTGATGACTATGCTCATCATCCTACAGAAGTGAAAGCTACTTTAAATGTAGCTAAAAAATATCCCCATAAAAATTTATGGTGTGTATTTCAACCTCATACTTATACACGAACCAGAGCCTTTTTAAAAGAATTTGCTTTCGCTCTCCAAGCAGCAGATAAAGTCGTTTTAACTGATATTTATGCCGCTCGTGAAAAAAATCCTGGCGATATTCACTCGAAAGATCTTTATAATGAACTTCAAAAAAATGGCACAGAGGTTTATTATTTTCCTACTTTCGAGGAAATTGAATGTTTTTTGCTTGAAAATTGTATCCCCGGTGACCTGTTGATAACTATGGGTGCTGGAGACGTATCTATGATTGGTGAAGAGCTACTTGGGCAATAGTTATCCACACTATCCACAGAGTTGTCAACATTTTTTTCAAATAAAGATGTGAATAATCATTTTACAT
>JGI24707J26582_10000739_pt1 | contig 25863 bp, 34 predicted proteins | sample BioPla1DNA1_FD_26582 | JGI IMG/M metagenome (IMG submission 26582)
GGTAAAGTTGACTCTTCTAAATGCTTTGCAAATGGAATTGGTGTAAATTTAGCACCAACTCTACGAATAGGCGACTTTAATTCATAAATGAGATCTGTTTGCGAAATTTGAGCAGCAATTTCTGCTCCAAATCCTGCAAATCGAACTGCTTCATGAACAATGATGACTCGCTTGGTTTTGGCAACACTATTTAAAATTGTATCTGTATCAAGTGGTTGTAAAGAACGAAGATCAATGACTTCACAATCAATGTTGTATTTTTTCTCCAAAATTAAAGATAACTCTAAACAGACTGGCAACATACTACCATAGGTAATAATGCTAATGTCTTTACCTTCTCTTTTTAGATCAGCTTTACCTAACGGTATGGTATAAGGCTTTATAGGTACTTCGCTTTCATCAGTGTATAGTGCGCGTGGCTCTAAAAAAACAATTGGATCAGAATCTCTGATAGCCGATATGAGAAGGCCTTTTGCATCGTAAGCAGTGGCTGGCATAACAACTTTTATTCCAGGAATATGGCAGAAAAAAGCCTCTAAGGACTGTGAGTGTTGTGCCGCTGCACCTAAACCTGCCCCAAATGCAGCTCTTAAAACCATAGGTACATTTATCTGATTACCAGACATAAAACGAATTTTTGCAGCTTGGTTTAGTAATGGATCCAAACAAACACTGATAAAATCTGCAACCTGCAATTCTACTACAGGCTTTAGCCCGAGCATTGCTGAACCTACTGCAGTTCCAAGAAAAGCTGTTTCGGAAATTGGAGTATCCATGACTCGTTCAGGGCCAAATTCATATATCAAGTTGCCCGTAACTTGATTAACGCCTTGGTATACACCAACATCCTCACCCATAATAAAAACTGTTTCATCATTCTCCATTTCTTGGCGCATTGCTTCACGTAACGCTAGTCTGATGCTTAGTTTTCTTACCATTGAATTTCCTTTGCTAATTCTGACAATTGTGCAGTTTGAATGGCAGAATTTATTTTATTCTTAATCTTAAAATCTGTTTTTTCTAAATCTTTTTGATTAATTTGTTTTTGTTCTAACAATGAATTTTCTAATGTTTTTATAGGACAACGTTTTTTCCAGGCCAATATTTCTGAGTCTTTACGATAACGATTTTTATCGCTGCGAGAATGACCAGAAATACGGTAAGTATTTAGAATCAAGATCACAGGCTGGTTTTTCAATGCAAATGCACGTGCTAGCTTCATTGCACAATACACTGTTAAAACATGATTACCATCTGCTTCAATTGTCGGCAAATTGAATGCTATTCCTCGCTGAGTTAGGTCAGTATTTGCATGAGATTTATGAATTGGTGTAGACATTCCATATTGGTTGTTCACAGTTGCAAATACAACTGGGAGTTGCCAGAGCGATGCTAAATTCAAAGACTCAGAATATGCACCTTCATTCATGGCACCATCACCTAGATAACATGTTGCGATTGCATCTTTTTTTTGTTTTTTCAAAGCTAAAGCTATTCCACAAGCAAGTGGTGCGTTAGCACCAACAATTCCATTTGCATGTAAAATACCTTTATCTGGATCAATCATATGCATTGACCCGCCATATCCTTTAGAAGCACCAGAATCTTTTCCTAAAAGTTCTGAAAACATCGAGGTAATAGACATTCCTTTACCAATAGCCTCTATATGTCCTCTATGAGTAATTAAAATTTTGTCCTCTGGTGTCATAGCGGCAGTACTACCAATCGCAGCAGCTTCTTGGCCAATAGCTAAATGAAGCGTGCCGTGGATAAATCCAGTTGCATATAATTCATTTGTCTTTTCTTCAAAAGCCCTAGCTAACTTCATTTTATAGAGTAGTTCTTTTTGCAACTTGAAGTTTTGAACGATTTGAATATCTAATTCTTTAAAAGAAATTTCACCATTAGCATCAACAAATTTTATTTTAGACATGCTATAGAATCCTCTACCAATTAAGCCATCACCATTTTGTTGCCTTTAATTCAGTAATTTCATTCGCGTACTTTTTACGTTCTTCGACTGTCAATGTTAAAATTTCAACACCATTTTCGGTAATAGCAAAGGTATTTTCATAATGTGCAGCAGCTTTTTTATCTCTTGTTAAAATCGTCCACTGATCATTTGCAAGAATCACGCTGTGATCACCCTCTGTTATCATTGGTTCTAGGCACATCACCATGCCCACCTCTAATCTAACCCCACGTCCTTTTTTTCCGTAGTTTAATAGATTAGGATCTTCATGTAAATCTGCCCCAATACCATGTCCTGTTAATTCTCTAATTACGCCAAAACCGTGTTTTTCAGTATAAGTTTGGACAGCGTGACCAATGTCGCCTAAACGGTTTCCTTTTTTAACTTGTCTCATTCCTTGCCAAAAGGCTTCTTCGGCTACTCTAACAAGTTTTTGCCAAGTACTCCTAACTTCACCCACAAGATATGTTCTGGCTGAATCACCATGATAACCCTTATATTCTGCACCCAAATCGACAGACACAATATCGCCTTCTTTCAGAAAACGATCTTTTTTTGGAATGCCGTGTACAACTTCTTCATTAATCGAAATACATGCAGAACTAGGAAAAGGTGGTTCACCATAATTTAAAAATCCAGGTGTAGCTCCTTGAGAAATAATATGTTCATGCACTAATTGATCTATTTCAAAAGTACTAATGCCAGGCTTTATTGCTTGTTCCACAAGCTCATAACAAGAACTAGTAATTTCACAGGCTTCCCTGATTAATTCAATTTCTTCCTGAGTTTTTAAAATAATCATACTTTTACTTCTCTCTCCAACAACAAGGACCAAATTTCATCTATCTGAGTAACAAAATCTATTTCCCCACAATCTATTTCTAATAATTTTCCTTGCTCTTCATAATAGTTTATTACTGGTTCTGTTTCTCTTTCATAAATTTGGATTCTATGTGTGACAATTTCTGGACTATCATCTTTGCGATGAACTAATTTCCCCCCACAATTATCACAAATACCTTTAGTTTTGGTAGGAGCTGTTTTTAAATTATAACTGTATGCACAATTAGAACAAACTACTCGACTTCTTAAACGGTCAACAATTACTTCTTGTTCTATAGAAAGTGAGACACAAGCCGTTAATGGAATCTTTAATTCTCTTAACATTTCATCTAATTTTTTAGCCTGATCTAAATTTCTTGGATATCCATCCAAAATAAAGTCTTTCTTAACTAGATTCAACTCAGAAAAAATTAAATCGTCAGTTAGATCATTTGGAACTAGCTTACCTTTTTCTATATAGGTAGAAGCTACTTTACCAAGATCCGTTTGATCTTTGATATGCTTGCGAAAAATATCTCCAGTAGCTATATGAGTAAATTGTTTATACTTTTTTATGCTTTGTGAAAATGTGCCCTTTCCAGCACCTGGAGCACCTAAAATAACTAATTGCATAAAATCTCCTTCTAACACTCTAATAGTGGAAAATTCGATCTAGCGAATTAACACATCTTTCTATTATAGTACATTTTTGAACTTTATGTAAAAGAAAAAGACGGTTGTTGTACAACCGTCTAAGAATTATTAATCTAAGAAACCTTTATAATGTCTCATCATCAGCTGACTTTCTAATTGCGTAATTATATCCATAGCTACGCCAACAACAATTAGAATCGATGTTCCACCAAGCCAGATATTCTGCATAGAGTCTGTTAATAGACTCAGAACACTTGGGAAAAGAACAATAAATACTAAAAACAAAGCCTCAAACCACAAGAGACGACGCGAAGTTTGTCTGATAAAAGCTGAGGTTGAACGACCAGGCCTAATACCAGGGATAAAACCACCATCTTTTTGCCAACGACTTGCTATTTCATCCGGATTAAAAGAAATGGATGAATAGAAGAATGTAAAGGCAAAGATCAAGAAAGCATAGATTAAGTAATATAATGGATTATTGGAAAAATTCAAAAAGAATTGTGCCACTTTTCCATCAAACCCAAATAATGAAACTAGAGTTGAAGGCATCATCAAAACGGATACAGCAAAAATTACTGGTAAAACACCACTTTGATTAACTTTGATTGGCAAATATGTGCTTTGCCCTCCATACATTTTACGACCAATAACTTTTTTTGCATATTGAACAGGTATGCGGCGTTCAGCAGATTGTATATATACAACCAATGTTATCATAGCAACGAATACAAAAATAACTAAAAGTACACCCAAAACAGCCAATATTGTACTACTTTGACTCCACTTCATAAAGCTATAATACACACCAATGATATTATTTGGAAAACCACTAATTATACCTGTGAAAATAATCATTGAAATTCCATTACCAATGCCACGATCATTAATTTGCTCACCTAGCCACATTATAAAAGATGAACCAGCAGTAAAACTTAAAATAACAACTAAAGCATTTAGAACTGGCGGCAAGACACTTACGCCTGCTGTTCTGGTTGAATACCAGTAAGCCGTAGACATTAATAATGCTAAACCGACCGTAACAAAACGCGTTATTTTTTGAATTTGCTTCCGACCTGCTTCACCTTCTTCAGACAATCTTTGTAACGCAGGAATAGCGAAAGTCAGAAGTTGCATAATAATCGAAGCATTAATATAAGGCTGTATACCTAATACAAATATTGGCACTGCTCGTACTGTTTGTCCTGTTAAAGTCACACCGGTAATTGTTTCCATAAAACTACCGTATTGACCTAGCCTGTTAAAGAAATCAGTAAATGCTTCGACACTAATACCTGGAACAGGAATAGCTGTACCGAGCCTGTAAATTAACATAATCAGTACAGTAAACCCAATCCTTTTTCTTAAATCTGGAATTTTAAATGCATTGCGGAGTGTATCTAACATACTACCCATGTTAAACCTCCTCTACCGTGCCACCTGCATTTTCTATTTTTTCTTTAGCAGATTTAGTAAAAGCATTGGCACGAACAGTCAATTTTTTGCTTAATTCACCGCGTCCTAAAATTTTAATACCATCATTAACTTTAGGAATTGTTAAGACGCCTGACTGACGAATCATTTCTTCATCAACTATTGCACCGTCTTCAAATTTATTAAGCATTTCGACATTTATCTCGTGATAATGTTTAGCAAATCTTTTATTGTTAAAACCACGTTTAGGTAAACGTCTATATAATGGCATTTGTCCACCTTCAAATTGTGGGCGAACACCACCACCTGATCTGGCATTTTGACCTTTGTGGCCCCGTCCAGCAGTCTTACCATTGCCACTTCCTTTACCACGACCTTTGCGACTTCTTTTTTTAGTTGCGCCAGGTGCAGATTTTAAAGTGTTTAATTGCATGATTTTCCTCCTAAGCTTCTTCCACCGTAACTAAATGAGATATTACTTGAATCATTCCTTTAGTTGAAGCGTTATTTTCTTTTTCTACAGTTTGTCCAATTTTATTTAAGCCTAAAGCTTTTGCCGTAGCTAATTGCTTTTTATTGCTACCAGACAAACTACGTTTTAAAGTAATTTTTAACTTTGACATTTTTTCCTCCAAACTAAAGGTCATCAACTGAGATTCCACGTTTTCTTGCAACTGCTTTTGGGGATAACAAAGATTCTAAACCCTGTAATGTGGCATTTGCAACATTATTTGGATTGTTAGAGCCAAGTGATTTGGTTCTAATATCTTGGATTCCTGCTAATTCACAAATAGCTCGAACTGGACCACCAGCAATAACACCTGTACCTTCAGCAGCAGGTTTCAAAAGAACCTTACCTGCACCAAAGACACCAGTAATTTCGTGTGGGATAGTATGTTCAGCAAGACTAACTTGAATCATATTACGTTTAGCTTCATCTCTACCTTTTCGAATTGCATCAGGTATTTCAGCAGCTTTACCCATACCTTTGCCTACTTTACCCTTACCATCACCAACAATAACTATTGCGGTAAAACGGATATTTCTACCACCCTTGACAGTTTTTGCAACCCTACCTATATGGATTACTCTATCTTGAATACCGTCATCTTCACGGCGTTGTCTTTGTTGACGTTTTCTTCCTCTGCCATCCTCACGGCGTCTGTCTCGACGATCTTCACGGCGATTACCACGTTCACTAGCCTGAGGATTGTTTTTCATATTTTCATTAATGTTCTGTTGTTCACTCATTTCAAATTTCTCCTCTTTAGAACTGTAAACCAGCTTCTCTGGCACCATCTGCTAAAGCAGCAACTCTACCATGATAGATATAACCACTACGATCGAAAATAACATTTTCTATATTTTCGTCTAACGCTCTTTTGGCAACAAGTTCTCCAACTAATTTAGCTGTTTCACAATTGCTTGTGCTCTTAACCTGATCCTTTATTTCAGAATCAAGTGATGATGCAGAAACAAGGGTATGTCCATTTTGATCATCAATTATTTGAGCATAAATATGTGAAAGGCTTCTAAATACGCTAAGTCTTGGACGTTCAGGAGTGCCAACTAAATTTTTACGACCTCTAGCATGTTTACGTTGACGAATTTTATTTTTATTTACTTTTTTTATCATCGTCTATCATCCTTTCCTAATTAAGCACCAGTCTTGCCTTCTTTGAGACGTAAGATTTCATAATCATACTTAATACCTTTGCCTTTGTAAGCATCAGGAATTCTCTTCGATCTGATCTTAGCAGCAATTTCACCAACCAATTGTTTGTCAGCGCCTTTTACGACAATCTTGTTTTGACCATCTACTTCAAAAGTAATACCCTCTGGTGCTTCAATTTCAGTTGGGTGAGATAGACCTAAATTCATCACAAGTTTATTACCTTGTTGTTGAACTCTATAGCCTACTCCATTTATTTCCAAAGTTTTACTAAAACCGGTCGTTAATCCTACCATCATATTGTTTATTAAAGAACGAATTAATCCGTGTAGAGAACGATAATGTTTTGAATCATCTAGACGTTTAACTAAAACTTCTTTATCTTCAATCTCAACTGAAATACCTTCAGGAATTTCCTGCGATAAGGTTTCATTACCTTTTTTGACATTTATAACACTATCTTTAACCGAAACATCTACGCCATCTGGTATAGAAATCGGCATATTACCTATTCTAGACATATTTTCCTCCTGCTCTTAAGATTACAACATTAAAAATCAAAAATTTTAATGCCTTTTCAGAGTTGTATTACCAAATAAATGCCAAGACTTCCCCGCCGATACCGGCATTTCTTGCATTTTTATCAGTCATAATACCTTGTGAAGTTGAAATTAGTGCAACGCCAAGCCCATCTAAAACAGTTGGAACTTCTTCCGCTTTTGCATAAATTCTTAAACCTGGTTTGGAAATTCTTTTCATACCACCAATTACAGGTTTGTCTTCAAAGTATTTCAGAGTGATTGTTAATTCACCTTGTTTATTATCTTCTTTATATTCAACGCCATTAATATAACCTTCCGCTAACAAGATATCAGCAATACTACGTTTCATTTTAGAAGAAGGTACCTGGCAAGTTTCGTGTCCTGCACTCCCCGCATTACGAATTCTCGTAAGCATATCAGCAATTGGATCTGTAATTTGCATATATTTTCTCCTTTACAGTTTACCAGCTAGCTTTACGCACGCCAGGTATTTGTCCTTTATAAGCAAGTTCACGGAAGCATAAGCGACAAATGCCATATTTACGCATATAAGAGCGTGGACGGCCACACAATTGACAACGATTATGTTGACGTGTTGAGAATTTTTGTTTCTTTCTAGCTTTTACTTTTAATGATTTTTTAGCCATTATTCCCTCCCGTTATTTTCTAAAAGGCATTCCTAAGCCAGCTAATAGTGCTCTAGCTTCTTCATCGGATTCGGCTGTGGTAACAATTACTATATCCATTCCACGTATTTTATCGATTTCATCATAATCAATTTCTGGAAAGATTAATTGCTCTTTGGTTCCAAATGAATAATTGCCTCTACCATCAAATGAATTTGGATTAACACCACGAAAGTCACGTGTACGAGGTAAAGCAATACTTACTAATTTGTCAAAGAATTCGTACATTCTTCTTCCTCTTAATGTAACTTTACAGCCTACATTTTGTCCTTCTCTTAAGCGGAAATTAGCAATTGATTTACGTGATTTTGTTACTACTGGTTTTTGACCACTAATAACAGTTAAATCATTAACAGCGTGATCCATAGCCTTTGCGTCTTCTTTTGCATCACTTACTCCCATGTTAATAACAATTTTCTCTAACTTAGGAATTTGCATGACAGAAGAGTATTTAAATTGCTCCTTTAAAGAAGGGGCAATTTCATTTTTATAAAGTTCTACTAAGCGATTAGCCATTTACTTGCCTCCTTAATTAGTTGAGCTAATAGTCGCATCGCACGACTTACAATAACGCACTTTTTGAGTTTTACCATCTATTTCTTCAAAACGTCTACCAGTTTTGCTTGGCTTATTACAATCAGGACAAACAAGCATTACATTGGAAGCAGAAATTTTTCCTGGTTGCTCTATTCTGCCACCTTGCTCCAAATGAGTTCTTGCTTTTTTGTGCTTTGTTACGATATTAACACCTTCTACAATAACCTGACCGGTTTTTGGAAATACAGCTAAGACTTTACCAGATTTTCCAACGTCTTTACCGCGCAAAACATAGACATTATCATCTACTTTTACATGTATCTTACTCATCACGGCCTCCTTATAATACTTCTGGTGCTAATGAAAGAATTCTCATGTAATTCTTTTCACGTAATTCTCTTGCAATAGGTCCAAAAATACGTGTACCTTGCGGATTACCATCATCATCTAAAATAACAGCAGCATTTTCATCAAAACGAATGACTGATCCATCTGGGCGTCTTAAACCTTTTTTTGTTCTGACAATTACTGCTCTAACTATGTCACCTTTTTTTACAACGCCACCTGGAATAGCTTCTTTTACAGAACAAACTATCACATCACCAATGTTAGCGTATCTTCTATTTGTTCCGCCTAGAACACGAATGCAAAGTAATTTACGTGCACCTGTGTTATCCGCGGATTTTAGAGTTGACTCTTGTTGTATCATTTTAATTCTCCTTTTTTCAGCGGAACTATTTTGCTTTTTCTATAATTTTAACTAAACGCCAATTTTTTGTTTTACTTAATGGTCTGGTTTCCATGATACGAACACGATCACCTTCACCAGCTTCGTTAAGATCATCATGAGCTTTAAGACGTGTAGTTTGCTTAATATATTTATTATACAAGGGATGACGAACTAGCTCTTCAACAGCAACAGTAATCGTCTTATCCATTTTGTCGGAAACAACAACGCCGACTCTTTGTTTTCGATTATTTCTTAAAATCATACTATATCCTCTTGTTCATTAATTTCCGCTAATTCCATTTCTCTTAAAATCGTCTTAACACGAGCTATTTCGCGTCTAACAGTTTTTAATTCCATAGGATTATCAAGTTGATTAGTGGCATGTTGAAATCTAATTTTGAATAACTGCTCTTTTAGTTCGACAAGTTCAGTATTTAGCTCTTCGGCAGTCATTTTACGTAATTCAGTTGTTTTCATAGCCTACCTCCTAAGCTTCAGTCTCATCTTCTTCAATTTCTTCAACAGGTGCATCTTCTTCAGTTTCAACTTCTTCAGCAAACTCTTCTGATGCTTCAGCAGCCATTTCAGCTTCTTCTTCAAGTTGTTCAACAACTTCTGCCTGAATCTCTGAGAATTTCGCAAGTTCTTCTTCACTCAACTCATAATCAGCGTAAACAAAACGAGTTTTAACTGGAAGCTTGTGTGAAGCAAGACGGAATGCTTCTCTTGCAATTTGTTCACTGACACCGGCCAGTTCAAACATTACACGGCCAGGTTTAACAACAGCAACCCAGTACTCAGGTGAACCTTTACCAGATCCCATTCTAGTTTCTGCTGGTTTAGCTGTAACAGGTTTATCAGGAAATATTTTTACCCAAACCTTACCACCACGACGCAAATAACGATTAATGGCAATACGAGCTGCTTCGATTTGATTACTTGTAATCCAATGAGGTTCTAAAGTTTGTAAACCAAACTGTCCATAACTAACTTTATTACCACGAAGAGCTTTGCCTTTCATGCGTCCACGATGTTGTTTTCTATATTTAACACGCTTTGGCATTAACATTATTGGTCGCCTCCTTTATCTGCTTCATCTTTTGGTAAAGGTATTATTTCACCTTTATAAATCCAAACTTTTACTCCAATTTTTCCATATGTTGTGTCTGCTTCTGCAAAACCATAATCTATGTCAGCTCGTAAAGTATGAAGAGGAATTGTACCTTCATGGTAACTCTCACTACGAGCAATCTCTGCACCACCAAGACGGCCTGAGCACATTGTTTTTATACCCTTTGCACCTTGTTTCATAGTGCGAGTAATAGCTTGCTTCATTGCTCTTCTAAAAGAAACACGTTCTTCAAGTTGTTTTGCAATTCCTTCTGCAACAATTTGAGCATCTGTATCTGCATTTTTAATTTCTTTGACATTAATAAAGAATGTTTGTTTAAATTCTTTAGTAAGTTTTTTCTTTAAAGCTTCAATCTGGGAGCCTTGGCGTCCGATAATGATACCTGGTTTAGCTGTTGAGATAGTAATTATCGTTCTTTCATCGCCTTCTCTTTCGATTTCAATTCTAGAAACACCAGCTCTCTCGGTTTCTTTTTTAACAAAACGACGAATCTTTGTATCTTCAACTAAATATCTGGCAAAATCTTTTTTATCGGCATACCAACGGGTATCCCAATCTTTGATAACTCCAACACGAAAGCCATGTGGATTAACTTTTTGACCCATTAGTTAGCCTCCTCTGTTTTTTCTTTTACGGTTACTGTAATATTACTTGTTCTCTTCAAAATTGGACTAGCAGCGCCTTTACCTCTTGGTTTATAGCGTTTCATAGTGATACCAGGTCCAACTTGACAATCCGTGAAGTACAAATCATCACGATTTAAGTTATTGTTATTAACAGCATTTGACGCAGCTGACTCTAATAATTTAATCAAAATTTCAGCAGCTGCCTTGGGTGTATAACGTAAAATAGCAATCGCCTCATCTACTTGTTTATTTATAACTGTACGAACAACAATGCTAACCTTGGAAGGGCTAATTCTTTCATGCTTAACTCTTGCTACGCCTCTATCTCTACCAATACCTAAAACTTTGCGTTCTTTTTTTGTCAAAGTGCGTTTTTTGGCTGAGCGCGGAGTTTGAGCATAAAATTCAGAAATAAGTTGCTCGCGATTATCTTGTAATTCTTGTTTAGTATATGTTCTTGACATAAATTTACTCCTTTCTCAGCTATTACTTAAGGCTTGTTGTTTTTTCTGATCTGGCATGAGCTCGGAAAATTCTCGTTGGGGCAAACTCTCCCAATTTATGACCGACCATTTCTTCTGTTATATATACCGGAACATGTTTTCTGCCATCATGTACCGCGATTGTATGTCCAACCATCTCTGGAAAGATCGTAGAATCACGTGACCAAGTTCTGACAACTCTATGTTCGTTTTTTTCATTCATCGCTTCGATTCTTTTCATCAAAGCATCTTCTACATAAAAACCTTTTTTACTAGAACGACTCATCAGTCACCTCCTACTTTCTACGTCCACGAACAATGTACTTATTGGATTTTTTATTTTTCTTACGTGTTTTCTTACCCGCAGTCGGCTTACCCCATGGAGATTTTGGACTTGACAAGCCAATTGAAGTTGCACCTTCCCCGCCACCATGCGGATGATCTACTGGGTTCATAACCAACCCACGAACGGTAGGTCTAATACCCATATGACGTTTTCTTCCAGCTTTACCAACTTTTACATTTTCATGATCCACATTGCTAACCGTACCAATAGTTGCACGACATCCAAGTGGTATTAAACGATATTCAGTTGAAGGCATACGAATTTGTGCGTATTTTCCTTCTTTTGCAACTATAGTAGCGGAGGTCCCAGCAGAACGTACTAATTGAGATCCGCGTCCTGGATGCATTTCGATGTTATGAATGACTGTGCCAACAGGTATGTTTGCTAAAGGTAAAGCATTACCTGGCTGGATATCTGCATCTGGTCCAGAGACAACTTCCATGCCCACTTTTAATCCATTAGGTGCCAAGATGTATGATTTTTCACCGTCTGCATAATAGATTAACGCTATAAAAGCTGTACGATTCGGATCATATTCAATAGCTTTTACAGTTGCTGGGATATCATCTTTTTGTCTTTTCCAATCAATAATTCTGTACTTTTGGCGATTTCCACCACCACGATGTCTAATAGTAATGCGGCCATAATTGTTTCTACCGCTATTTTTTTTCTTCTTTGCTAAAAGACTTTTTTCGGGCTTTTTATCTGTCAGTTCAGAATAATCTGCCACTGTCATATGTCTTTTTGCAGGAGAAGTAGGACGAAAGCTTTTTATTGCCATTTAATATTCACTCCTTCTTCGATCCGGCCTTACAGCCCGAACCCAAATTCTTCAATAGTATTTTTATANTTTTTGTTCGTTTTCTTTTCTTGTCCACCTTTAACNAAATATGTTGTTTCTTCTGGATCAAGATCTATTGTTACAATCGCTTTTTTCCAATCTGGTCTTTTTCCTTCAAAGCGGTTTAACCTTTTTAATTTACCCGAAATGTTTTGTGTGTTTACTTTTAAAACCCGAACATTGAATAACGTCTCACAAGCTTTACGAATTTCAACTTTAGTTGCATCTTTTGCAACGACAAAAGTATATTTTCCATCCATTGTGTCCGCTGTACTACGTTCAGTGATCACAGGTTTAATAATAATATCGTATGGACTTCTCATTAGATGTAGACCTCCTGAACTTTTTCTATAGCTGAATTAGTAAAAACAACATTATCATATTTTACTAAATCATAAACATTCATTGTGTTTACTAAACCAGTTTGAACATCTTTAATATTTCTAGCTGATTTTTCCACATTTTCATTTTTATCTGCAAAAATAAACAATGTTGAACCATCTAACTTCAAGTTTTCCATTGCTGTTACAACTTGTTTTGTTTTAATCTCAGACAATTCAAACTCATCCAAAACTTTAATTTTAGAATTTGCTAATGCACTAGAAAGAACAGATTTCATTGCTAATCTAGCCATTTTTTTATTGGTTCTATAGTTGTAGCTTCGAGGAGTAGGTCCAAAAATAACACCACCACCAACATGGTTACCAGCGCGTATTGATCCTTGACGTGCTCTACCAGTGCCTTTTTGGCGAAATGGTTTTCTACCGCCACCCCTTACTTCACTTCGATTTTTAACTTTTGCTGTACCTTGACGTCTATTTGCTAATTGATTCTTAACGATTCGATGCACTACATCCTCATTTGGTTCAATTGCAAAAATAGCATCGTTTAATTCAACTTCGCCAACAATTTCGCCGTCTATATTAAACAAGTCTGTTTTAGCCATACTGTTCCTCCACTCTACCTATTTTTAACGGAAGTTTTGATTTCTAAAATTCCGCCTTTTGGTCCGGGAACTGCACCTTTGACAACCAAAATATTTCGTTCTCCGTCAACTTGAACAACTTCTAAGTTTTGAACAGTTGAACGTTTATTTCCCATTTGACCTGACATCTTCTTACCTTTAAATATTTTACCCGGTGTTGCTGAAGAGCCAATCGAACCACCAGTACGGTGGAATTTCGAACCATGAGACATACGTCCAATGCTAAAACCATGTCTTCTTACAACGCCTTGATANCCTTTACCTTTTGAAGTACCAGTTACATCAACATGGTCGCCACTCTCAAACATTTCATCAACTTTTAGAACTTGACCTGTTTCATAGTCTTCATCAGTTTGAAACTCGCGCAAAACACGCATTGGTTCAATATCAATTTTTGAAAACTCACCAGTTGCTGGTTTATTCGCTTTCTTATTTTCTCCGTAACCAACTTTTACTGCTTGGTAACCATCGATTTCTTTAGTTTTGTTCTGTACAACTGTTATAGGGCCACAATCAATCACCGTAACTGGGATAGATAAGCCTTGTTCATCAAACAGTTGCGTCATACCGGCCTTTTTGCCTAGCATAAATCTGTTCATATTTTCCTCCTGGTTATTGGTTCGCTTTTAGCGAACATTGACCTTGGTAAAGTCTATAACTTTATTTCAATATTTACGCCCGCAGGCATTTCTAGCTTCATCAAAGATTCCATAGTTTTATTGTTTGGTGTAACAATATCGATTAGACGTTTATGAGTTCTTGCTTCAAATTGCTCACGTGAATCTTTGTGCTTATGAGGCGAACGTAAAATTGTAATGATTTCCTTTTCAGTAGGTAAAGGAATCGGGCCTGATACACTTGCGCCAGTACGATTTGCAGTTTCTACAATTCTGGATGCACTTTCATCTAATATTTGATGATCAAATGCCTTTAAGCGTATTCTTATTTTTTGATTGACAGCCATTCTATAACCTCCTATGCTGCTTATCCTTTTCACAACTGCCCCGGGTGTTTATTCATTTTTCATGACAAAACCCAGCAATCGTGTGCACACATTTACTGGGTGAAACCTACCAGGTTATGCTGCGAAATTGATTTGTCGTTTGAATCTTGTTCAAACTAGCTCGATTTAAGTTACCTAGACTTACCGCAGCGGTAAATTTAGCAATCTCAAATTTCAAAGCTTTGTCAAAATTTCCTATATGATTTTTTGACGCATGGATGAGTATATAATAATTATTTTAGTAATGCAAGTGTTTTCTTAATGTTTTTCTAGAACTCCAAATCAGTACTAATAACTTACTTACAAACAACTAAAACAAATATTCTTTACTACTTTGAATGTTAATCGTAGTAGTTTATACCTAGTACAGTCTTTAATTCAATTAAATTTTCTTGAGCAACTTTTCTTGCTTTTTTACTTGATTCAATCAGTATTTCTAAAAGTTCCTGATCCTTACCTTCATATTGCTTACGACGTTCTCTTATAGGCGCTAATTCTGCCTGCATTATTTTCTCCAAGCGACGCTTAACTTTTACATCACCCAAACCTCCTCGGCGGTAATGTGCTTTCCATTCTTCTAGCTCTTCTTTATTTGGATCAAAAGCATCTAAGTAAGTAAAGACAGGATTGCCTTCAACAGTTCCAGGATCTTCAACTCTTATATGATTTGGATCGGTATACATTCCCATTATTTTCTTAGAAACAGTTTCTTCATCGTCNGATAAATAGATACAATTATTAAGAGATTTGCTCATTTTAGCATTNCCATCAGTNCCTGGTAAGCGTGTAATCTTAGAAAGAATTGCTTTGCACTCTGTCAAAACATCTGNTTTAAAATGATAATTAATATGCCTAACGATTTCNTTAGTTTGTTCAATCATTGGTAATTGGTCATCACCGACTGGAACTAAATGAGTTCCAAATGCTGTAATATCAGCAGCTTGACTTATTGGATAGTTTAAAAAACCGGACGGAATAGAATCACCAAAATCTCTCGATTTTAATTCATTTTTTACTGTTGGATTGCGCAATAACCTCGCTAGTGTCACAAAGTTCATATATAAAACAGTATATTCTGTTAGTTCAGGGATTAATGATTGAATAAAAATAGTAGTTTTTTGGGGATCTATGCCACAGGCGAAATAGTCTTTTGTTACATCTATAACACTAGTTCTTACCTTTTCAGTATCATAAGCATTATCAGTTAGAGCTTGCATATCAGCTATCATCAGATAGCATGTTTCATACTCTTCCTGCATAATTAACCTTTGTTTCAAAGAACCAACATAATGCCCTATATGAAGTTTGCCTGTTGGCCTATCACCTGTCAAAACAATTTCTTTTTTTAAAGTATTCATACGTTCCTGCCTAATATTTTAATATTTACATATTGTCGATAATATTAATTTTTGTTTGAGATTTTAACTTAGCTTTCTCTAAAATTGCTTTAACTTCAGACTGAGAAAAATGATAATCTTCTGAACAAAAGTGACAATGCAAATTTATTCCATTTTTATCTTCAGCCAATTCTTTAAGTTCTTGTTCTCCTAAAGAAATTAAGTTTTTTTCCATCCGCTCTTTGCTAGAAGGACAATAATACTGAACAGGTTTTTCGGCTAAATATTCAACGTCTTCGCCTATCAATAGGTCAATTAGCTGGTGAGGACTAATTTTATTTTCAAGCAATTCTGAAATATCTGGAAAACCCATCGCCCTAGATTCAAGCCAATCTAAGAGTTCATCATCAACACCAGGGAGAGCTTGGACTAGTAAACCTCCCGAGGAAACAACCCCATCAGGATTCAGACGTACGCCTAAGAAAATAACTGTTGGAATTTGTTCAGAATAGAAATAATAAGAAGCTAAATCTTCGGCAATTTCTCCACTAGCTAATTCAACACTGCCAACATAAGGTTCCTTTAAACCTAAATCCTTGATAATAGTTAGATTTCCCTTGCCTATGCTTTTGCCAATATTTAGTTTTCCTTCATGATGATAATAAGAGGGTGCGTGTTTATTATTAATGTCACCACGTACATTTCCAAAATAATCTGCAACAACAACTATATTGCTAATATCACCATCGGATTTAATAGTAGCAGACAACTTATTATCGTTATTTTTAAAGTCAGAAGCCATTAAAAGTGCACCCGTCATAAATCTTCCTAAAGCCACTGTTGAAGCAGGTGATAAATCATGTATTTCCCTTGCTTCTTTAACAAGTTTTGTGCTTCTGACTGCTACACAACGTAAAAGTCCTTCTTTAGCAACTGCTGTCACTAGATAATCATCATGTTTATGCTTAATAATATTCTCTGTCATTATTACCTTTTCGCCTTTAATTTTTAAAAATAGATAACAATCATTTATTGTTCTAACAATTCAATAGCTTTTTGTAATTGAAGATCATCTTCTAAATTAATACGTGAGACAATAATATTCTTTACTTCATCAGGCAGTTCAACTAGATAGTCAGGTTCAATTCCTTCGCCATCAATATTCTCGCCACTAGGAAGATTATAATAAAAATTTGTAATTTGAACGGCAGAACCATCAGACAAAAACTTTGTAATTGTTCCGACTCCTTTGCCAAATGAAGTTTCGCCCACTAATTTTGCCTTATCCCAATCTCTAAGACAACCAGAAAACAATTCGCTAGCAGAAGCAGAGTTTTGATTCATCAAACAAACATATTTCATATCTTCTGGAACTCCCATAAAGTCATCAGAATATTCTTCTAATTCAAAAGGAACTCCATCTCTTCTACCTATTTCTGTGATTAGCAGACCTTCTGGTAAAAGATAATCTAGCATATTTAATACTTCATCAACATATCCACCACTATTGTTTCGTAAGTCAAAAATTACATTTTTTGCACCTTCTTCTTGTAATTTTTCCATAGCATCAATAAAATTATCACTGACACTATCATTAAAAGTTACAATCCGGATATAACCTATTTCATCATTAATCATTCGGGAATGAATATTGGAATTCGTGATTTCTTTTCGCTCTATTTCAAAAGTGTATTCTCTATTTTCAGATGGTCGGAAAACAACAATTGTTACTGTAGTGCCTTCTTCACCCCGAATATCTTTAGCTAAAGCAGATACATCGTCATAATCTTTAGCTAAATTATCATCGACACTAACGAAAACATCATTAATCATCATGCCTGCCTTGTCTGCCGGAGAATCTTCTGTTAAATCACTTACTTGAAAGTAAGTATCTACTTTTTCTACCGTAGCTCCAATCCCACTATATACCCCAGACATTGACTCTTCCATCTCTGCAACATCTTCGGGTGAAAGATAATACGTGTATGGACTACCAAGGTTTTCCAACATACCTGTAGTCATAGCTTCGATAATTTCGGGATAAGTCAACTCAATATAATAATTTTCGAATAGAAGATCTTTGACAACATTAAATTTTTCTAAAGCAGCTTCACTTTCTTCATCTGCTACTTCTACATCTATATCATTTTTTTCATAAGAACTATTTTGAAGTTCTACAAAAGATTGATTTAAAACTTTTGAAAAGTCAGAAAAAATGTAGACAAGAAAAATACTGGCTGTCAAGAGAATAGAAATGCCAGAAACAAGAACATATCCCCAGATATCTTTTTTCTTTTTTTTGTTATCAGATGGTTTTTGCGGATGTAGTTCATCAGCATCATAAACTTGATTAGAATAGCGATTATACTGTGAATTATTTTCTTGCATATAGCACCTAACAGTTATAAAAATGAATTATCTCTAAACAAGAGATAATTCATTTGTAAATAAATATAATAAATTTAAATATCTAATTATAAATAATTAAGTGGATTCACAGATGATCCGTTAACACGAATTTCAAAGTGAAGATGAGGCCCTGTAGAAAATCCTGTAGAGCCAATAAAACCTACAGTTTGGCCCGCACTAACTACTTGACCAACACTTGCATTGAAACCACTCAAATGACAACCCAGAGCTGATAATCCATTACCAAAATCAATTATTACAGCATTCCCACCAACTGCAATAGGTCCAACAAAAGTCACAATCCCATCAGCAGGAGATACAAAAGGTGTACCTGTAGGTGCAGGTATATCTATGCCTGTATGAAAATCAGAGTACATCGAACCACCAATTGGGAATGAACGATAACCAAAATATGAGGAAATAGTGTAGACACCAGGCACTGGCCAAGCAAACCCACCACCACTGTACACAGGAGCTACTGGCGCTACAGGAACAGATGATGCAGCTGGCGCTGGTTGAGACACTGTATTAGATTGAGTATATTGAGCAGATTCGGCACTTTCAACATTTGTTTGTTGATTTGCAGCTTCTGCCTGTTGTCTTGCTCTTGCAGCTTCAGCTTCTGCTTGCCTTTGTCTTTCAGCCTCTGCTGCTGCAGCGGCTTGCCTTTGCCTTTCAGCCTCCGCCTCCATTTCTGCTCTAATTTTATCTGCATTTGCTTGAGCTTGTGCCATTGCAGCTTGAATTTCACCTTCAAGCATCGCATAGGTATCTATCTGTGAATTAACTTCATTAATTGAATTATCGATATAAGCAATTTCATCTACTTGGAAATTAATGTCCGATTCGATATTATCAAGCAAAACCTGTATCTCATCTAATTCAGCTTGGTTTTCCTCAATATCCTTTTCGGTTTTGTCGATTAACTCAATTAACTCTTCTTTATCCTCTACCAAGTCATCAAGAGCTGCTTCATCCTCATCAGTAATTATTCTCATAAACTTAACTGAGGTAAAGAAACCTTCTAGGCTATCACATTCCAAAAGCAATTCAAGAATTGATTTCTGTTGCATCCCAAACATAGATTCAACGCGGTCACCATATTGGTCTAGCTTTGCTTTATAATTTTCTTTAGCTTGCTCTAAATTATCTAAGGACGCTTGTTGCATAGCTAAAACCGCATCTTGTCTAATTTTTAAACTTTTGTATGCTTCCTGTACTTCTTCACTACGAGAATTTAGCCAAGCCAGCTCATCTTCTTCATCAGCTCTTCTTGCTTGTAAGGCAACTAAATCTGCTTCACTTTGTTGTTTTTTTATTGCCAAATCAGATTGATCTGAAGTCAACCTATTAATTTCTGCCTCTATTTCAGCCAGTTGGTCAGCCTTGACAATCTCATTTGGTACAAAAACAAAAATACTTACAAATATAGATAACAGAAGAAATTGAACCGTTAATTTTTTTAATGATTTTTTTACTTTCATTTCCTTCTCCTTAAAAACAAAAAAATTATTAAACATTGACATGCTTCTTGACAGATAATCCACTGAATAACCCGCCAATAAATAAACCTATTAATATACTTGCTAATACGATAAATGGTACTATTTCCATACTCGGAATTAAAGCAAATGAGGCTCGATTTAGTATATCATCACCAAAATGTTGGTAAATAGTGTGGTATATAATGGTAAACAGTACAGAAGATAGCAAAGATCCTATCAAACCTACCAACAATCCTTGAACTAAAAAAGGGATTCGAATGTAAGCGTTAGTAGCGCCAAGATATTTCATAATGTTAATTTCATGCGATCGGGCCAAAACAGAAATTCGTACCATATTAGATATGATAAACACAGTAATCAAGCCTAATACAATCATTACGATTATAGAAGTTGTTGTTACGCCTCGCATAAGATCATTAAGCAGTTTCATAACTTCATCTTCCATAAATACATCTTTGATATTGGGGTTCTCTAATAATTTATTCCTGAAATTTTCTCCCAATGCAGGATCAGATAAACGCACATTTATAGTAAAAGGTATACGATCTTCGTACTCAAAATCTTCAAACAAATCCTCTTTACCCATAGAATCAACAAAGATTTCATAGTTTTCCTCTGGTGTATTTAAACTGTGGAAAACTACATCATCATCATTTTCTAGTTGTTGATCAACAATTTCTGCTTCAGCAGGATTTATTTCTGTTTTGAACATTATTTCAATTGGAGGTTCTTGTCCAGCTACCTCAACCAAATGTCTCAAATTAATAGCAAATCCAGCAAAAGAACTACCAATTAAAAGTAATAGCATCATTGTTGTAATCGAAGCAACAATAACCAAAGGATGTCGAGTACAGTTGACAAAGCCATCCCTAATTGCATATAGAAAGCGTCTCTTACTCATAATTTCCCTCATTTTCAGAATACTTAGTATCAATGTTTGCTTGATCATTATCTCTTTCAGTATTCTTTTTTTGAGCCTGAGTGAAACTATTTTCAGTTACAGAATTGTGATTTTTTTGAACATCATCCACATTCATTTTTTCAGCTAAGATTCGCATCCCTGCAATGCGCTCAGCTAATGACATTCGATTCTTGCGACGACGTCTATCTTCATCTAATCGTTTTCTTATTTTTCTCGATTCTTGATCACGTATAGCTTGTTTTTCATCTTGATCTGCCATGAATGCTTCATAAATTGCTCGATCCATTTCTTCTATTTCATGTTGGCTTTGTTCAAACGCTAAATTTTGATCCGAAATCATCACTTGATCATAGGCAGCTTTGTCTTCATCCCTAATTAACTTACCATGGTCTAATTCTATAACTCTTTTTTTCATTAGGTTAACAAGCTCAACATCATGAGTACAACAAATAACTGTTGTACCTGCGTGATTGATTTCTTCTAACAATGCCAAGATTGCTTCTCCATTTATTGGATCAAGGTTGCCAGTTGGTTCATCAGCAAGTATTAGATTTGGATTGTTAATCATTGCTCTAGCAACACCAACCCTTTGTGCCTCACCTCCGGACAATTCAGAAGGATAACAATCTGCTTTTTCCCGCAAACCAACAACACTCAATACCATAGCGACACGTCTTTTTATAGTTGCTTTTGAAGCTCCTACAATCTCCAGGGCAAAAGCTACATTCTCAAAAACAGTCTTAGTCTCAATCAAGCGAAAGTCTTGGAAGACCATGCCTATTTTTCGCCTTAACTGAGGAATCAACCGCTTTTGCAAACGGTTGACTTCATAATTACCTAAAATAACTGTACCTTCATTAGGTTTTTCTTCACATGTTAACAATTTAACTAAAGTAGATTTTCCAGCCCCACTTTCGCCTATACAAAAAACGAACTCACCGCGGTCGACTTTAAAATTTACTTTTTGTAGAGCTTTTGCTCCATTCGGATACGTTTTTGTGACATTTCTAAATTCAATCACAAACTTTTACTCTCCTGTCTTACCATCTATTACTAGCAGGATTAAAAGTTCCGTCAATTTGTAATGACTCTAGATATTTTCTTACCATAGATGCTAATTTAAATAAAACTGCATCATCGAATGAACGTAAATCCAAACCAGTTATTTTTTCGACCTTATCTAGTCGATATACCAAGGTGTTCCTATGAACAAATAACTGCCTTGATGTTTCTGAACCATTTAAACTGTTTTCGAAGAACTTGTCAATTGTTAGCAATGTTTCTGCATCCAATTGCTCATATGTATCATCTTCAAAAACTTCTGCTAAAAACATTTGGCATAATGTTGGTGGCAACTGATATATAAGACGACCTAAACCTAACTTGTTATATCGCATAATCTTTTTGTCTGCTTCAAAAATTTTGCCGACAGTAAGTGCCAATGATGCCTCACGATAGGATTTTGGTATGTCTTTTAAAGTTTTAACAATTAAACCTACACCAATGTGTAAATCTAAGTCTTGGATCTGTTCATTTAAACCATCAAGTAATTTTTGAGGAATCTCGTTGATTAATTCTAATTCTTTATTTTCCTCTTCATCTTCATCAGATTTATCGTCAGAAGTTTCAAATTTACCAAGGTTTAAAATAACAACCAGATTCTTTTCATCCATTCCCAGGATGTAATGTGAAAACTCAGGCTGTAAAATGTCATTGATAATTGTTTTAACATCATTTGTATAATTATTGTTGAAACTTAATAACAGAGCCTGACGAGTATAGGTGAAAGGTATGCGATATTCTCTTGCTTTTAATGGGATATCTCCCGGTAATTCATTTTCGAGAAGTACATTTTTTAAGAAGCTCTCACTCTCTTCTTCTGCATTCTTTTCTTTCATAGCAGAGTCTATCCAGCAGGCAAGGAGTTCTAGATAATTTGCAGAAACTACATCCGTGCCTTTGATAAAAATAACTGCTTGTAATTTTTGATCATGATTGACCTTAATGTAGGTATTACCACCAGCTACTGTTTTGTCGTCAGAAGATAGGACAAAAGGCTTAATAGAGTTATCTTTCGTTTCGATTAACTCTTCATCTGTTGAGGCAAAAATATTACCTTCTTTATCGGTAGCCCCTAGTGTTGCATCTAAAAAATATGATGCCGATTCTATACATCTTTTAATTACTTCCATGATCTACCTTCCTGCAATTTATTTCATTCTACATGATATTGTTCTTTGACTTGTGTCAAAATATTGCTTTGTTTTTACAATTATATAGCAAATGAGTGACTTTTGTAAAACATGCATAAAAAAAAGATATTTTTTTGTTCGTTATTCTACATTAAGCCTTGAACATTGCCGTTAATATCAAGATCTATGTTTTCTGCAGCTGGTTTTTTTGGAAGGCCTGGCATTGTCATTATGTCACCTGTTAAAGCTACAATAAATCCAGCCCCAGCTGAGATACGGACATCTCGCACTGTAATCTCAAAATTTTCTGGTGCTCCTAACAAATTCTGATCATCTGAAAATGAATATTGTGTTTTCGCCATACATACTGGGAAATGTGAAAAACCTAAATCTGTAGCTTGTTGTAATTTTCCTTCCGCCATTTTAGAAAAATTAACTTTTCCAGCGTGATATATTTTTTTACAAATGTTAATAATTTTGTCTTTAAGAGAATCTTCTTCTCTATAAGGAAATTCTAGAGTTGAGTTTTGCTCACATAAAGCAATAAGTTTTTCTGCTAAATCAAGACCACCTTTGCCACCCTTTTGCCAAACTTCTGACAAAGCAAATTGAACTTGATTCTGATTACAAGCTTTTTCTATCAGTTCTAATTCAGCCTCTGTATCACTAGGAAAACGATTTATAGCAACAATAACATTTTGCTTAAATACTTCTGTCAATACTTCAATGTGTCTTAGTAAATTCGGCATGCCTGCTTCTAAAGCAGCAAGATTTTCTTGATTCAAATCTTCATTTGCTACACCACCATGCTTTTTCAGTGCTCTAACAGTTGCTACAAGCACAACAGCATCTGGATTCAAATTATTAGTGCGGCATTTGATATCAAAAAACTTTTCTGCACCTAAATCAGAACCAAAACCTGCCTCAGTAATTGTATAATCATGATAGCTCATTGCAAGTTTTGTTGCCAAAACACTATTGCAACCATGTGCTATATTGGCGAATGGTCCACCGTGTATAAATACAGGAGTTCCCTCAATAGTTTGAATAAGATTAGGTTTCATTGCTTCTTTTAATAGCACTGTCATAGCACCTTCGGCTTTGAGATCACCCGCAGTCACAGGCTTATTGTCAACGGTATAAGCAACGATCATTTTCTTTAGGCGCCGCTTAAGATCTTCTAATGAGTCTGACAAACAAAGAACAGCCATGACCTCAGATGCAACAGTAATATCAAACCCATCTTCTCTAGGTACACCATCTACCTTCTTACCTAAGCCATTGACGATCTGACGTAACTGCCTATCATTCATATCAACACATCTTTTCCAAACAATATTACGTGTGTCGATTTGAAGCTCATTACCTTGATGAATATGATTGTCCAATAAAGCTGCCAGCAAGTTATTAGCGGCTCCAATAGCATGAAAATCACCAGTAAAGTGTAGATTTAAATCTTCCATTGGTAAGGCTTGGGCATATCCTCCACCTGCTGCTCCTCCTTTAATGCCAAATACTGGTCCTAAAGAAGGCTCACGTAGTGCGATTGCAGCTTTTTTGCCAAGCTGTCTTAATGCATCGCCTAATCCAACCGTTGTAGTTGTCTTACCTTCACCTGCTGAAGTCGGTGAAATAGCTGTAACAAGAACTAATTTATTATCTTTATAGTCCGGTTTTATTGCATCAAGATCAATTTTTGCTTTATACTTGCCATAATTTTCTATTTTGTCTTTGGAAATTTTAGATTCTCTTGCTATCTCAGTAATAGGAGTAAGGGTGCTTCTTTGAGCAATTTCGATATCAGATAAATGGGACATATAATCCTCCTAGCAAACAATTTTTTTTATTATTCAAAAGGAGCAAAGTCCCCAATAACGCCACTCTCTAGGCCTTCTAAATTCGAGAGCCAAATTACGCGACCACTAACTTTTATCAATCCATCTTTTTCCATGGAGATAAGTTCTCTAGAAAACGAGGGACGAGGCATTGCCAATAGACGTGAGACAACTTCTTTTGAAGATGGTAACTCAACCGCTTGAGTTGAAACAATCTGTAATGATTCCTCTAAGGTCATATTTTCCTCAACTAATTGTTGTTCCAATAAATCGAGTAAATATGCAGAAATTTTTTGCCTTAAAGTTCTTTGCGATAATGTATAGATTCTTTTATTTTGGTTAGTAATATGATTAGATAATAAACCAAGTAAATTAGTTAACATATGGGGAGAGCGATTGATCATTTCATATAGATCTGCTTGTTTAACATATACTACTTTGACTGCAGAAACAGCTTCTAAAGTAAACTTATAGCGATTGTCTTTAGCAAAAATCAAATCTTCGCCAAAAGTGTCTCCTGCTTGTAACAAATCTAAGGTAGCGGCTTCACCATCTGCAGAGTATTTTTGCTTTGATACTTGTCCTTCTAAAATGATGCCTACCCCTGAGGATTCTTCCCCTTCTCTGGCAATAAACTCTCCCTTCCAAAATAGATGCACATTAGTTTGCTCGCAATAGTCGCTGTATACATTGTGATTAAGTCCATCAAATAATTCTGTCATGGCGAGAAAATCGCAAAGCTTTTTCATGTGGATCCTTTCAGAAAAAATGGTGCGGATGACAGGATTTGAACCTGCATGCTTTCGGCACTGGAACCTAAACCCAGCGTGTCTGCCAATTCCACCACATCCGCACATAAGAACATTTGTCCGTTGACAAATTCTCTAAGAGATTATAACTAAATTTTATAAAATAGTAAAGTTCTTTTTTTAGAACTCCATGTTTATCTTGAAAAAGTAACTTGCAAGTTAAACTGAAACGCAATTCCATACAATGTTAGTTTCTTTTTCATCAGGCTGCAGCCTGATGAAAATTTTCTGCGCTTTGCCCATCCAAGATTTTTCTTGGATACTTGTTTATAAATTCTTCCAACCGCTTTATTTCTTGTTCTTTTATATTTTTTTAGCTTAGTTCCCTTAGGTATGAAGTAGCGGATAAAGCCATTTAGGTTTTCATTGCTACCACGCTCCCAAGAGCTA
>JGI24707J26582_10000742_pt1 | contig 25849 bp, 33 predicted proteins | sample BioPla1DNA1_FD_26582 | JGI IMG/M metagenome (IMG submission 26582)
TTAGTCGTTGGCACAGGCTCTTTTGCTAAATGAGTGATTAATAACAATCGAATGTATTGATTTAAACTCATTGATTGTTCTGCTGCTTCTACATTTAGCTTTTCAATGGCATCGTCAGGTAGTCTAATTTCTAAACGATTAGTCCGTTCATCGTGTTTAAAATCTACGGCTGATTTTTGCTTCTCCATTAGCTTTTGCAGAATTAAATGACGTGCTAGACGGCTTGGTGATGATGAGCCAGTATGCTGAAGCGCTATATCTTTAATTGATTGATAGTCATCATTGTTGATGTTCCTCAATCTAAAATGGATTTCCTTCATATTCTCACCATAAAAAAAGCCCCTTGATATTCTCAAGGGGCAGGGTAGACAAAGTTTTTTTGATGCTTTTAATTAAGCAGGGGATTTTGATGAGTGTTGCACAGTGCATCATGGTACTTTTTTTAAGTGTTTTTGAAATTAACTCAAAGGCTGCTTTTGTATCCCCAGCTTTGGCTGAAGCATATTCTGGATAAGCGGAAAGAGAACCAGCAGTATCATTACAAATGATGCTAGGAAAACTTCCCCAAGGTGCTCTTTCTCCTATGCTAAAAAAAGAGTTAGCCATAAGCCTTAACGCTCTAATTCTTCTTCAAGCTCTGGCTCTTCTTTAGCTTGTGAACGCTCAGGCTGTTGGATGTCCTGTTGTTGCGTATATTCACGGTCATACTGCATCACGTAATCAAAGATTTTTTGAGCGTCTCTAACAGCATATAAAATCTCTTTTGGTTCGTCTTCGAGAATACTAATCCATGACTTTGTATAAGCGGCGTGCTGACTTGGATCATGTCTTATACCTATTTCTTGGCCAACTAGCATCGAGCTAATTTCTGCTCTTAGCTCTTCTCGTGCGTAATCTATTGAGCCGAACCGATTAATGATGTCTCTATTAAGCCGTGATTCGTGACCGCTCCAATGGCCAAGCTCATGTAATGCAGTCGCATAGTAATGCTCTGTGCTTTTGAATTGGTCTTTGAGTGGCAGCACAATATGGTCTCGCATTGGATTGTAAAAGGCTTTATCGCCTTCTTTATGAATAATCGTGGCTTTAGAAGCAGTTAGTAAAGCTTCAGCACGTTCATTAACTTCAATTTCATTAAAGACCGGACGTTCATACGGAGGAATGCCATCAATTTGTTTGGCATTGAATACATAAAAAGTCCTAACGATTGGACGTTCAAGCCTCACCGTTTCTTTTGCTGTATTTCCGTTTTTATCTTTGATTACCTTACCAGCATCATCACGTTTTGCTCTTTGCGTATCAAAAGAGTAGAACAAAAGGGGAATACCTTTTTCACCTTTTTTGACAGAATAGCCAAGGTCTTTAGCTTGTTTGAATGTCAGCCACCTTGGATCGTCATGACGCTGTAGCATCAACGCGAGATTATTAAAACCTCGATAAGGTTTACCGGTCATTGCATTGTGAGGCGTTAAAGCCATGGATGCTTCCCATGGCTTTTGCCATGGAGCTGAATTATTTTTCATCTGCTCAATGAGATTATCAGCTAGTGCTTTGACTGGATCAATTCTTTCTTTTTTCATATTGAAACTCATAAAAAAAGCCACTCTATAAAGAGTGGCATTTAGTTTGATTTAAGATAGGTTTTCTTCGTCTTCGCTAAGCCTATCCGCTACTTCTGGACTGACCAGCTCATCGAGGGGAGGGCAGGGATCAAAGTATTCTGCGACCTCAATATATGACGGATCATCAATAATCGTAGCTTCTGGCTCATTCGTTTCATGTTGTGTGTTAGTCATCGTTCTAGTTCCTCTTCTTTCTCATGTTCATGTTCTCTAGTTAAAGTTGGAGCAGGTTGTTCTTTCGTGCTACTGAATCCTAGATCTAGTCTGTCACCATTGATTGAGCTATCAATTTTTTCATTGAAGTTTCTAATGGCCGTATCACGCTGCTCTTTATCCAAACCCGAAACAATGGATTGAACAGCAGTTTTAGCCGTTTTAAGAACAAACATGCTTGATTTATTAAGTCCTTGTTGCTTGGGTGTTAAGCCATTCATGAAGGCTTGTAGCTCATCACGAATTTCTTGGCCACCCACGCCAGCCATCGGAATATCAGCACCGTGCGCATCCACACGTTTTGAATCTTCGATAACCGCATCATCCGGCGCTCTGTTTTGATTGAGTAGTTTGTCTTTTTCAGCTTCTTGCTGTGCGAGCGGAATTTCTGGTTCTTCAGTACGCTCTTGTTCACGGATAATTTCCCATTCATTTCTATACGTCTCTATAGATTGTCGGTGAGAAAAATTTCCATCTTGGTCATACACTTTTTCTTCGACCTGAACGGCCTGTTTTCCTAGGTTAACTAGCTCAATTTTTTCACCGATTTCAGCGCCGGACGATTCAATAGCGGTGCTTAGTTCTTTTCCCCAATGTTCATGAATAATACCAGTATCATCTTTGATGTGAGCGTAATAACTCATTGATTTTTTGTCATCAAATTTATACGGTGCAGCACCGTGTTCCATTAACTCACCTTCAAAAGGTGATGTTTTAACTTTGACTTTTTCTTCACCTTCGCTTTGACCTTGTTCTGGTTCTTTATCTGATTTTTCAGTTTCAGGAGTTGGTTTATCGGCTTTGTTAATGATGTTTATGCTTCGTTCTTCACGAAGTTGATCAATGATGGCCAAGTCTTTTTCATTTGGTTTATAACCGTAAGCATCAATTCCTCTTACTGTGGCTTCAATGTAAGCGATGCGTTTAAACTCTTTAGAGCCGTTTAATTGTATTGATGACCATCCCTTAGTCTCAGCCACTTCGAGCATGTCCTGAACTGTGTCCATGTCGTTTTTAGCTGTTTTAAGACTTGCACCTTGGTCTTTAAAAAAAACATCACCGGAATCATTAATGTAGTCGCCTTTTTCAGTAAAGAAGTATTTACTTTTTAAATGGCCGGGAGGGTGGTCATAATCATGATCAATAACAATTGGTTTAGATAACTCCTTTTCGATATCGATTCGCTCTTTGCCGGTTTCTTCAGTCTTTAACTCGGGTTGTTCTTCAGTGACCAGCTCTTCATCACGCTGTGAGTTGGGTTCAGCGTTAACTTCAGGTTGAGTTCTTTCTTCTTCCTTTTTTGGAGTAATACCCTCGACCTCAACTTCTTTTGACTGATTCATGTATGCAGCACGTTGTTCAATAATCTTATCGATTGCCGGCGCAATACTATTCTCTATCTCCTCCTTTGGTAGTTCATTAGCTAACTCTTCTGCAGGTGCATTTTTTTCATAAACCCCATCAAGGTATTCACCATAGAGTTTTTCAAACTCATTTTCAAAGCCAGCTTTTTCATAGAGTTTTTCTAGTAAAAGATTTGAGTGATTCATTTCTGAATTTTCAAAGAATTCTTTTACTTCTGATACCGACTTAACAATAGCACCTCTTTTTTCCATATCGTCTAAATGGTGTTCTTGAGCAATGTATTGGCCATTTTCTGTTTTAAAAACCTCTAGGTGGGTTTGGCCAGCGTGACTAAAAAAAGGCAGGTCATCCAGAGATTCCCAATCCTCCTTATCTAGTGCAGTTTCACTATAAATTTCTCCGATTTTGGTAGCATTTACGGTGCGATCTATACCATCAGTCCATTCTAAGTTCTGTTTGTTTTCCATTACTATTTCCTGTGTTTGATTAAGTTGCTGATTAACAGCTTCTAAGCCGTGAAGTTTGTGTAAATCATTAAAATCACTGGGTCTTGAACCGTATAGCTTTTCAAATTTTTCAAAATCTTCTTTAGTGAAATTAGGTTCAATGACTGTGGCCTTGTCGCCTAAAACTTCTTTTGCTGCCTTTGCAAATTCATAACCGGGGCGTTTGCCGGTTTTTTTGTTTATTTCGTCATTGTCCGATGCAATAATAATTGGAACATCTAAATCTTTAGGTAAACGTTCTGCCACTGCTTTTAGGTTGAAGCCAGCGAAACACGCAATCGTTGTTAATCCTGTGGCTTTATGAATTGATGCAGCAGTAGCATAACCTTCAGTTAATACGATGCCTTTATCACGGTTAGTCCATGACCCCATCACTAATGATGAGCCGTGTAATTCCATTCCTTTTGTGAAGCTTTTTCGACCAGTTTTATTGATGCTTTGTAAACCGACAATTTCACCATTTTTTTTCATAGGGATAATAAGATTGTCTTGGTCACGTCTAACTTGACGAAGTAGTGAGCGTTCGTTAATTCCTTTGTTAACTAAGTAATCATGATTAATATCTCGGATAGGGGAGAGTGAAGAATATTTGTTTTGAGCTTCTTCTTTTGCCTTGGCCATTTCATCTTGTCGCTCTTTTTCAGCTAATAATCTAGCTTCTTCAGCGGCTCTTTCACGCTCTTTTAGTTCTTCAACATTTAGTGGTTTGAATGGCGCATTAGGTCTATAGCCTTCCTGTCTCGCTTCATAAAACAAACTGTTTATATTTACAAAACCCGGCTTCAGACTTTTCCAAACGGATTTAGCAGAATTTGGATCATAGTTGGCAGCAGTTTGCGACCAATCGTTAAAGATATCAAAACCAGCTTCACCTAGTTCCGTTTTTAATGCAGCTCCCATTCTCACCCAGAGGTCTCTATCTGAGTTGTCTACATATTGGATTGCCTGTTTAATATCATCTACATTCGTCATCAGTTGACTCCAAATAAAAAAGCCCTGATAAAAATCAGAGCTTCATGAAGTTAAGAAAAAAGATAAATTTGTTTTATGCAGCACTTTGTTATCGCTCCAAGTCCTCTTCAAACTCATTTTTAGGTTCTTTAGTTGAGACGGCTGGAGGTTGTTCTTTAATATTTTCGAGTCCTATTCTTACTTCGATTGTGTCATCAGTAATTCGTAGGTGATTACGACTTTTGATTTCCTCTTTTATAAATGTCGGTTTGATGCTTTCAAAGGCGGCTATACTCAACAATTCTTCCCCAGCTTCTCTTTCGGTTGAATAATCACCGGGTAAGACGATAAGCTCAGCTTCAGATGAGTAATAGGGAGAAAGGTGTGCATATTGCCAACCAAATACAGATTTATATTTAGTAATTGCATCAGGGTCATAAGGTGAGAGCAAATTGAACCATGCAACTGCTTGTTCTTTTGTTGTTTGCACCCTAACAGATACACAATATTTTTTACTGTCATTAATTTCTATCTCATTGAAAGCAAGTCCCTTAGATTCTAAAAAGCTTTTTACTAGTTGATTACGGTTAGGGTTTTTCATATTGTTAATACCATTGATAGATTCCAAATAAAAAAGCCCTGATAAAAATCAGGGCTTCATGAAGTTAAGAAAAAATATTAATCAAACGAATAAAACACACCAGCGCCTTCACTAATAGTGACACCATTTTGATTGAACAAGACATCACCGATAGCAAATGCTGGATTTGTATTTGCATGAGCTGACACTGAAAACGCAGTTAATAATGCCGTAATTAATAAACTGTTTTTTAATTTCATTTTAAACTTCCATAAAAAAACCGCTCAGGAAAATCCAAAGCGGTCAGGTACAAAAAAACCGCCTTGGATAAAACCTTGGCGGTTGTTAAAAATTAATCATTAAAATTTATATAGTTGAAGGCTCAGTACTTTCTCCTTTTAAAATTGATTCAAGCGAGCTAATTAAATTCATGTCCATATTTTTACTCGCTTTGCTAATCTCTTGATTGACAGCGAATTTATAACCAGATGGGTCATTTGGTTGTATCAATACACTCTTAAGCCACTCTTGAATTGAGTCGGTACTTTTGATAGATGTATTGGCAGATTGAGAGTTTGTTTTCTTTGAGTTTTTCTCAAATTCTTCTTTTCCTTTTGGCGTTAAAGGAATCACCGGTGTATTAAAAACCAGACGCTTAGTAAAATTCGGGTCTTTGTAATACACGATTTTGTCTGCTCTAATTGTGCGTGTACCACGTAACTTAATAATGCACTCATCCGCAGGGAATTCTAAAAGCTCTTGTGGAAGCAGCACAGCACGTTGTTGATCTGATGTTGATTTACCTACGCCGTGTTTACCCGGGTTGCTTGATGTAGACCGTGATTTATACGTTTCATAACCGATGGTTTTGGAGTACTCTTCAGCGTCATGAATGTCTGCCGGTGTATACATGATCTGACACGCAATGTTAGTTGAGAGCGAACGTGCGCCATTTTCAGTGTAAGCAGCATTTAGTTGTGCCATGTTCTGAAAAATTAACAAAATACGTATGTTGTACCCAGCCACATACGCAACACCTTTCTCCAAGACTTCCATTTTTCCGAGTGATGTAAACTCATCCATCAATAGCAAGCACTGATATTTCAGCTCAGGATTGTCTTCAGGTAATTCCCGAATGTTTTGATAAATAAGTTGTGAGAAGAATAGGTTATTCAGTCGGTCAAAACGCCCCATATCGGCCATTTGAATACCAACATAAATCGTCATTTTCTCTTTACGAATGTTTCTTAAATCAAAATCATCCGCACTGGTTACATCCGCTACTACCGGGTCATTAAAAATACTAAGCGGCTCAATCATGCTGGATAAAATGCTTGAAGCTGTATTTGTTGAGTTGCGTGCGTAGCTAAGTAGTCCACTTTTACAGTTTTTACTTAGCGTTGGATCAAGGACAACCTCCTCAATCCATTTCTTTAACTCAATATCTTCAGGTTGAGCAAGACGCAGTATTTCAACAATAGTTGGTGTAATGCCTAGTTCTTTCTCTTTTTCAATTAAGTACAGACCTAATCCAATAAAGAGTTGTTGTGCCATTCCCGACCAGAACTTATCATCTTCATTAGCTGAAGCGTAAAGAATACTAGCAACTTCCGATAGATCCGAATGTGTCTCATTCGGATTTCTTGATACATAAGTCAGAGGATTCCAGCGATGACTTCTAAATTCACGAGAAGATGGGTTAAATAAAAAAACTTTTTGGCCGCACGCTTTTCGGTAACCAGCTGTGATCCGAAAGTTTTCTAACTTCGGGTCAAACACTACGAGACTATCACGGTAGTGTAAGCAGTTTGGGATGACGATACCAACCCCTTTCCCGGATCTGGTAGGTGCTGCCAAGGAGCAAAACTCTTTGCCACCCCATCGTAGGTATTTACCTTTATATTGGCCAATTAAAATATCAGGCTCTTTATAAGAAGTCTCTAATAGTTTAGCGTTCTGAATATCAACACTTGTCGCAAATTTTGCTGAACCATGCAGTTCACGTTTTGGTTTTTTTATTGCTGCAATAAGTAATAACACCGTAACTAAAAGGAATGGTAAAAAACTAATAATGAGCGCAAACTGAAATTGCAAGCTCTTTAGCATCATTCCATTCGATAGTTGTGAGAGTTGATAGAGGGTAGTTAAGCCAACAGGTATTGCATCATTTCCAATTGATTTGAAAAAATAGCTACCTAAAAGCTGCCCCCCTAATAATGCAAAAAGACTCATGAAGAGCCACGCTATTAAGATTTTTACAGGTTTTTTCATAAGTAAACTTTATCTTTCTAAATCGTCTTCTATTTCTTGAGAGTCATCTTTGATGACGGTATCACCAAAAACTTTGGTGTCTTCACTTAACCACGCCTTGCCGTGTACGTGTGCTTGGCCATACACTTCAACTTCGTCATATATTTCAGCTTGACCGTAGACGTGTGCTTGTCCGTAAATAGTTGCTTTGCCGCTAACTTGTACATCTTCGTAAACTCGTGCAGAGTCTTTAATTTTTGCACTACCTGAAATTTCAGCTCTATCAAACACTTGAGCTTGGTCAGTGACAGTCGAGTATCCTAGCACTTGAGCTTGGCCATAAACTTCAGCATGACCATTAATTACAGCGNCTTCAAATATGTGTGTGTCTCCAAAAATCTTTGCTTTGTCATAAATTTTAGTTTTATCAAACACTTGAGCTTTGCCATAAACCTCAGCATGGCCGTAGATTTTCGCATCATCATATACTGTTGCTTCGCCATAGACGTGAGCGTTGTTTGCAATAATCGCATTACCATAGACTTGAGCGTTATCTGCAACTTTGGCGTTATTCAAGACGGTAGCGGTGTCACTGACCCACGCCTTATCTTCATGACTTAAATTTGATTCTGATTGTATATATCCGCCTAGCTGACCAGCTTTAACAACGCCATCTATATCTCTTACTGCTCTAATTCGTTTTAAAATGTTGACATGATTTAGATTCGTCATTGTTATTGTGTCGTCTTCAACAAATTCATATTTCTTCATTTTGAATTCCCAATAAAAAACCGCCGTGGATACCCAAGGCGGTTTTGATTAATTTAATTTATAAGTGGGGTTAAGCGTTACCTTGCAATGCGAGGTATTTAGACAATGGATCGTAATAGATTTCTTTAAGTTCCGTTTTTTCAAAAAAGCAGACAATATCAATTGTGGATTTAACGATATTTAAAATATATTGGTAATCCATACCACGGCCAGCATCGGACTCTTTAGCTAATTGTGCAATGCGATAATACACGCTAATCGCATCATTAGCATGTACTGACGTTAAGCCGCCGGGGTGTCCGGTGTTCAGTGCAGATAAGTAATCCCATGCTTCATCACCACGCAACTCTGTTAAGAATATTCGGTCTGGTTTTAGTCGCATACAAGACGCAATGACTGATTTTGCTGTGATGTGTTCTTTGTAAAACAAATGCACTCGATTTGGATGATTCGGTAAATCCAATTCGTGTGTGTCTTCAATCGTGATAATTCGAGTTTCTTTATCGACTAAATCAGCAAGTGATTTCGTAAACGTGGTTTTACCTGATCCAGTACCGCCAACTAAACAGATATTCAATTTCTTATCAATGGCCAGCTGAAAAAATGCTTCAATCTCTCGGGTTTCCAAGAGTTTAAGCAGTCGAGTTTCATAGTCATGTAAAACGATATCATCACTTGATTTCAGCTGATTAGTTGCAATGCGGTAATTAGCTAATCGGCCAGTCGATAAATAATCATTGATAGTAAAACGGTTTAGGCTTGGTTTTCTAAAACTAAAAACGACTGTGCCGGCTTCACAGGCTGGGGGAATAATGATGTGACAACGCTCACCATCCGGTAATGTCACACTGTGCATTGGCTCTTTAGCAGTGATGTGTTTATTGTTATAAATAGTCAGCACGTTAGCTAAGTTGATAAGCTCATTAAGATTTAATCGTTCATCTTCAATGCGCTCAATACCGTTACTGCCTTCAATAAAACATTCATAAGGGCGGTTAATCATTAACTCAGTAACTCCGGGTTGATTTAATCGCTCAGTGATGCCTAATCGCTTAAGCAAGTTTCGTGATGTAATATCACGAGCAAAATCGTTTTTAGTCATAAATTTCCATAAAAAAACCGCCAATCATAGGCGGTTGTTAATGTTTGAAATATTGATAGGAGCGTGTGATTATCGTTCCAAGTCCTTTTTTGTTTTAGAAAACTGTTTAGACCACTCTGGATCAATCACATTTGAAATTTTTTCAAAGGAACGTTCTAACGCTCTAACTCTTCTTGATGTTCTAAATAAATAGTTTTACTTTCCTGAGCATTTTTTGTTAGTTCCGAGACAAGAGCAGGGTCTTTTGAAAACTCAAATATGTTTTCACCGGCAATGATAAAGTGCTCAATTAGCGGTCTGTTTAAAAGTTTTGATACTTTTTCAATATGTGTCGTTAAACTAATATCAGCATCTGAAGCTTTAGTATCGCCAGAAGGGTGATTATGAAAGATTACCCATTGTTCTGCGCTATCTTTAACTAGACCTTTACAGATTTCACTAGGATACAGAGTACAACTAGCAGTCGCTCCTTTAGCAACAGTTTCCATTTTCTGTACATTGCCAATTTCATCTAGTTTAAGAACACCAGCATGTTCTATGTTTAAAAAAGTATAGCTTAGGTTAACTAATGATTTAACTTCTTCATTGTCCTCCCAAAAGTTCTTACCTTGGATTTCTTTAGCAGCATAAAACTCACAAAACTCTTGCATCCCTTCAAGAATTGGTGATTCACCTTGATTCGGTAGATTCACTTCATTTGAGCTTGGCTTAGTTAACTCAATCGTTTCATAATTGACAAAGCCTTCTGTGAGCGAATGTGATTTTTTTGGCTCGGCAATAATGTAATCCAATAAGCTAACATCTACTTTTGAAAAAGTATCTGATAAGTCTTTATGCTGTTCTTCCAAATGATTAGAGCCATCCCTAGCTGCAATATTTAAATGATTAGTATTAATTGTATGGGCTGGTCTTACCATAATAGTAGCAGCTGCACTTTCAGTTAATAGTGTGTCAGATAGTATTTTTTCAGTACTTAGAGCGTTAGGTTTGTATTCTTTATAACCAACGCACTCATAACGAACGTTTAAAAACAGAAGCGTCATTTTGTCAGAAGACCACAAATTACTGTCTTTGACAAAGTTTTTCACAACCGAAGAGTTTGTCATGCGTGGTTTTGAAATCGGGTCTTCAGCCATGTATTCCCGACTGCGATTAACCAGCGTATCAAATTCATCCTTTGTCACTGGATTAGATTTTATTTTTTGATAAAGTGATTGGTTATCTTCAGCACCAAATTTTCGTAAAAATTCATTCATTTATTTTTGACCCATAAAAAAACCGCTAGTAATAGGCGGTTATTAAATAATTTTTTTAAATTCTTAGTTGAGACCCAACTGTTTAGCTTTCTGAGTGACCTCTAACTCAGTGCGCTCCGTTTTGTCAGCAATACGCTTTGCCCCAGCTCTTGAATACCACTTAATCAGATTGTCAGTTTCTTTTTTACCCCACGCAAAACCACTTCTCTTTGGTTTTGATATTGGCTGTTTTTCTTTTTTTGAATAAGTGCCACCTTTTAATCCTAGTCTGTAGGCTTTATCTGTGACTGATGGGATTTTTCGGTCTAGTTGTTTGCAGATGTCATGAATACTCATGTGCGAAAAGTTGTTTTTTAAGAATAATTCCTCATCCCTAGACCATTCTCTGCGAACGCTCATAATTAACTCCATAAAAAAACCGCCTAGCTTTAACTAGACGGTCTCTGTTAATAAAAATAACGCTTATTAAAAATTAACTTTTTAATTGGTCATAGACTTGGTTATGCGATTTGACAGATTTAATGATGACGATTAAATCAATAATCCACCAAATAAAAACAATGAATAAAAATAAAAAACCGATAAGAACACCAAGTGTGAGCCAGCCAAAAATTGACAGCAAAGCCATAACAATACCACTACCAACTTTGCCTAAATACATTCGATGCGCACCTATACCACCTAAGAAAAACCATAAAACCAGAGCAACAACCACTGATTTACGGCCGATAGACAAGGCCAATGCGTTTTTTAATTCCTTACTTTGTTCCTGAGTCATTAAAATTCCTTATTGATTCACGTTGTATTTCGGTGATTCATCCTTAACAGTGATTAGAGCTTGCAGCAACTCGGTAAGCTGCTTACCTTCGTCTGTTGCCTTAAACTCTTCATTTGTTAACTGTTTGAGTAATGTATCAACTGAATCAATATTATTGTCTGCACATAGCTTTGAAAATCTATGAATTAAACTAGCGTCAATTAACATAATTTTTTCCTTCGTTTTAATAAAAATAAGGTGTGACTAACTCATAGACTGGGCTGAAGTCTACATCACGAGCCACCATCACATTTAATAGCGTACCTTGATTAACATAGCCAGTAGGAGGAATGTTAATACTATTTCTCAAGGCCTCGGCAGCCATGCTTTCAATCGAGTCTGATGTACTGTCATAAGAGACTGAGGAATTGTTTTCATTGATTTTATCACCAACAATCACTAAGCCGTCATCAATTAAACTTAACATGATTGCACCACCGAACCGTTCCCAGAAGTGCCGGTCTACCTGCGCATCTTGACCTGATGCACCAAGTGAGTCGGCAGAAGGGGAGGCAATGTCTAAAGTTACGCCGTGCGGTGTTGTAACTGTATTCCAAAGTACAAATACTTTGGCTTGGCCATGAAGTAACGATGTCGTTTGTTCACCGATGATTTCACTGCCACGCTCGACTAAAAGCACTTTGCCATCCGCTGAGTACACATCTTTGTTTACTAAACAGCGAGTAATACCCGGGTGTGTCGTCACAATTTTTGTATCTAAGGTACAACCAATGTTTGTGCCTTTTTTCATCAGATACGTTAAATCGTTTCGTTTGCCAGCACGAGCGCTAGCGGTGACTGTAGGCTGTAAACGATTACTCAAAGGTGTACTGTATTCAGCTGAACCGCTTCCTTGTCGTTCACCGCCACTGCTACTTGATGATGAACCATCAAACGACAATATCACTGACCCAGTGATTAATCTGTCTTCAACCGGTTCGGCCGGCTCTTGAACATAAGCCATCATATCGTTTTGCTGTGCTGGTGCTTCAGTGTTCGGTTCAAACTGTCGTGGTTCAGACGCTGGTGTAGATGGCTCAGGATCAGATAATGATAAGTCAAAATTCCGAGGCTTTGTATTGCTCACAGTAGCCGGTGCTTGTTCTGCTTGTTGTACAAGCGGTTCATCACTGTTGCCTAAAAACATAAATACGCCAAGGATTACACCAACTAACGCCAAAAACAGTATTAAGTACGTCAACAATTTACCAGTGTTTGATTTTTTAGTCGTTTGTAAATTAGGTGCACCCGGCTCTACGCCGCTATCAGCGACTTTCTCTGCCATGCTTTCGATTTCAATTTCAGGCTGTAAGTCGCTATCTAATGCTTGGCCGCCTTTTTTAAAAATACTCATTATTTAGCTTCCTCTTTGATAATACGCACTGAGTCGTAAACGCTTGCTCCGGTTTGATTAAACTTACCAGCGGCATTAAACCCTTGGTTTTGAATACCTAGTGCGCTCATGCCAAGCCTAATCACATATTCTTCAGCCACCTCATGTACAACAATGGTGTGACCTTTAACGTGTTTATTAACCAATGCCTCAGTACCGTCAGGTAGTACCTTATAAATTGTTGGTAATTCTCTGCCGTTGTTATATTCAAAGTAAGTAAAACGGCCATCATCATAAAGTGCTGTTGGCTTGATAGATTTGTCACCGAAGCCCCAGTAATTGTCATTTGTGATAACCACATCTAAACGATTATGGTTGCCTTGTAAAATATCATGTGCTTGGCGGTTCTTTTGTTTTTCGGCATCCGCTTTGGCTTTAGCGGTGTCGGGGTAGTGAAAGCGTAAGGCAAACGTAGGTGTTTTAGTATCATTATCAATTGACAACTGAAAGATGTATGTTCGCTTGTTGGTTGTGACGATTAAGTTAGTATCAGACTGATAAACCAAGGGTTTAAACAAAATGTTGTTACCCTTTACGGCCAAATTCCAACCCTCAGCATCACCCATACCGAGAGTTGCTGAATCTCCCTCCAGCCGCTCATCTTCCTCAAATTGAATCAGCGTAGCTTGGCCAACTTGGGCGGTTACTTTAATCACATTGTTTTTAGAGTACGTCACAGTCTGAATACGGCCATCTTGTGACGAACCTTTCGGTACAACTAAAGCATTAGCAGTATTAGCCAATAAAAAAGCGCCGACTAAGGCGCTGCAAACTTTTTTCAACATGTTCATTTCCATTGTTATTATGATTCGGGATCAACTCTGTAGTGGACAACCTGAAAGCCTAGTGGATTGATTAAACGGTCTTTTTCAGCTTGTGGTGCATTGTTATAACCGTAACTGATAGTAGCCATGAAGCGACTTGGAGCAGCGGCATCATCTGGACTGTTTAGCGGTACAACTGTTTTTTCAAAACGAACTTGAGCTGTTTGGCCAACCCAACTAGTGGATAAAACTCTGACATTGACTCGGTAACGGTCTTTAAAGATTTTGTACGGTGCAGCTTCGCTGTCCATAAAACCAGCAATAGCGGTTTGCTCTGCTGGATTACTTAATAACATGACTGCATCATAATTTGCTTGTACTGTGTACCAGTCATAACTTTCACGATAGCGGATGTATTGATTTAACCAATACTTATCAATTACTTCACCATACGATTCTTCATCATTTTTTAGTGTCGTCACAATATCGGTTGCACCAGTATTGTTATCAACACGTATGACAAAAGGTTCTACTGTTTTGAGTGGTGACATCATCGCCACAGCAAAAAGACTCAGTACAGTTACTATCAAACTGATGAAGGTGATTGACCATGATATTTTGTTAAACCGTTTAATGCTTTGAATTCGTGATTTCTCAAACTCATTGGCGGATTGAATGAAGTCTTTTGCTTGTTGCAAAGGGGTTTGATTTTTTTGTTTTTCTTTTTTAGCCATTACTTACCTCCAGTTGAATTGGCTGAATAGTTGGTTGAACTAGTGGTTGTTCATTAATTTTAAAAAGCGAACCGGTGGGTTTGGGAGCAGGGGTGTGACTTGCACATCCAGCTAAAATTAAACTAGCGAAAGAAATTAATAATAATTTTTTCATAAAATAAATAGCCATAAAAAAAGCCCTGATTTATCAGGGCTTAAGGTTTAAAAGAAGAAAAAGACGGCAGGGCGTATTGGTGAATTTGGTTTCGGTTTTAAGGCATATCGATTGACTAAATAACTTAAAAGGAAAATAGGAATCGGCACAATAAGTGCCGGAACAATTCCACTAGCTAAATAAGCTACTTTTGCAAACTCGAAAGCAACTCCGGCGGTGAATAGAACCGCAATCACTATAATCGCTTTATAAGAAAACACAGGGTATCGCTTCATTATCAAGTAAACACATAAAGCAGATACTATATTCGAAATAGTGAATAATTCTGGTGTTAGTTCATAACCAATGATGGCGATGACCACCATAGCTATGGCTGCTGGAGAAGTAAAGACACAAATCCAGTACGGAAATAACCGCCAACTATCAATATTAAAATTATCTTTTAATGACATATTCAATCCTTTTTATTTATTAACGTTTGGACATTGAACCACCGGTACGTCTTAAAGCCCTCATAGCAACTGCTCCCTTCGCACCCATCAAGAATCGTAATCCACCTGAAGCTGATACACTAGCTCCTCCGGTCAGGGCGGAAGCTATACTGGGTATGTTGAAAATAACAAAAAACATGAGGATAGTAAAAACCAAGACTACGAGAGCTGCATAAATAGCGGATGCTGCTGCCATTTGGTCACCTAGAAAATCATATGTTTTTTGAAATATCTCTTCAGATACTTGTAAAATTAAACTATTTGCAATTATATAAAGCACGATTGTAAAGGTGAAATTTAATATTTGTCCTATCCAATTCATTCCATACTGTCGAGTTGCTGGATATAGCATAAACCCAATAAAAATTGGTCCTACAAATAGGGTCAATAATAGTGAAACTTTTGCAATTAGGTAAAAAGCAAAAACTAGAATAAATATAAGCAATGAACATACTTGAATAATCAGAGCAGCTCCAATTAGAGTGAATATTTGCCCCATGTTATACCAGTATAATTTGTCAGCTGCTTCACGCAAATTATTAATTGTTGGCTTAACATTGTCATTAATACTTGCAAATGTTGAGGTATTTTCAAAATCAACACCAGTAAAAACTGCACCAAGTTTGTCAGGAAGTTCATATAATTCTGTGACCACCATCATATAATTTGTAGCATTAAAAGCCAGCGCAATTAAAAGAAGCCAGCCTATCATTGATTTTGCTGTACCAACTAAGTTTTCATCTATTCCCTCTCTTAACCAGTTAAAACCTAGTAGCAAAACATAAATACTGAAGCCAATTAAAAAAAGAGGTGCAATTTTTTCAATTACACCTCCAACTTTGGTTTTTAATAAATTTAGAAAATCAACCGTAAATATATCAAAAATAAAACTATATAAATCTGTGAATAAATCCATATTAATTTTCACTTAAAATGTAATGGCTTTAGTTGCCTTTTTCGGGTTCTGGACATTTCCCTTTAGTATCCCAACCTAATTTAGCAGCATCGATACAATAACTCTCTAGCTGCTGTTTCTCATACTCTTCTGCGGTAGGCATAGGGGGCATTTCTGAGGGCATTTCAGCTGGCATCATGTCTTTTGTTATACCGGGTAAAACCTCTACTTCGTCTTTTTTCCCGCAAGCAGTTAGAAACAAGCTTGTTGCAATAATACCCGTAAGTAATGGTAGAAATTTCATTATTAATATCCCTTAATTTAATTTAATAAACCACTAATGTAAACTAATTACACTTGCCTTTAGTATCCCAACCTAATTTAGCAGCATCAATACAATAACTCTCATTTTGTTGTTGCTCATAATGAATTTCTTTCTGAACTTCATACGCCCGGTGAATGTTATCCAGCTGTGTTTGAGCAACTGCAATGGCTGCACTTTCCGTAGCAATCTGATTCTGAATATCCGCCGCTTCTTTTACGTTTTTTGCTGTCTGTAAACGACTCTGTAAACTATTCAAGCGATTAAAGCGCTCAGTTGTTTCTGCAAATGCCTTTTCAAGCGAATTTGTATAGTTAACTAAGATTTTTTGACTGTTATTAGCTTCATAGTTTTTATGTGATAAAAGACTATCAATGTCAGCTTGGCTTAATGCATCAATATCTTTATAGATGTCTTGCCATTCTGCAGGTACGTTATCAAGCGTCAAATCCTTGGCAGCGTTTTTTAACCCGTCTACTGAGGTAAGGGCAGTTACTTGATTTTTAAGCTCTGTAATTTGAGAAACCTGATTTTCAATTTGTGTTTTCATTTGGGCGATTTGTTCTACATATTTTGCAATTGCAGTCGCATCAATTGTGGGAATACCCTGAGCATAAGAAGTGCTTACTGCTGCACAAAGGATACTAAAAGAAATGCATGTGTTTTTTAAGATTTTCATGATGAAAACTCCATAAAAAAACCGCCTAGTTGGGCGGTAATTATTGAATTGATATTTTTTATCAACGCTCTAAATCATCTTCAATCTCATTTTCTATTTCTGAGAATTGATTCCTTGCTTGTTCTAGTTGATATTGCAGATGTGTCACATCCTGATGTAAAAAGGTTTGCTGAAATCGGACTTGATAAGCTATTCCTTCAGCAACAGATAAGACGATATCTTGTAATTTTTCAATCGTTAAAGGGTTTAACGAAAACTCATGTTTTGCTTTGCCTCGATGTAAGGCAGGGGCTACTTCTTCTGCTACCAAACAAAAAACCTCTTCAGCCTTAAGGTAAAGAGGTTCATTTGCATAATGTTTTTCAACGTATTCCCACAAATTGGATAATTCTGTTTTATGAGAAATGATGCTATCAAGTATTAATTTTTTTTCACTTGGGGTAAAAGTATTAAGTCCGTAATGGCCAAGAATCTCATGGTTTAGTGATTTATGCAATTCATCTAAGTTCTGAGTGCGGTTAGCTACAATATCAATTCGTCCAAAGAGGCCATCTATTTCAGTTGTATATACTTTATAACCAGCTTTAGCATCCTGATAATATTGGCCAAGTTCTTCACCATATAATTCGTTTACAGAGTCTCTAACCTTGAAATTTAAGTAACGAGCTACTGGATAATGTTTTACGTACTCACTAATATACTCTTTTACCTCATCAACGGTGAGGCTCATAATTACTCCTTCTTCACTCTTGTAATAAATATCGGTGGTTCAGTAAAATTAGTGTCACCACGAGCTAGCGCCTCAGCTTCCATTTCTTCTGTAATAAACACAGGTGGCTCAGCATCTGGATGTAAAGGCTCAATCTCGCCACGAGCTAATTTTTCAACAAATTCTTTTACCTCTTTTGAAGTTTCTTTGCCTTCTATCTTTTTACTCATAATTACTCCTTAAAATTAATCAGTTCTACCTCTTTTTTTAACTTGTTGCCACCAATGCCTAGACAAGGGAGGAACAACGCCATGCGCTTCAGCAAAGTTAAGGCAAGATAAAACAGTTTCAATATCAATACTAAATTGATGACTCCTGTCTTTGAGTAAAAAAACAGCTGATTCATCAAAATCGTTTGGTTTTAGCATTTCTTTTACTTTAACTCGGTTAAGAAATGTTCGGGTTTTATTTGATAAATAGGGCATTAATATGATTTGTTTTTAATAGGTAAAAAGAAAAAGCGCCACTTCGTAAAAAGTAGCGCTTATTCTTTTAAGTTAAACGCTTCGCTTGTCTTGCTGCTCTTATCCGTTCTTTAAAGATTGGATACCACTCATCAGCGGAAGCAAATTTTTGCTCACTTAACAGTTGTCGCAGTATTTCAGTGTTATTACTTGAACCCGACAGAACCGCCATTTCATCCTGAAAACCGTACAGATCCATTTTTGCAAATGCTGACTGACGACTTTGCTTCACAAGAAAAGTACGACTTTCGAGCGAAAGTTTGACTAGTTCCTGATGTTCCTTTGGAGTCATGCCGGTTAGTTGGTAACTGCCTTCATACTTCGCATCGGGGTTTGGTAAAAACACTTTAGTTGGTGTTTGTTGGATAATGGCCGGAAAAATGTCACTATTAATGGCATCCTCGGGAGATTGAGAAGTTAGTACAACCCAACCGCCCAGTTTACGGTCAGTTTTAAGTGCTTTTAAAATTAACTCTTTCGTTGCCTCAAACTTCAGTGGCCACCAGAACTCTTCAATGACTGTGCAAAGAATACCATCCTCTTCAGCTACTCTATCCATCATGATATTTCTTAGATGAAAGAGATACATCATGACCGGCTCAGTCGGTGGGTAGTTATCCTGAAGAATATCCGTTAAATCAAAACCAACACGGTAAAACTCATCCGGGTTAAACAGGTTTTCTTTATTATCTAAACACCAGCCATATCTACCGCCTTCCGTGTTGCACCACTTTGATAGCCTTGCACGTAAGCTGTTATCAGCTGTGCTAAAAGGTATGCTTTCAAGCAAGGTGCTAAAGTTACGATACACGATGTCTAAATTAAAAAGCGTATCAACCGCTTGTTTAATTTGCTTTTCTTCATCAGCAGATACAGTACCAGCATCATTTTTACCGCAAACACCAACTAGTTTATATAAAAACTCTCGGTTAGATGGATTATCAGGTAATTGAAAAGGATTCAGGCCAGTCGGCTCACCATTTTGAAGTACGAAGTAATCACCACCAATTGCTTTTAGATAAATGTGCATCCCTTCATCGAGATCTAAGACAAAGAGATACGGTTTAAAACGCAATGCAAACGTTAATAAAGACGTTTCCAGCGTGGTTTTACCTGTACCGGTAGCTCCTAAAATCAATGTATGCCCAGCAATCTTATCACCAGTGTTATCTTCTTTCGGGTTACTAAAGTGAAAGTTGAAGTCATAGATTGTGTCAGAAACCGTCATCAATGGAATCAAAGCAGACCCATCACCAATCGGATTACCTGTGGTTTTACCGTGTGAGTAATCGTGCATCCCAAAAGCACAAGCAAGATTAACCGTGCTTTTAGGTGTCTGACGTGGTTTATGTCGTGACCCCGGAATTTGCGCATAATAAACTATCGGTTGATAGTTAGTTGCTCTGGTTAAGAAAAAACCAGCTGTATTAATAAACCTAGCCGCTACCATATTTGCAAAATTATCAGCATCTTTGACGCTATCACCGTAAACAATTAATGAGAAGTGATAGTTTCCAAACATGTGTTCACCGGCCATTAAGCCACCTTGTGCTTCACGTAGTTCCTCTTGTTGATGAATGGCTTGGTCACCCACGCCGGCCAAGTTATTTAATTGTCGATCAATTTTCTCCATCATCGTAGCATTTCGAATAAATTGAAAAGATTGACTTAAGGTAAACTCAAACGGCAAATCAAGAATTTGTGTAAAAGTACCCGGTGTAGAACGGCCAAACGCTTTTAAGCTAAGTGCTGAACCGAATACCGTTTCATTATCTCCTCGAATTTCAAAGACGTTAGAACCAAAATGCAGATCACTTGTGCCTAACATTTGATGTGCAGGTTCAGACGATAGCGGTATCGCTTTTTGCTCATAGTTAATTAACGTACCTAAAAACTCATACAACTCGCTAAACAAGATGCCGTTTTCATTTTTATAAACACTGAGCGCTCTTGGATCGTATGGTTGAAAGATTGATAACGCTGAATTTAATAAATCAGCAGCTTCTTTAAGTCCGTCATCATAATCATCGTATTTAATGACAAAGCTAATATAAAACGTATTTTTGAAGAATTTGTTTTTAGTAAAACGACTGATATATTTGTCAGCAAACTCTTCTGCAAAGATATTATCAAACTCAAAGTTTCGCTCAAAGCTGCGCTTACGACGCTGTAAGTGCGTCCAAATAGCTAATCTGTCACCTAACGTTTTACCGAATGAAGCAAAACTAAGTGCTAATGTTTCAAACTGAGCTTGTAAATACTCGTCAGACTCTGATTCAAACGGAATACCTTCTAACTGAATCGTAAAACCAAAATAGCCCTTTTCATAATGAACGATCTCATTCGTTACATGCTGTGAAAGACTTGGTAAAAACTCAGCGTGCGAAGGCATCGTTTTAAAAATGTTTTTCAGTAAATCAATAGCAATCATGATGTCCTTTCTTGTTTTTTATGATGTCGGCGAAAAAATCCAACATAGTCTTGTAGATTTTCTTTTTTATCAGCGGCAATCGTAAATGTTTTATTGAAAAATTTACCGTTGCGTTTTCTAAAAAAACACATTATTTCAAAGCCAATCACAGATAGCGCTTGGTCGTCATTAGCGCATAATGTTCTGAAGAGTAGAAGAATGGGTACAGGTAGTAATAAAATTAATAACCCTTTACCGCCAAATAGTAAAAATCCTAACAACGTCAGAATGGTTGATGCAATAAATACAATTCCAAAAGCAGATACAGGCACTCCGAAAAACATAGCCGGTCGTGCCAGTGCGCCGTAATTTGAATAAACAACCGGCTTACTCATCATTACTCCTAAAAAATAACGGCAAGTATTTAACCTGCCGTTTCATTATGATGGTTAATTAATTTAAACTAATACTTTGACCCAAATCCCATAGTGCTAAGACTGCTGCTGGTGCTGCACCTAAAGCTACGGCGACTAAGCATTTAGCAATAATGTCTGACCATGTTTTTCTATCAAAAATAACCTCAACGACTTGCCAAACAATATAGATTAGCGCCATCGTGAAAGTTACCCAGATAATGGTTGTTTTGACCTGATCACCAACCGATTCAATGTTGCCGGCAAAAAGTCCACCACCCGGAGCACTTTGTGCTAGGGTACTTGTTGAAAAAAACATAAATAATAAACCAACTGCATAAACCGCTAAATCAGATAATGATTTGTTAGTTATTTTGACCATTTATTAACTCCATAAAAAACCGCCCGGAAAGTCCAAGGCGGTCTACAAAAAAAAGAAATTAAAAATCACCACTCACTAAAGGCATCCCATGCTGGCCGTGGCGAATTGTTTACTTGTTTGTTGTTAGTGTTTGCATCTTTTATTGCTACTGGTTTTTGATTACTCCTATTAGTTGTGGATGCTCTGACGCTAACCTTAACTGGTTTAGCATCTGCATCAATCGCAGGAACAGTTGTTACTGCTTGCTTGGTTGATGGTTTTTCAGTGAAAGTTTTAATTTCCTGATCTGGATGGTTACGTTTTGCGGCGTTTAAAATCCGTTCAACGTATGAAGGTAAACCTTTTAAATCATTGCCAAAGCCGGTGCGAAAATTACCTGAGTAATAGCAACTCAATGCTTCTTGCAAAGCTTCTTGTCCTTTTTTACCGGGTGCACGGCCGTAACATTCAGCCAATATATCAGCGCCAACTTTTAAGTTTTTACATACATCAAAGACCGACTCATAATCTAGTCCGTATTTTTCAAGGTTGTATCGGTTGATTTGAGCTAATCCCATACTGAAGTTTTTACCTTTTTCGTGTAATTCTTTAGCGGTTTTAACGGCCTCGGCAAAGGTGGTAGGCTGCTTCACGCTGTTACGTACAACACCAATAGCAAAGGGATTGAAGCTTGACTCTGTGCGAACAATCGCTTGCAGGGTTGAACTATCAACATGAGCAGCGCATTTAGTTGCTAAATCATTAAACAAAATTGGCTGCTTTTCAGCTGGTGTTGCTGCCATGGCAGTTTGGCAAGTGATTGCTAAGACAGTTAGGCTAATTAATTTGTATTTGTTTTTCATCTAGTCATATCACCTCATTTCATTATTAAACTGATTAATAAAATTAACGTTAGTACGCTACTTACTGATAGTCCAACCGCTGTAAATAGTGTGTACTTTAAGTTGCTTTTCATGGCCTCATCGAGCTTGTCATTAACGTCTTTGCCAAATGTGATGATGCTTTTATGATGTCGGTTATCTAACTCAGTTAATAAGCTTTGGCGCTGATGTTTTAGCTCTGTAGCTAACGTCACAGCGTCTTGATATCGTTTATCAATCTCAGTTAAACGGCCAACCGTTTGAGTTTCTACTTCCTCAAAAATAGTTTTTAGTCGCTCATAATGTTGTTCAACATGCGTATCGATATTTGTTGATATCGTTGTCAAGTGAGCATCCAGTCGATTGATTTGCTTAGTAACTTTTTTATCAATATCTTTTGATAATTGATTGATTTCATTATCAAGATTGATTCTCTGAGCCAGCAACATTCCCACTGTTGGGTCATCTGGTGTTAGCTTGGTTTTCGTAATATGAAAATAAGAATTAATGATTTCATCAACTATCATTTGATAGTTATTAGCTTCATCTGAGACTTTGACTTCTTTTTCTTCAGTGTCGGTCATTAGCTTTACCTTTGATATCGATTCTGCCAATTAGGGTATTGGTTCACCGGCTGAAGATTGTCGTTATATTCTTGCAAAGCTCTGTCGTAATCTTTGCCATCCACCCAAAATCCGCCTTGTTGTGGTGTACCTACGTATTTAACGTTTAGGTCTGTGTAGTCGTGATTTTCAAAAATTTCACAATAATTTGGTTTGGTGTTGTTGACGTATCGGTGATACTTTGTGACAACTTTTGTCTCGGCATCACCACCCACCCAGACGTGTTCTTTATAGGGTACTAACGTTACGTTATTTTGATTTAAAAATTCTGCATCACAACGGCCAGCGCCGCGAGCAATTGCGTCAAAGAGAGCATCCATTTGTTTTTTGGTAGTGACAAAATCTGGTAAATACGATGCGCCTGAACTCCAAGGGCATTGCTGTAAGAAATTGCGGCGTGCTTTGATTGTGTCTGAGATTTTTCTATGGTCAATACTGAAATACTTTCTCAAGGAAGGCGAACACTCTCCCGGACGTTCAGATGATGATAAACAAAGCACTGCTTCACAAGCCAGTTTTGGAGTGCCNCTTAAAGCATAAGCTGCTGGTGCAACGGCCAAGGTTAAACCGATTGCTGATAAAGCTTTTAATACGTGTCGTTTCATTTTGAGACTCCATAAAAAAACCGCCTAGGCTTTATGCTTTGGCGGTTTGGTTGTTATTCATTTCAATAACTTTGGCTGGTGGAAAGATTATATCTAATTGCTTGTATACGTCATCACGTACTTGCTTAAGTCGCTGCTTTGGAATAAGGGTGTAACTCTTATCTTCTAGCACTTGATTAAACGTGATTGAATCTTCGGTCATCCGCCGAATGTCTTTGCCGAAAGTGTCAGGATTACGGTTTTGTAGAGTCACTTGGCCAATAACTTTATCTTTATTATGTTGAATAATTTTGAAGTCAGTAAAATCTTTACCATGACGTTCAATGTCACCTTGGAACTCATTGAGCCAAGCAATTATTTTAAAACTATTACCTAATTGGCAAATATTACCCAATCCAGTAAGTGTTTCCTCAAACGCTTGGCCACCAACTACTGGTACATGAATAAACACTTCAATATCGCTGTCTACAAATATACTAAACAAATCAATTTCGGTGATATAGCCGAGTAGCGGTACAAAGGTTGCTGCTCCGTTGTCGATAACAGCCAAACCGTCTTGCTCAATTAATTGCTCAATAAAACTATCAAAGCGGCTTGTATCAATTGTTTTATGTTCAGTAAGAATCGGAATTGTCTGTACATTAAGCTGCTTATATCTTGATAGTGTAGGGTTAACTGGATCAGTATCGAAGCAAACTACTTGATCTTTTTTACGGTCACGTAAATATTGAGCGAGTAGCGAAGCGATGAACGATTTACCAACACCGCCTTTTCCTTGAAGAATAAAATGAATTTGTTTCATATTTAAATGTCCTTTAATTTAATAAGTGTGATTACACTTTAGATTTTTCTTTAGTTTCTGCCCATCTATTTAAAACGTATATTAAGGTATGGCCCACGACTGCAATAGCAAATATCACTAAAAAGCCAATGAGTAACGAATTAACAAATGAAAAAGATACAACAAATGTTATTAACGTCACGTGCATAAATACCATAGGCATTTTGCAGTGTATCTAATGCCTCTTCTTTATTTAAACTTTCTAGTTTTCTAATATTACTCATCAAAATAATCCTTAGTTAGCTATAAAAAAAGCCTGATTAAAGTATCAGGCTATCGTTTTAGTTCTAGTCGTTCACTAATTTCTTCTTCGGTGTACATTTCAGTGATGGCTTTTTCTGCTTCATCAATTGAGTAAAAGAAGAGGGGAGCTGTGTCACTTTGTTCTATTGAGTGTAAGTGAAAAACTTTTAAAGCGTTTTCAGCATCTTTTACTGAATCATATTCATGAATGAGTAAATCCTTACCAAAGAACCAGTGCTTTAGTTGGTTACCCTCGCTAAAGTATTTGTCTTGGATGCCGAATGGTGTGTTAGCTATTTCTTTATGTTTATCAATAAAATCTTTTAGTGATAATTTGCTTAAAGATAAATCATCATTGAATAAATAAACGGCAGCATTGAAGTCAATTTTTTCACCTTCCGCCGGCAAATCATGAAAATTATTATGCAAACTCAATTTCTTCTCCGAAAGTTAACCCAGCGGTTTTGTATAACTCGTCAGTTAACTCATTGTTAATATTAAATTCATCAAAGAAGTTTTTAATGTCTTTTGCTTTTTTGCAAATGCAACAAAAACCTCATTTTTGTAGCCCCATCTGACTTGACCGTTATTAGTAATCACTTGACTTAAAAAACAGCCATTGAATTGTAGTTTCATGTTTTAAAGTCTCCAGCACTTACCAATTCAACCGGGCATTTATGTTTCTGCTATAGTTGCCAAGATTAATAGATGACGACCCTCTTACTTGATAATCACCTTTAGAACTTTTATAGGTTGATAAATTTGTGTAAAGCCTTGAATTATCAAATAAAGGCACTCTAAAACTAATATTGCTTGATTGCCGGTTCATTCCTTGACTAGCACAACCTGTTAATAGCACCACGATGAAACACACTAGTAGTTTTTTCATAAGTTAATCCGCATAAAAAAACCACCGGTTTTATACGGTGGTTTGTTAACTGTTCTCAATAAATGACTTCTGCTCATTTATTACACGCTGCCGTTCATTTCTTTTTTTGTTTTCTTTCTTAGCTTTTTTATTATCAATAATAATCTCATTTAAAGCTAAATTTGTAATTACATGGCCTTACTCAAGGTGTTCTGTGATGCGTTTATGAAGTTGAGGGTTCTTTTTATATTTGGTTATTCTTTCTTCTGATGCCGGTCTATTCAACCAGTATTCTTCTATCAAATAATAAATTAATGCACCAATAGAAACCCCCGAGATAATATTAAAAGAGGCTATTGCAGCTTCGGAAAAACTTATCATAATCAATCTCCTTTGGTCACTCCAAGGTTTTTAAACTTGTTATATAAATGTATTTAAAGCTATCAATCGATTCTTGTAGATAAAGGTTGTTGCGTGCCTCCGCAACCANATCAAATACAGCCCAC
>JGI24707J26582_10000745_pt1 | contig 25833 bp, 24 predicted proteins | sample BioPla1DNA1_FD_26582 | JGI IMG/M metagenome (IMG submission 26582)
GAGGAACCTAAAGACACCTTTTTGATTGAAATTGAAAAGAATTTGAGATATTTGCTCGGAACAGAAGTAAAAATTATAAAGGGTGCCAAAAAAGGCAGAATAGAGATAGAATATCATAATGAGGAAGACCTGGAGAGAATAATAAGTTTATTAAGTTAGCAGAGGTGGACCTATATGTCTGCCTTTCTCATAAATGAAATAGTTACAGGGCGGATCTGCATGTCCGCCTTTTAATATTATAAAAATAGTTACACTGTTCGACAAATTTAGTTTATAATGTAGTTACCATTGATATACGAAAGGGGGATAAAAATGGAAGGGGTAATGGACTTTTTTATTCAGAACAACATTCCATTATTGATAATCGGTCTGGCACTCAATATGTTGACTATTATGTTCTTGATCATAAATGTAGGTATCAACTCCAATTTAAAAAATAAATATAGGCAACTTGTGAGGGGAACCGACGGGAAAAAGATAGAAAACATTTTATTCGAACATATAAGCAAGGTTGAGGCTGTACATAAACATTTGGGTGAAATAGAGAGTCGACTTGATGTGTTCGACAATCGTTTGAGTTTTTGCGTACAGAAAATGGGTATTATCAGATATAATGCTTTTGACGATACAGGGAGTGATCTAAGTTATTCAATTGCTCTGTTAGATGAAAATAATGATGGAATCATCATAACCGGTATATATGGCAGAACAGAGACAGTATCTTATGCAAAACCTATAAAAAACGGTGTGTCGAATTACAGTCTTTCCGTTGAGGAATTGCGAGCTTTAGAGAGGGCAAAAGCCAATGTATTGGACGGGGTAGACCTGGGGGGTAACAGAACAGACCGACAGATAGGGTAGGTGAACAATTTTGTCTTATTTGTTTATAGTCAATCCGATAGCGGGCAAGGGCAAAGCAAAAAGAACAATTCCCATAATAGAAGAAATTATGGAAAACAGCAAACACAGTTATCAAATTAAGATTACGGAAAAGGTGGGGGACGGGCAACTATTCGCGGAAGATGCAAAGGCTGAAGGTTTCCATACTATTGTTTCTGTCGGCGGTGACGGGACACTCCATGAGGTTGTCAACGGTATGGCGGGTGGAGTACAAAAGTTAGGAATTATACCGGCCGGCACGGGAAACGATTTTGCCAGATCACTCAACATACCCTTTGATATAGAAGATGCGATGGGGGTGTTGGTACAGGGAAAAGCCATGTCAATAGATTTAGGCAGATTGGACGACAAATATTTTATTAATTTTTGCAGTGTGGGTTTGGATGCGTTGATTGCGGAGGAAGCAAATAAAATAAAAAGATATTTTTCAAGCACTTATTCATATATCATCGGAGTTATCAAGGCGTTGGGTAAATTTAAAAGCCTGAGGGTAGAACTGATAATAGACGACAAAAAATATGACGAAGAGGTTATGTTGGTTGCGGTATGTAACGGTGCTTATTATGGCGGGGGAATGAAAATAGCACCCCAAGCTGAGGTTTTCGACGGGCAGTTTGATATCTGTGTGGTAAGGAAAATGTCAAAACTAAAACTGTTGTTTCTTTTCCCTACAATATTCAAGGGAAAACATATTAAATACGATGAAGTAAAAATATACAGGGGAAGGGACATACAAATATTTTCTGAGGGAAACATGCATGTGAATGCCGATGGGGACATTGTAGACAGCAGGCCTATTAAATTCGAAATACTGCATAACAAGATGGAAGTAATCGTAGGAGTTCGGTTTTGGAATTTAGCGAAGGATACAGACAAACAGCTCGAACATAGTGACTGGGCGTCTGCATAGTGAATTAAAAAAACACTTCTTTGAAATACTAATTATAACAGGAGGTGTTTTTTCTTGAAAAGAATAGCCATCCAACAGGGATTAGATGAAGTAAAAAAAGGATTGCAAAATCGGGGATATGAGGTGGTTGGTTACGAGGACAAAGGCCACATAGATGCCATAGTGTATAGAAGTGTAGACAGCAGTATGGAAAACGTCAATGATTCGGAAAATGGAAATATTCATGGTGCTATACTTGTCAACGCGACTAACAAAACGATTGACGAAATAGAACACATCGTCAAAACCAGAAGATACGGAGGATTATTCACGTAGTGACAAGGGGGATGATAAAGGGGGACGCGTGACAAAAGGGGACGGTGACAAAGGGGGGAGTACCCAATTTATCACAGGGACTTATGATAAAAGCTATTTGTAGCTGTCTAGTAAGATCAGATTGTTTATTGATAAAATAGGTTAAATTGTTAAAAAAGCAGTTCAACTGCTTTTTTATTATCTGTTTTGTGGGACGGACCAGTTCCTACATCATCAATCGCTTTTGATGTAATCTCCAAACAGAATATTTAATTGACTGAACCAGCGTGTCGGCCATCTTCATCACAAGGCTCAGTCTTGTGTTTTGCAGTACGAGGTATTCCATATACCCACTCAAATTTACAATGCCGGTAATAGATATGTCACCTACGGCCGGGTGACAAAAGTGACAAAAGGGGACGGGTGACAAAAGGGGACGTACCCAATTTGTCACAAAAAACCGGTAGGGATTATTTGTGGCCGTCTGGTCAGATTGGATTGTTTACTAACATAATAGATTAAACTATTGAAAAAGCAGTTAGGCTGCTTTTTTATTATCTGTTTTTTTGGAATGGATAGGGTGATAGACCTGCTGGTAAAAGTCAATACAAAAATCAATATGACAAGGAAGGATGCAGACAAAGGAGGATGTCAGGCTGTGTGAAAAAGCATTTTTTATACCTTTTGTCATTCAGAGCGCAGCGAAGAATCTCGCTTTTAAGCCATTTGAGATCCCTCGCTTCGCTCGGGATGACAGTTTTCACACAGCCTGACGTACCAATTTGTTATAAAAATGAACCTTTTTGGTGGTAGAATACTCTTATATATGAGAGAGGGTGTTAATATGGACATGGAAACACTCGTAAAAAAGGCAAAGCATGGGGACAAGGATGCTCTGGTACGGCTGATTATGGATAAACAGTCGGATTACTATAAATTAGCTTTTGTATACATGGGAAACAAAGAAGACTCCCTAGATGCAATGGCCGATATGATTATAATTTTATACGAAAAAATTCATCAACTAAAGAAACCCGAGGCCTTTTATAGTTGGAGTAAAACCATTCTGGTAAATCGTTGTAAAAAATTCCTGAAGGATAAAAATAAATTAGTTTACTTGTGTATATGCTAACCTAAAAGTAGGCCACCCTAATAATTGAAAACTAGGCCACCATAAAATATAATACCCCTTAAGGATATTAATAAAGGGGGAGNTGGAGGTTGATAGGGTTGGATGAAAAAGCTGAAATATTAATGGGATATTTCAGAGATAATAAATCACAAAGAGCTATTAGTAGGGAAACTGGAATTTCCAGAGATACAGTATCAAAATATATTAAGGAATTTGAATCTAAGAATGATCTTTTAAATGTTCTGAAGGAGGATGAAGAAAAAAACAGAAATCAAATACTACTTTTAATAGAGGAAATCTCTTCTAAACCTAAGTATGATGCAAGCAGCAGAACTAGAACAAAGCTTACGAATGAGGTAACTCAAAAAATAGATGAGCTAGTAGAGGAGAATGAGAAAAATAGACTTTTAGGTAGGTCTAAACAGTTGATGAAAAAAATTGACATACATGAAAGACTTCTTGAGATGAATATAGACATCAGTTATCCCAGTGTATGTAACTACATTAGAGAAAATTTTGAAAAGAAGGAGGCATTTATCAGGCAAGAATACAGTTTAGGTGAAACTTTAGAGTTTGATTGGGGCGAGGTTAAACTTACCATAGNTGGGAACCCTGCCACNCTACCAATGGGTCTTTTAACTACTGCTTGTGGGTCTTATCATTATGCAAGACTTTACCAGAATCAAAAGATGGAAAACTTCTTAGACATCCATGTCAAAGTATTTAATAACATTGGTGGAGTTCACAGAGAACTAGTTTATGATAATCTTAAGCAAGCTGTAAGAAGATTTGTTGGTAAATATGAAAAGGAGGCAACTGAAGATTTAATAAAAATATCATTGTACTATGGATTTAAATATAGATTCTGTAATATAGCCAGTGGAAATGAAAAGGGCCATGTGGAAAGGGGAATTGAATTTGTTAGAAGGAAGGCTTTTTCAAGCCAAACTGACTTTGCCTCAGTAGAAGAGGCTAATATCCATCTTGAGAAAAAACTCCTTGAACTTAATTCACGAAAAAGAAACTGGCTTAAAAATCAAAGTCCTTTAGACATACTAAAACAGGAAATACCTTATCTATTACCATTAAANCCATCCTATGATACATCAAGGAGAATTGAAGCAAGAGTAAATAAATACAGCGTAATAAATATAGATCAGAATAAATATTCAGTACCAGATTACCTGGTAGGTAAATTTGTAAATACAAGGATATATCCAGACATAATAGAAATATATTACAAAAATAATAAAATAGCAAACCATAAACGATCCTATCAAAATCATTCCTGGATAATAGACATAAATCATTTTATTCATACACTAAAAAAGAAGCCCGGAGCATTGCATTCTAGTGCGGGTAGGCACCAGCTTAGTCCAGAGCTTCAAGAAATATATCAAGAATATTATATCAATAATCCAAAGGATTTCATAGGACTTTTAGAATTAATAAAAGAAAAAGATTTAGAAAGTGTGATAGATGCCATAGAGGAATTAAGAAAAATAAAGAAAGACTTAGTAACAACTGACAATATAAAAAATATAATTTTCAAGCTCCCAAGAGATGATGAATCTGTAGAGGAAAAGGACATGTCTATACACCTTGCATCTATAAAGCAAATTTCAATATTAAATGAAATGTTTAATTTAAAATCTAAGGGGAGGTATGAAAATTGAATGAAATAATATCAGAAATTAAAAAATATGTATCAGAACTTAAAATTCCAGGAGTGAATCAAGGGTTAAGAATGAATATTGAAGAAGCCCATAAACTTAATAAATCCTATGAAGAATTCTTAAGAGATATTTTAATAGAAGCCTATGATATGAGGAAGGAAAATGGCAGGAAAAACAGGATAAAAAATGCNAGATTTCCATATAAAAAATATTTAGATGAACTTAAAGTAGAGTATCTTCCTGAAGATTGCAAAAGGAGACTTAAAGAGCTTAAAACACTTAATTTCATAGAGGAAGGTAGAAATATAATACTTGCAGGAAACCCTGGGACGGGCAAGACGCATTTATCCATAGGGCTTGGTATTGAAGCATNCAATATGGGATATAAAGTGTATTTTACGACAGTAGCCTCCTTGATAAATGAACTAAAGGAATCTAGGAGTGAAAAAAAGCTGTACACATTTGAAAAGAGATTTGAAAAATATGATTTAATTGTGGCAGATGAATTAGGATATATTTCTTTTGATAAAGAAGGGAGTGAACTACTTTTTACATTTCTCTCCCTTCGGGCTGAGAGAAAATCTACAATAATAACTACAAATCTATCCTTTGATAGGTGGAATGAAATATTCAATGATGCAGTTTTAACTGCTGCATTAATAGATAGATTAACCCATAAATCATATGTAATAAATATGAATGGTGATTCTTATAGGATAAAAGAGACTAGGGAGTGGTTGGAAGAAACCAATTAATTTTTTAACATAAGTGGCCTAGTTTTCGATTATAATATGGCCTAAATTTCAATTGACAAATACAACTTGGATACTGTCAAGGAACACGGCTGCGAAGCTGAACTAAAGGAAAAAGAAGACAGGATCATATTAGAAGAACATTTGTCAAAATTAAATGAAAAATATCGGGAGGTTATTAGGCTTAGATACTTTTTAGGTCTGGATCACAAAACTATAGCCCATATACTAAAAATACCTGCTGGAACGGTGAAATCGCGGATCCATATAGGTCTCAAAAATTTAAGGAAAAGCCTTGGAGGTGATGGCTATGAAGGAAATTGAAAGAATTTTGAATAAAGGAAAGACAGATATGGATAAAATGAAAGTTCCTGAGGAATTGGGGGAAAGACTGTATAAAGCCCTTGATAATAAGTCTCCGGCGAAGCCCAAAAAAACGAACCGGAAAGCTATATTGGCTGTGGCTTGTATCCTCGTGTTGATAGTAGGATACAATTTTAGTTCCCTTGCATATTACGGAAAAAGGCTTTTGGGATACAATCAGGTGATGAATGGGACATTAAAACAGCTTAATGAGTTGGGCAGGGGGCAGCTTATTGGGAAGGACTATACTTTTGAAAATGGGATAACTGTTATATTGGATGGAATAATGCTTGATGAAAATCAGTTGTTGGTTTTTTATACTATAAAAGACCCAAGAGGGGGAGTAGATGAGGCGCCCGGCATCAACATGTCAGTAAAAGGATTTTTAAGGGAATACATTCCACAATCCGGACATGGAATAATAAATGATGAAAAAACAGAAATAAAATGGATCCATAGTTTTGAAAAACCTTCTATATTTGAGAGGACATTGAAGCTGAAATTTAGCATAGCAAAAAACAATATGATGGAAACAGGGCAGATCAACTTCAAGATAGATGCCAATAAAGCAATGGGAAGTATATTGAAGCAAAATATAAATAAAACCATAAAAAGTGGTAATACCAAGATCCATCTGGGGTATATTTCGGCATCTCCTACAAAGACGATTTTATATGGTTCGATACAAAACATTGTCGAATTAGCAAGGGATCAAATCTCAGGAGAAAGAATTCGTCCTAACAATGTAGATATAATGCTAATAGCAAATGGAAAAGAAGTGCCTTATCAGGGTGGGGGGATGAGCACAGATATTAAGGGAATCAGGTTTCATAGCGATTTTGATGCTCTGCCCGAAGATTTAGAGTCTGTCGAATTATTTATAAAGAGCTTTTCTGTAGACAGAGATGTCGGCAAAAAGATTCATATTGAAAAAGGCATATCTGAACAAAACGTTGAAATTTTGGGGCAAAATATAAAGATAGATAACATGTACAAATCAAATGAAAACACATATGTTACAATTACTACAAGGGAAGATATAATTTTGACAAGGGTAGGGCTCATGATAGACGGGGAGAGAACAGACCTAAAAGAGACTACCGGCGGCGATTTAGAAAAATTAGATGACGGAACCATAATTTATACAAGAACATTATGCTTTCCGGGGGAAGGAGAAAATTACGAATTGGGTATAGAAAGGATGACCTATACGCAGCCGTACGACAAAACTGTTAAAATACCCCTATAGAGGACTAGAGGTTTGAGGTCGGATGAGAGGTGTTAAAATGCGGGACAAAGAGGGCGTACCCGTTTGTCACAGGGGATCAGTTCTTACATCATTAATCGCCTTTGATGAAGTTTCCAAACAGAATATTTAATGGACTCAACAAGCGTATCGGCCATCTTCATTACAAGGCTCAATCTTGTATTTTGCAGCACAAGATATTCCATATATCCACTCAAATTTACAATGCCGGTAATAGATATGTCACCTACTGCCGGAAGACTTTTGTTTACCCCTGCTCCGGGTTTCAAGGAGCCTTTGTTTACAGCAATATAACCGATTCTGTCTACCTTTCCCAAACAGGCATCTATAGCTATGATAAAAGGGTTGTTGAGAGAACCGTATATAACATCTAAATTTTCCTGCAGGTTTTTTGCATGCACAGGATTATCTAGGGTACCATGTAAATGAATATAGTCATATTTTGAAAGCGGAAAGGACAATTTATGGCCGATAATGGGCCCCAGGGCATCTCCGGTGGAGCGATCTGTTCCGATGCAGACAAAAACTAGTTCTTCGTAGGGAGGTTTAAAGCATAGGTCAATATGTTTGGACAGCATTATACTGAAATTTATGGAGGCCTTCGGTGAATTAATGTCCAGGGAATTATATTTTTGTAAATCAGATACAGGCACTGGTTCTCTCCTTAAATTAAATTTGTTTGGAAGTATTTGCCTGTTTGATCATGTCAGGCAGACTTATTTGGCAATTCTACGGCTTAAATTTGCGCAAACTATGGTCTTAGTTTTTCCCAAATAAATTTTCCAATACAGGAAAACCGATAAAATTTAATATGTATTCTGCGGTACTTTGAAAAATCTCTTACTATGATTGCTTTAGGTCTTATTGTTCTCCCTTCATCATAAAAATATAGTGGTGAAGGGGGGAGGGGCAGTGACAAGGAAACAATCAATTTTTACGTTGGCCAGTGTTTATGTGGGCACAGTTATAGGGGCAGGGTTTGCGTCCGGGCAGGAAATACTTCAATTTTTCGGTAAACACGGATATAAGGGTATATTGGGTGTTATGGTAATAACAGTCCTATTTTCATTATTAGGGGCCTTAGTTTTGAATACCGTATATACAAGAAAAATACATGGCCTCAGAGAGTTTACAACAATTTATTTTGGTAGGGCTTTTTTTGTTATTATAAATATAGTATTAACATTTTTATTATTTATCAGTTATGTTGTTATGCTTTCCGGAAGCGGGGCGGTGGCAAACGAAAATTTTCAGGTTCCCTATGTGTACGGAATTTTTATGATGGCAGCAATAACTTTGTATGTTTTCATATTCGGGATAAAGGGAATTGCAAGGGCTAACAGCATAGCGGTCCCCCTCCTTATTTTAGTAATTTTATGGGTTGGTATAACTATTATATGTAAAAACAAAATGTTATTTAGTAATTTTTATACGTATCCTCTTCAGACCATTGAACATGGGGGCCATGTCGGCACGTTCAGATCTATAGCCAGGCACATTATAAATAAAAACAATTGGCTATGGTCCGCACTGTTATATGTTGCCTTCAACAGCATAGGTGCCATAGTTGTCATGACCTCCTCACTGCCTTTAATTGTAGACAGAAAAGCTGCCGTTTTAGGAGGGGCACTAGGTGGCATGGTGCTAGGTGTTTTAGCTATGATTATTTTAATCAGTTTATTGATTTTATATACTAATGTTATAGGCATCGAGGTGCCTATGATTGTGGTAGCAAGTAATTTGGGCATGGTATGGAGACAGGTGTACAGTGTTGTTTTGCTTCTTGCTATGTTTACTACGGCAATTGCAAACGGATATGGGTGTATATTGGGCATATTTAATCTTACAAAAATTAACATAAAGGTAATCAGTGTTGTTGTTTTTATAATATCCATACCCTTGGCAACCCTGGGTTTTAAAAAACTGGTCATATTCTTTTATCCTTTATTTGGATATATAGGAATGGTGTTTATCTGTGCCCTGATTTTTAAAAACAGGAAAAAACATAGAGGATTCTATTGATTTGTATGGAATATAATTCAATAAAGGATTGAGTGTTTCATGTGAAACAATCTGTATGTAAAAAAACGTAAGGGGATTTGGGTTATGAAAAACAGGAAAAAGGCCTTATGGGCCTTAATTGCTATAATTGTAATTTTATTTGTGGCAAGTCCCGGAACAATAAAGTATTTGAAGGCTAAAACAAACCTGGACAAGGGAGAAATTTCTATAGTAAAGGAAATAGAAACACCACATAGCAGCCAAATAATCTATGAAAAACTTGATAACGGGTTAGTAAAATACCAAGGAGGAATTTTAACCCTTTATAATATGGCGGGGGAACAACTGTGGAGTATCAATTTGGCGATAAATAGACCTGTGATAAAAACAAATTCAGACAGTATTTATATAATAGATGAAAATAAAAATCAGATACTGCGCATCAATAAAAAAGGAGAACAAGTATACAAAAGCGCATTGGACAAGGGCTATAAAAATTTTAGCATCTGCGATGATAATTATATGGCATTGCATCATGATATAGAAGATCCGATCCGATATGTCACTGTAATAAATGAAAAAGGCAAAAAGGTGTCGGAAATAGTATTAGGCGAAGGTGAAATAACAAATATGGCTATTTCGAAAGTTTGTGACAGAATAGCCATAAGTGTTATAAATACAAACAAAAACAGTCTGGAAAACAACGTATTGACATATGATTTGAAAGCAAATTTGCTCGGTTCGGAAAGTTTTGGGGACAACATCATTTTAGATATATTTTATAATGAAAAAGGGGATTTAATTGTAATAGATGAGAAAAGTATATCCAGTATAAGCGAGAACAATTCAACAAATTGGAAAACCGATTTCAATGATCCTATAATAATTACAGATATAGAAAATAAGAATTTTATAACGGTATATAGTACAGGCAGCAACAAAGGCAGCATAATTTATCTGCCTACCGAAAACACAATCAGGGTATTGTCTTATGACGGAAAACTGCTGAGCGAAATAAAACAGGGTGAAGAGGCTATAAATATAGATAGTTGTAAAAATGATATAATAGTTTGTTCCATGAGGACAGTATTTAAATATAGCAAAAACGGAAATTTAAAAATAGAATATCCACATACCGGTGATATCTTAAAATGTTTTGCGCTGTCCGATGACAATATAGTCATCATCACGAAAGAGAAGATTAGTTTTTTGTCGCTCAAGGGAAAGTAAAAGGGTAGGACAAATAGTATTTATGGGGGAATTTTTGTAGCGTTTGTTCCGGACGAGTTTTAGAAATTTCAATTATAGGACAGAATCCATGTAAAGAAACGAAGGTGAAGCCATGTTTTATGAAGCACTATATAGGAAATGGAGACCCAAAATTTTTGAAGATATAATAGGCCAGGAACAGACGGTCACCATTTTAAAAAACCAGATTAAATATTCCAATATAGCACATGCCTATCTTTTCACGGGGATGAGGGGAACGGGCAAGACCTCTACGGCAAGAATACTTGCCAGGGCTGTAAACTGTCTGAATCCTCAAGATGCTAATCCCTGTAATGCATGTGAAATATGTGAGGGTATTTTAAAAGAAAGCAACATGGATGTTATTGAAATAGATGCCGCCTCTAATACAGGGGTGGACAATATAAGGGAGCTGAGGGAAAACACTAAATACAATCCATCCAGAGGTAAATATAAGGTATATATAATAGACGAGGTACACATGCTCAGTAAAGGCGCTTTTAATGCGCTTTTAAAGACATTAGAGGAGCCTCCGGCCCATGTCATTTTTATATTGTCTACTACAGAACCCCATAAGGTGCCGGCGACTATATTGTCGAGATGCCAGAGGTTCGATTTCAGGCCTATTAAAACAAAGGATATAATAAATCAGTTATCTCTGATTTGTAAGGAAATGTCGATAGATTATGAAGAAGAAGCCCTGCACCTGATAGCCCTCAATTCGGGAGGGGCTGCAAGGGATGCCTTAAGCATTTTGGATAGGTGCATATCTTTCGACAACGAAACCTTAAAATATGAAGATGTGATTAACATATTGGGGGCAGTTAATTATGACTCTATATTCAATCTGGTTGAAAGCATAGCAGAACAAAGCATGCCTGATGCGCTTACGCTTATTAATGAAATATTCACGGAAGGCAAAGATGCCGGCCAATTGATGAAGGATTTGATATTTCATTTCAGAAATCTCTTGCTTATCAAGATGGATGTAAAAATAGATGATTTTTTAGTCCTACCGAAGGAGAGGCTGGAACAATTTAAAGAACAAAGTAAACTGTTCAACGTGAATCAGGTGAGCTCCTTTATATATACATTGTCGGACGTTGACTCAAAGCTGAAATATTCGTCACAACCCAAGATATTAATGGAGATTGCGGTTGCAAGTCTATGCAGTAGGGAGTTGGATGATTCACTGGAAGGAATCATAGAGAGGGTAAAACGACTGGAAAAGATAATAGCTTCCGGAAAAGCAGATATCGGCTGGGACGATAAAGGAATACAAAATTATAAAGCAGACAGGATTAAAAAAGCAGCATCCGATTTCACCGATCAAAAACAGGATATTATCAAGGAACAAAAGGACAAAAAAGTTGTAAATACGGAACATATAAAGGCGAATATTAAGCAAAAAGTAGAATTGAGAAACAAAGGAGAATTAAAAGGCGACGAGGGAATAAAAGATGGCGAAGGATCAAAAAACGGCGAAAAACTAGAGGACGACAAAAAAACAGAATCAAAGAATGGCGAAAAATCAGAAGACAGTAAAGAATCAAAAGATGACAAAGCTCAGGGGGATGGTGAAAAACCAAAGGACAACAAGGGGCCTGAGGATAATGCCAGGGCCCTGAATACTATCAAGGGCGTTTGGGAACAGATTTTAGATCAGACAAAAAGGGATGGAAAAACATATGTAGGAACCTATCTGGAGGAAGGAACTTTGAAAGAATTAAAAAAAGGAACATTAACAATTTCATTGGAAAAAGGACTAGAAACCTATTTTGGCAGACTAAATAAAAAAGGAATAAAAGAGTATATATCCAGTGTAATTGCAAAATTTACAGGCCAAGAGGTAGGGATTTCATTTGTAATAGAAGATGGATCGTCTGTTGTAATGGAAGATGGGCCAGTCATATCGGGCGATTCAAACGGACAAAAAGATCCCACACAAAACCCCGGAGAAGGATTATCTGAAACACCTAGTCAGGTAGATCCCTTACAAATACTCGAAGAGATATCACCTGAAGTATATGATATGACGGAAATAATAGATGCCTGATAGAACAATATGAAATAATTGTATGTAGAACAAAAAAGACATTCGTAATTTATTACCTTATTTGTTATTTCTGGAAAAGTAGGGGCGGGCTTTGCTCGCCCACAATTGTTTAATACCATTGTTAACAGGGCTTTTATTGACTTAAACAATCAACCTTATGGTATAATAAAGGAAATAAAAAATTTTTTAAGTATGAGGAGGAGTTTTTTAATGGCTAAAAAAGGCGGTTTTCCGGGAATGGGCAGACCAAACATGGGTAACATGATGAAACAGGTTCAAAAAATGCAAAAACAGATGGAACAGACACAAAAGGAATTGGAAGAAAAGGTATTGGAAACCACTGCAGGCGGAGGGGCAATTTCCATTAAGATTACGGGAAAAAGGGAGATTGTAGGAATTGAGATAAAACCGGAAGTGGTAGATCCGGACGATATAGATATGCTACAGGATTTAATTATGGCAGCCGTTAACGAAGCTATTCGCGCTGCGGATGATATGATGGCTTCAGAAATGGGTAAAATAACCGGAAACATGAATATACCTGGATTATTTTAACTGACAATTGCACCTTTACAACGTTGGCTATCCCGTTGATGCTATATTATGGCAATTGGCAGGGTGAATAAATTTTTGATGAAGATAGCAAATTTTCGTTTTCAGATAAACTGACAGCCGACTTATGGAAATGGGGAATATAACTATGGATTATTATTCAACATCTATGGCCCAATTAATAGAACAATTTGCGAAATTACCCGGCATAGGAAGAAAGACTGCCCAAAGGCTGGCATTTTATGTAATTAATATGCCTAATCAGGATGTGCACAGTTTAGCCGGGGCGATTATAAATGCTAAAGAAGGCGTAAGGTATTGTAAAATATGTACAAACCTGACGGATAGAGAAATATGTGATATATGCAGTGATAAAAGAAGGGATCCTATGACTATTTGTGTTGTTGAAGATCCCAGGGATGTAGTGGCTATGGAAAGAACTAAGGAATTTAAGGGACATTATCACGTTTTGCATGGAGCCATATCACCCTTGGAAGGTATTGGTCCCGAGGATATCAGGATTAAGGAACTATTAACCCGTTTGGCTAATCAGTCCGTGGATGAAGTAATTCTCGCCACAAACCCCAACATTGAGGGCGAAGCTACCGCAATGTATATATCAAAGCTCTTAAAACCCATGGGAATTAAAGTGACACGTATCGCCCACGGCATCCCCGTAGGCGGAGACCTCGAATATGCAGACGAAATAACTTTAGCAAAGGCTTTAGAAGGCCGCAGAGAAATGTGACAGGGTGTGTCAGGGGGACGGGGGTTTTGACACACTTTAATTCTATAATGCAATACATGGACAGTGGAAAAGCGTGTCAAAACCCCCGTCCCCCTGACAGGAACTGGGGTGTAATATCGGTGATATAGTTGGCTATATCAAATATGGTGGTGATAGCAAGTGAGTGCAAAGGAAGCCAAAGCAAGGATTAAAATAAATAAGCTGCTTGAAGAAGCCGGCTGGAGGTTTTTCGAGGAAGATGGCAAACCTGCCAATATCCAAGTGGAGCCTAACGTAAAGATTTCAAAAAAGCAGGTAGACGAAATGGGTGATAATTTTGATAAAGTCAAGAACGGATATGTTGATTTCCTGCTACTTGACGACAAAGGACACCCATTTATAGTATTAGAAGCCAAATCAGAGGATAAAGATCCATTGATAGGCAAGGAGCAAGCGAGAGAATATGCTAAATCCCTATACATAAAATATGTTATTCTGTCAAATGGCAACCAGCATTATTTTTGGAATATATATAAGGGTAATCCTCAAATAATTATTAGTTTTCCGGATTGTGAAAGTATTAAAGAAAACAAGGCTTTTAATGCAGACCCTGCCAGACTATATAACGAAGAAATAAAAGAAGATTACATAGCGGTAGTAAAGAATGCCAGATACGCGGAAGCACCGGAATATCAAAATCCTGAAACAAGAGACAAATTTTTATATGACAGCGGGTTGAAATTTTTAAGACCCTATCAAATAAACGCAGTAAAAGCCTTGCAAAAAGCCGTTAAAAATGGTAGCCAGAGGTTTTTGTTTGAGATGGCAACTGGAACAGGTAAGACCTTGACTTCTGCTGCGGTAATAAGGTTGTTTTTAAGGAGTGGTAATGCACATAGGGTGTTGTTTTTAGTGGACAGAATTGAACTAGAAAATCAGGCGAAAAAGAATTTTGTTAATTATTTATCCCCTGATTATCATACTGTGATTTTTAAAGAGAACACGGAGGACTGGCGAAAGGCCGAAATTGTAGTTACTACAGTTCAATCCCTTATGTTTAACAATAAATACAGAAAACATTTCAGACCGACAGATTTTTCCCTATTAATAGCGGATGAAAGCCACAGGTCAATTAATGGAAATTACAGAGCGGTATTCGAGTACTTTCTAGGATATAAACTGGGCCTGACAGCCACACCCAAGGACTATATTAAAAATGTGGATATAGATAAGCTAAAATCAACTGATCCGAGGGCATGGGAAAAAAGGCAACTGCTGGATTCTTATAAAACCTTTGGTTGTGAAAGTGGCGATCCCACTTATAGGTATTCCTTGCTAGACGGGGTAAAAGACGGATATTTAATCAATCCTACAGTAGTAGACGCAAGAACAGATATAACAACCCAGCTACTTGCAGATGAGGGGTATGCGGTTATCAATCAAATGGAAGATGATGAAGAAGGGGAAGAAATCTACTTCGCAAAGGACTTTGAGAAGAAATTCTTTTCGGAAGAAACCAATAGAATGTTTGTTAAGACTTTTATGGAGAATGCCAAAAGAGACCCCCTAACCGGTGAGATAGGAAAGAGTATTATTTTCTGTGTCAGTCGTAAACATACTGCTAAAATAACCCAGATACTAAATGAATTTGCAGATAAACTATTCCCTGATAAATACTATTCGGATTTTGCTATGCAGATAACTTCTGACGTAATGAATGCCCAAACCTATACAATAAACTTCCAGAATAACAATCTTAGCGGAACAACGAAATTCTTGGAAAATTATAAATCTTCCAAAACAAGGGTATGTGTTACTGTGGGTATGATGACTACAGGGTATGACTGTGAGGATTTGTTGAATATTGTACTAATGCGACCTATATTCTCACCCACTGACTTTATTCAGATAAAGGGAAGAGGAACAAGAAAGTATGAATTCAGCTACAGGGAAAAAATCGGTGGAGAGACAAAGAAACATATGGCAGACAAAGATACTTTTAAGCTGTTCGATTTCTTTGGAAACTGTGAATATTTTGAAGAGAAATTTAATTATGATGAGGTAATATCACTTCCGAAACCACAGCAAGCAAAAACTGGAGAAGGAGAAACGCCGCCAGTCAGGGGAGGTCTGTATGAAAACCTCGACCCGGATCCTCTTAAGTTTATTCAGGAAACGATAATTGGCGTTGAGGGCATGAAAATTGACAGAATGTTTTTTGATAAATTTGAAGAAAAGGTTAGAGAGGATGAAAAGGCAAGGGAACAGTATGCACAAGGAAACTATGCAGCTGTTCAGCACCATATCGAAGAAACCATAATGAACAGGCCGGTGGAATATTTTACCTGGGAAAGGGTTAAAAATGCTATAGGGATAGATAGAAGGATAACAGTAAAGGAGATACTTGATAAGATATTTGGAGCAATTCCTGCTTTTAAGTCAAAAAGAGAATTAATAGAGGATGAATTTGAAAGCTATCTACTGACAAGACCTGTTCAGTCAGATAAATATATGGAAATAAAAAGGTTTTTTGAAACCTATATCATGGACAAAGATGTGAGAAGAATTATTGAAGATGAAAAGTATCAGCTACTCGGTACTGAAGTAAGTACCTACACAATGGCAGACCTAAAACAGTTGGGGGCAACCAATATGAAGCAGATTGTAGACTATATCAATGATAATGTTAATGTATCAAGATTCGTTGCTTAGGGGGGATTAAGTGCTAGATTTTGATGTTAAAAGAAAGATAAATACTTTGAGAGATATATTGGTGGGTAAGGTGCCTGATCCAAAAGCCCAGGTAGAACAGATCACAATAGCCCTAATATATAAATTTATGGACGACATGGACCTAGAGGGTGTGGAATTTGGTGGTAGCAGGGAATTTTTCAAAGAGGATTATGAAAAATATGCTTGGACAAATATTATGCAACCGGAAAACAGCGGGCAACAAAGGGCAAACCTGTATGCCGAAGGCATTGATAAAATGAGTATGAATCCTCATTTGCCACAGTTATTCAGAGACATATTTAGGGGTGCTTATGTTCCTTATCGTGATCCTGAGACTCTTAATATGTTTCTTAAGGAAATAAGTGATTTTAAATATGACCATAGTGAAGAATTAGGTAATGCTTTTGAATTACTTCTGTCCATAATGGGCAGTCAGGGGGATGCCGGCCAATTTAGGACACCAAGGCACATTATTGATATGATAGTTAAAATTATTGATCCACAAAAGACAGACAGCTTACTGGATCCGGCCTGTGGAACTGCAGGATTTTTAATCAGCTCTTTCAAGCATATATTGGAGAAAAACAGGGACAAGGACGGTCACAGCACATTGTCGGCAGATGAAATAAGAAGAATGACAGAAAATTTTGCAGGTTATGATATTTCCCCTGATATGGTCAGGCTATCAAGGGTAAATATGTATCTACATAAGTTTGCCAAGCCCCAGATCAGTGAATATGATACCTTATCCAGCCTTGAGAAATGGGATGAAAGCTATGATATAATCCTAGCCAACCCGCCTTTTATGACACCAAAGGGAGGTATTATCCCACATAACAGATATAGGATTCGGGCTAAACGTGCCGAGGTATTGTTTGTTGATTATATAGCGGAACATCTGAACCCAACAGGTAAGGCGGGCGTAATTGTACCGGAGGGTATAGTATTTCAGTCGGCTAATGCTTACAAGAACTTAAGAAAATATCTGATTGAGGACGACTTACTCTATGCAGTAATATCTTTACCTGCAGGGGTATTCAATCCTTACAGTGGAGTAAAAACAAGTATATTGCTGATGGATAAAACCCTCGCAAAGCAAAAGGATGAAATTTTATTTGTGAAGATAAATAATGATGGTTTCGATTTAGGTGCCCAAAGAAGAGAGATAAAAGGCAGTGATATTCCTGAGGTAATCAGGATTATTGGGGATTATCAGAAAGACACTGATGTATCGGATAGTCCGCTGGTGGTAACGGCAAGCAAAAAGGATATTGCAAAACAGGACTATATATTGGTTGGAGAAAGATATAAGGAAATAGTTGTTGTAAATAGTGATTATCCAATGTTGGAAATTGAAGAATTAATTAATAAAGTAAAATACCCTAAAAAATTATTAAAATCGGAATTCCTTGATAAGGGACAGTTTCCAATAATAGATCAATCTGAAAATTATATTGCCGGATTTAGCAATAATTCGGATTTGGTGTTTAACATTAATAAACCTGTTGTTTGCTTTGGTGATCATACAAGGGCCTTAAAATATGTTGATTTTAATTTTATATTAGGGGCTGATGGTGTAAAAATTTTAGAACCAACAGATAAAGTCAATACAAAGTATTTATATTATTGTTTATCAAATGTTGAAATACCAAATTTAGGTTATAGTAGACATTTCAAGGTATTAAAGGAAATAAAAATCCCCCTTCCTCCTTTACATATCCAAGAGGAAATTGTGAGGGAAATCGAGGGCTATCAAAAGATTATCGATGGTGCAAGGCAAGTTGTTGAAAATTATAAGCCAACTGTCAAAATAGATCCGAGTTGGGAAATGAGGAAGTTGGGTGAAATTTGTAATTTCATTGATTATAGGGGCAAAACCCCTGAAAAATCTATTACAGGAATTAGACTGATAACAGCCAAAAATATCCGGGATGGTTATATAAGTGTGGAACCACAAGAATTTATCTCAAAAGATGTATACGAAAAGTGGTCTACGAGGGGGGAGATATTGAGTAATGATGTCTTCATTACAACAGAAGCCCCACTTGGGAATGTAGCCATTAACACATTTGACGAGACAATTGCAATAGCCCAAAGAATTATATCTTTAAGAGCAAAGAATAAGAATCTGTTACAGAAGTATCTCATGTTTATACTTTTGACGGATTATGCCCAAAATGAAATTAAAAATAGGCGTTCAGGTACTACAGTTTATGGCATAAAATCGTCAGAACTAGTAAAAATAAAAATACCCATACCGCCTTTCACTGTTCAAAAGCAATTAGTATTGGAATTAAACGAGGAAGGGGTGGCTATTGAATATAACAAAAAATTAATTGAAATTTTTGAGCAGAAAATAAAGGACAGGATTTCTGAAGTATGGGGTGATTGATATGAATTCAGCTTACAATATTGAGCCAACCTATGTTGATCACATACATGAAGTAAATGAAGAAATATATAAACTTTATGATTATTTGCCGGTGCTTTATAAGGATGAAAATGAAATAAATTATGTCCAAACTTTATTTAAAGCCCTGACACTGAGCTATTCCAATGGATTATATCAGTTTGCATATGTACAGCTACATATGATATTTATGGTTTGTATTTATTATCTTCTATTACAGCTCAACATTAACACACCGGAGGAACTTGAAAAAGCAATTTATTATCTAAGTAAAAATAATCGTATCAAGGATTTTTATGGGGGTAGCAACACAAGAAATGGGGAATTATATTTTGGCAGTTTTGCAATGTTAAACGAAAGTGACGTATTTTTATTACTTAAAATTGCTGGAATAGATTCTGATTTGCAAGGCGAATTAAGAAAACTTGTTGAGGAACGCAATAAATGCGTACATGCAAATGGAAATATTACCATAACTTCACAGGTTACAATAGACGGAAAAATTTCTAAATACATAAATACTCTAGAACGTGTTCAAAAACTGTTCAGGCCAATTGTTGAAGGGATATATCTGGATACATTAATAAACCCTGATTTTTCAGATCCGGAGGATCGCTTAGGATACTATGATGACAATGAGCAAATACAGGAAAGGTTTGTAAAGCAGTATTGTATGTCTAAAAAGGAATTGAATATTTGCAGAAAGGCAAATATCAATCAATTATCAGATAAAATGGGTTTTGGAGATATTAAAAACCTGCATATTGCTCTATGTAATTATTATAAAAGCCTGTCAGATGATGAGGTGGAACTAGACCTTATGTGTTTCTAAATTATATGTATTTACAAAACAAATCTTTTAACGAAAAATGAATTCCTGCAACGCGAAATAGAATTTTATAGCGGCAAGGAACATCATGGGACAACTTTTATAACTATTCCCTTTTTTACCCCTAGGTTTCCAAATTCTTGACCTAAATTTTAAACTTTATCTCTCCCCTTTTGTCCAATATGTTCTTTGTGGGTTTTTCTGGGAATCCCTTTTTATTTAGAAAAAACACATGGGATTAGAATTTGGCAAAATTAATAATTAGAAAAATATAAGGAAACAAATCAGATCTAGTGTAATTAACAACTGAACATTATTTTTGTTATTGCGCTTTATATAGAACTGATGCAATATTATAGATAATGATGCAATTAAAATGCATCATGTCGCATTTGTTAGAAGGGGGATATGGGAGGAGGTACAGATTTGAAATCAAAGGGTGATATTGTAAAAATATTTGATTTGTTAGAAGAACATATCGCAGATGAGTTTGAGACACAGGATTTAGACTTTAAGGAATGGATATAAAGAAGTATAAATGACAATATAAATTTAGCGGTAAAAATGGCAGTTTGTATGGCTAATGGTGGCGGGGGAACTATAGTATTTGGAATAAAAGACAGGGTTAGGGCTAGAAATAAGGCGATATTAGGTGTACCCCATACTGTTGATGTATTGTTGATGCAAAAAGCGGTATACGAAAGAACCGATCCCCACATTACTCCCACATTCGATTGGATCGAGGTGCCGGAAGGGCATGGAAGAATATTGTTGATGAATGTATACCCAGGTATGCCACCCTATACAGAAACAAACGGGAATGCTACAATGAGAATGGGTAAGGAGTGTATACCACTTACAGGATCTATGAGAAGAGAACTGTTTGCTAAAACTGGGATTTCGGATTTTACATCGAATTTAGTAGATCAATACTGGGAGGACTGTTTTTCTTCAGTTGCTATGGAAAGAATAAGAACGATAATGGCTGAAGAACATGCTCCGGATACATTATTAAAAATGTCTAATGAAGACTTGCTAAGGTCTATAGGGGCGCTAAAGGATGGCAAATTAACTTTTGGAGGACTTTTGATTGTAGGGAATACACAGGCATTATCGAAATATATTTCAAATCATAGGTGGGACTTTAGAAGAATGACGGGCAGCACAGATTATACTATAAAGCATGGAGAAAATACTCCAATACCTATAGGCCTATATGAAATTGAAAGAGACATGGCTACCGAAAATCCTACAACCACCATTGCGGTTGGTTTCTTGCACCCTGAATTTTCTACATATCCTAAAATAGCATTAAGGGAAGCATTACTTAATGCATTTGTACACAGGGATTATAGAATCCCGGGGAGCGTTATGCTGAAACATTATAAAGACAAACTGATTATTACAAACCCAGGTAATTTTATTGGGGGTGTTTCCCCGAGCAATATACTCCATCACCCACCCGTAGCAAGGAACTTGCATCTTGTGGATTTAATGGACAAACTGAGACTTGTAAACAGAAGTAATCTTGGAGTACCAAGAATCTATAAGTCTTTATTAATAGAAGGAAAGGAGCCTCCGCAATATAACGAAATAGGAGAATGTGTTGAATTAACTCTTATTGCATCAACAATAGTTCCGGAATTCAGAAATTTTATTAAAAAATTAAATTCTAGGGGGATTGAGGTCGATGTGGACCATCTGATTATTTTAAACTATCTTCTTAGACATAGAGAAATAGATACATACAATGCTTCTTATATATGTCAAAGAAGCATGGAACAGGTCAGAGAAATACTTAGTTATATGTAAAACAGTTTAAAACTTATAAAATCAGGGGGTACTGTTAAGAAGAAGTATTATTCCTTGACCCGAGAGGTCTATTCAATGCTGGAAAAGGGAGTAGAATACGACAGGGATAAAAGACTTGATAAAGAGTCTATTAAAATAAGAATACTGTCTATATTGAAGGAAAGAAATCTTACTAATGCACAGATAAGACAAATGACAGGCATGGATAGGCAACAAGTATTAAGATTTATGCACGAGTTAGAAATGGACGGCGTCCAGATTAAAGGTGGTGGGAGGGGAGCATACTATTGTTTATATAAAGATGAACAAAATTAATAAACAAACATATGTCGTATTACCTTGTCGCAATAATAAAACATTTGAATCATTTAATTGAATCAAAACATATGCTGAAGCATTTTTGATTTAATTAAAGTTTAACTGTATTGGATACTTATCATTGTTATCGAAAAGCGGATAATAAATAACATGTTATAAAGCATTAAGGATAAAACTGATTTTTATTAAATAAATTTATGTTGCGGGGTGATAACCATACTGAATATAAAAATATTTTCCGACTTTGCTTGTCCATTCTGCTATATTGCATTTAGCATGCTCGAAAAACTCAAAAGTGAGGGAGTAAAATTTGATGCCGAGTGGTATGCTTATGAAATAAGACCGGAAGCACCGTTGGAAGGGGAAGAATCGACTCTCAAGTTCTTTAAGGAAGAAGCACAAAAAATGGATAAGATATTCGAAATGATAACAAAGTTCAGTGAACCGTATGGAATTAAATTTTCAAGAAAATATATAAGTTTTAGCACCAACAGGGCACATCTAGCGGGGGAATATGCAAAAACTCAGGGTAAATACAGTGAATTTTCTAAAGAGATTTTCAAAGCCTATTTTGAATCATTTGAGAATATAGCCGACAAAGAGGTTATAAATAAAATAGCAACAAAAATAGGACTGAACATCGACGAAATGAATGAACAGGTTGATTCAGGGAAATTTGATAATATATTACTTGAAGCCATGGACGCAGCCGAACAATATGAAGTAGAAAATGTCCCTACCTTTGTTATAAACGAAACACATAAAATGACAGGGATAAGGGATTATGAACAATTTAAGAATAATTTGTTGTCAATGGAGGGGTAAAAAGTGTGTCAAAACCCCCGTCCCCCTGACACACACGTTCCCTGTCGCCTATCACTGTCCAATAAGCTTTACAAAAAACTTTCTGTTCCTGGGCCCGTCAAATTCGCAGAAAAATACTTCCTGCCAGGTCCCAAGTTTTAACCTGCCATTTTCTATTATAATAGTAACTGAGGATCCCATTATAGATGCTTTTATATGGGCATGGGAGTTTCCTTCTAAATGAAGGTAGTTGCCCTTTACCGGAAAATTCTTATTTAAGCTGTTTGATATATCCATTAATACATTTGAATCCGTACTTTCATTTATAGTTATTCCTGCTGTGGTATGGGGAACAAAAATAACGGCTATTCCATCTTTTATGTTTGCGGTTTGCACTGCTTTTCTTATTAAATGGGTTATGTTGACAAATCCTTGTTCCCTAACAGTTCTTATATTATATTCCATACGTTCACCCCTGAATTTGATTATATTAAAAAATGTTCCTTTTGTACTATGATTAGCAAAAATAGAGGACATTATTTATATGTATATAGAAATAGTTTCTTTTTAGTGGGGAATGAATTATAGACAGATTAATAAATTGTTAATTTTGGGGGAAAATTAAACGGAGTATATATGAACAAAAACAGAAAGGAAATGTGATATTGATGGCAATCGATCATAAAAAATCTCTCCAGGAATTGATGGATGCGAGTGCAAAGTTGGCCGAAGGCTGTGCAGGGGTTATGAACTCGTTCGGAAAATTACATAGTGAGGCAATAAAGGACGATGCGTTACCCCTGAGGATTAAGGAACTGATTGCACTGGGAATAGCCATATCCCTAAGATGTACAGGTTGTATTCAAACCCATGTTAAGAAGGCACTGGAATCCGGTGTTTCTCGCGAGGAAATTTACGAAACTGTCGGTGTAGCAATATTGATGTCAGGGGGCCCCGGGACAGTTTACGGTTCTATGGCTATAGAGGCGATGGAGCAATTCTCAGCCGAATAAGACAGTGTTGGGAAAACATGACTAAGGTGTGACAGGGAATGGTGTGACAAAACCCCCTTCCCCTTGTCACAAACTCATGTCAATAACCTTAGAAAATGTCACCCTAAAAGCTAGTTAATTATCGCTTGAAAATGTCACCCCTAACCCGGCTTTTGGTATTATAGCCGATTGGTATCGGCGGCGTCAACTGACATTTTATCAAAGCAATTTACAAGGTGACATTATCACAAGATAATCACAGATGAAAAACTTATTTGTTGCAAGATTGTTGACAATATAATATAATTTATTAATAAGATTAAATAAACGGTGATGGAGTTCACCGGAACCGCGTAATGCTGATGACTCCTACAGGAAATATTAAGAGTATTCTTGTAGGAGTTTTTTTGTAACTGAAATGGGGGGTTGATTTTATGGCTATAAGTTTGGCAGTGATTTTATTATTGGGGTTATTGGCAAATAAGCTGTTTGAAAAACTGGGATTGCCGGGTTTACTTGGGATGTTAATATTAGGAGTTATTGTGGGTCCCTATGGACTTGGCATACTCCGGCCGGATATGATCTTAATATCGGCGGACCTAAGAAAAATTGCCCTTATTGTTATCTTATTGAGAGCGGGACTTGGAATCAAAAAAGATGATCTGAAAAAAAACGGAGTTACCGCATTAAAAATGAGTTCTATACCTTGTATAATAGAAGGATTGTTTATTGCCTTAGCCTCAATAAAGTTTTTAAATTTTACCTTTATCCAAGGAGGAATGCTGGGTTTTATTATTGCCGCAGTTTCTCCTGCCGTTGTAGTGCCGTCTATGCTTAGATTGATAGAAAATAATGTCGGTTCTAAAAAAGGGATACCGACCTTAATATTGGCAGGAGCATCTATTGATGATGTTTTTGCTATTACTATATTCGGTGCCTTTTTGGGTCTATACAGCGGTTTGAATGTTAATATAGGGATGCAGTTATTAAATATACCGATATCAATAGTGCTGGGTATTGTGGCCGGTGTAGTTATCGGGTTTTTACTGACAAAATTGTTTAAAAGATATAACATTCATGATACGAAAAAGGTTTTATTGATACTCGGTTTTTCTATACTATTGAGCGAATTAGAAAATATGGTAGAAATGAAACTGCAGGTAGCGACACTCTTAGGGGTAATGGCTATAGGTTTTGTGATAATGGAAAGGTTGCCGAATATAGGAGAAAAGCTATCCGGCAAGTTCGGTGATGTGTGGGTTTTTGCACAAATTTTATTATTTGTATTGGTGGGGGCGCAGGTAGATGTAAATGTAGCCTTAAAAGCCGGGGGAATGGGTGTCATAATAATTTTAACAGGTTTGGTAGGGCGGAGTTTGGGAGTTTTAGTATCATTATTTGCCACGAACCTTAATTGGAAGGAAAGACTGTTTTGCGTTATTGCGTATACACCAAAGGCGACAGTGCAAGCGGCTATAGGTGCAATACCCCTATCGTTGGGGGTAAAGTCGGGAGATGTTATTTTGGCCATCGCAGTATTATCTATATTGATCACGGCACCGTTAGGAGCAATCGGAATTCACTATTCTTCGAAAAGGTTGTTGGAACAGAGTGACGAGGAAGCGGAGCTGCTGACATAAATGTGTCAAAACCCCCGTCCCCCTGACACAAAATGTGTCAAAACCCCCGTCCCCCTGACACAAAATGTGTCAAAACCCCCGTCCCCCTGACACATGTCTCCATGACACACATAAAAAAACAGGACATTTTGTCCTGTTTTTTGTTAAACAAAATAATGATTGTACATCTAATGTCTATTCAACATATACTATAGGTTTAATTAAATCCTGCTGCTTATCTTTCATCAGTAATAATGCCTCTTCTACATGTTTAAATCCGTGGAACTTATGAGTAATCAATTTTGAAGGGTCAATCCTGCCGCTTTGAACCAGCTTAATCAGTCTTTCCATTCTGTCTCTTCCGCCCGGAGTTAACCCTCCGATTATGGTCTTATGAGCCATTCCGCATCCCCAATCAACTCTGGGAATTGGTATTGT